>PDWJ01005267.1_pt1 | contig 10732 bp, 8 predicted proteins | sample 1430881 | NCBI WGS metagenome assembly PDWJ01 (sample SAMN01162460, study PRJNA174530) | Oral metagenome, whole genome shotgun sequencing project. | biome: Marine environment; feature: Marine mammal; material: Swab sample of the gingival sulcus; isolation source: swab sample of gingival sulcus... | reverse complement strand
GGTCTCATCCATCTCCACGCTCATATCAATGCGGCCCTTGTTGGTGCAGTCTTCGACAGTGAGCTGCAGATGAGCGGAAGACAGCCAGGCAAAGATCACACTGGCGTAAAATCCTTCATAACGGGCAATATAGTTGTTGGTATAGTTATGGTACGGAATGGCTGCAAACAAGGCATGAACTGCTGTTTTGAACTGCTCCATATCACCTCTGCTCAAGGCAAGGTAGATATCTGTTTGTACTTCAGCCTTACGTTCCGATGCAGTGAAGATATCGAGCAGGGAATTGCTAAAGGCCGCAGAGACCTCCAGATTGGGGAACCCCAGGGTATACAGGGGTACAACACCCACCCGCAGCACATCCTTGATAGTCAGATAGCCGGACTGAAACAGCAGGGTAACAGCAGAGATCGTATCAATATCAAAGGAAGTCAGCAGTTCTTCTCCCGCGACTATGCTGTTTAGATCAGGCAGGAAAAATTGTTTTTGCTGCAATAGCTTGATCAAGAAGGTGGGCGTGGCGGTCTCAAACCAATAGCTTTTAAATTGTTTATTACCCCGTAGAAAAAGCAGTATATCAAATGGGTTATAGACATTTTCACCTAAGAAATGATAGCCGTTATACCAGCGTCTCACCTCGTTCATATCCACACCTTGCAAATGCTCTGCAAACACCGTTTCCAGATCGTGCTGGGTATAACCGCAGATGGTGGCAAACTCCGGGGCAAGGGAGATGTCTTCAATATTATTGATACCTGAAAATACAGATACCCTGGAGAATTTGGTTACGCCGGTTAAAAAGGCAAAACGGATATGAGCATCATTCCCTTTAATCACAGAATATAATGCCTTGAGTTCTTCCCTTACCAGGCTCACCACCTCTGGTTGATCGATATTATCCAGAATGGGCTTGTCATATTCGTCAATAAGGATAACTGCGGGGCGGTCATATTTTTCAGCGGTGTTTTGTATCAACTCTGCAAAACAGGTATCAGGGCTGGAAGTTGTACATCTGACACCAAGACGCTTTTCATTTTCTCGCAGAATCATCGAAATATTGTTTAAAAATCGTTCCATACTGCGAAAATTCCCACCGGTAAAGGCAATCTTGATCACCGGATAGCTCTTTGACCAATCATGTTTTTTTTCAGCTGCCAGCCCCGCAAACAACTCTTTCTTTCCCTCAAACAGATTGTGCAGGGTATCTAAAAACAGACTCTTGCCAAACCTTCTGGGACGGGATAAAAACACGTACTTATAGCGGTCAACAAGACCTGCGGCAATATCTGTTTTATCAACATAGACATAATTATTTTGCCGGATTTCACTGAAGGTCTGAATACCGATCGGCAGTTTTTTCATGGCGGGCTCCTGATCTCTGTAACGCTTTGTTCTCAGGGCAAGAATAGCATAATCACATACAGGAGTCAATACAGCGGAACCAGGAGTTTTCCCAAAGACAGAAAACGGGATAGCGTGCAGGAAGGATAGTGGCCTATTCCATCTCCAACCTGAATTTGTCGATAATCACTGCGGCAGGATCAATCAAGACAGAGACTATCTTCTGCATACAATGATGTATCGACAAATTCCCTACCAGCTTAAAAGAGATTCAAGCTGGTACAATATCTCACATTAACAACTTATGAAAGTAAAATCGGGCTTGTATGTAACTCTACACTGCGCAGTGCTTGGTGCAGTATCCTCAACGTGACCAGAAATGATTGTATTTCTAATCCTTGTACGTTCTGAGCCTATTCTGACTCCGCTATATACTCCCGACAGTTCTGAACCGTTGACATAACTGATACTGTCATCTGTATTGTAAAGACCCGTCGATTGACTGCCCTCAGTATCGGCTATTGCTTTAACATTAGTTAGATAAGCAGTGGATGCTCCCTGATTGCGGACAGCCATCGAGCCTTCGCCCTCGACAGTTATCTGGACATTATTAAGGTAAACAGTTGATTCCCCGTTATTGAGAACGCCTCTCGAATGATCTCCCCAGACTGTTGCGTCGACATCATCAAGGTGAAGAGTCGAGTTTTCCTGATTAAAAACAGCATAAAAGAAATTTGATACCGCTCCCCATCCCACAGTCACGTCGACATTTTTTACAGACATGGTACCAGCATCGCAAAAAATGCCGATAGTGTACGGTGAGGAAGACTGCGTACCTCCATTAGCAACGGTAATATTGCTGAGTTCCACATAAGAGGCGCCTTGTATAATGGCCGCAGTATCAAGAGAATCTGAAGCGATATTGCCCGCCAAAGTTGTTACATCTTTGCCGCTGCCGGTAATACTGACATGATCTTTCATTGTAATGGTTTGCTCTACATCATACTGACCTGGCGCAATGACTATCAGATAGGGATTATCCCAAGCCGCATCGGTAATGGAATCTATGGCCTTCTGCAGATCTTTAAAGTCCCCGCCGCTTTTGGCCACGGTGACAATATTGTTCATCGACTTACTTACAGAAAGTGGAATAACAACCACCTTGTCCTTGGCCTGCAACGACGTGCCAATCATCAGCATAGCAGCCAAACTCAGCAACAGTATCACATGCTTTTTCATAATATCCTCCTTGTATTGATGTTTTGCTCACATACCCGCGAGCCTTATCGGTTCCCCCACAGGGAAACTAGTATTTACCGCTTTCCTCTTCCCAGACAAATTCAGTAACATTTTTTTCCGCACTGGAAAAGCCAATGCCGATCAACACAATCTTTTTTCCTTTCCCTCGATATTTTTCAGTGTAACCATTGATTTTGATCTGGGCAAGGGCCTTTTGCTCGTCCATATCAACCTTGAATTCAATGAGATAGATGGTCTCATCCATCTCCACGCTCATATCGATGCGGCCCTTGTTGGTGCAGTCTTCGACAGTGAGCTGCAGATGAGCGGAAGACAGCCAGGCAAAGATCACACTGGCGTAAAATCCTTCATAGCGGGCAATATAATTGTTCGTATAGTTATGATACGGAATGGCTGCAAACAAGGCATGAACTGCTGTTTTGAACTGCTCCATATCGCCACGACGCAGGGATCTGGCCAAATCCTTTTTGACCGCAAACTTACTTTCCGGTGCAGTAAAGATATCGAGCAGGGAATTGCTAAAGGCCGCAGACACTTCCTGATTGGGAAATCCCAGCGTAAATTCAGCCATACCCTCTTCCTGGGAAACTTCCTTGATCGTCAGATAGCCGGACTGAAACAGCAGGGTAACAGCAGAGATCGTATCGATATCAAAAGAACTTAATAATTCTTTCCCGGCTTTGATACAGTTTAAATCAGGCAGAAAAAATTGTTTTTGCTGCAATAGCTTGATCAAGAAGGTGGGCGTGGCGGTCTCAAACCAATAGCTTTCAAATTGTTTATTGCCGCGTAGAAAAAGCAGTATATCAAACGGGTTATAGACATTTTCACCTAAGAAATGATAGCCGTTATACCATCTTCTCACCTCGTTCATATCCACACCTTGCAAATGCTCTGCAAACACCGTTTCCAGATCGTGCTGGGTATAACCACAGATAGTGGCAAACTCCGGGGCAAGGGAGATGTCTTCAATATTGTTAATACCAGAAAACACGGACACCCTGGAAAATTTGGTTACGCCGGTTAAAAAGGCAAAACGGATATGAGCATCGTTATCCTTGATAACAGAATAAAAGGCCTTCAGGGTTTCTCTGGCAAAAACAGCCATTTCCGGCTGATCGATATTATCGAGAATAGGCTTGTCATATTCATCAATTAAAATGACAACTTTTTCCTGATAATGTTTGTATGTCTCCTTGATCAGAAAATCAAACCGGTTGGCAGGAGAACGTGACTGCCCTGTCACATCAAGCCGGTTTTCATTATCCTCCAGCAGAAACAATATTCTCTCACGCAGATCTGCCTGAGTGCGAAAATCTCCTGCACCAAAGGAAATCTTGATCACCGGATAGCTCTTTGACCAATCATGTTTTTTTTCAGCGGCCAGACCCGCAAACAACTCTTTCTTTCCCTCAAACAGATTGTGCAGGGTATCTAAAAACAGACTCTTGCCAAACCTTCTGGGACGGGATAAAAATACGTACTTATAGCGGTCAACAAGACCGGCGGCAATATCTGTTTTATCAACATAGACATAATTATTTTGCCGGATTTCACTGAAGGTCTGAATACCGATCGGCAGTTTTTTCATGGCAGGCTCCTGATTTCTGTAACGCCTTGTTCTCAAGGCAAGAGTAGCATACCTCCATAGAGGAGTCAATACAGCAGAATCAGGAGTTTCCTCAAGGCAGGAAACGGGATAGCGTGCAGGCTGTGAGGATATTGGTTTACGACCCTCTCCAGCCTGAAATTGTAAAAAGAACTTGCGATAACAGTGCACTTTCCTGTATTCTGTTTGTTTAAGATACAGTTACATGACAGGGATTATACAACAACATATCAGACACGAATCTTATAGACTCCGGGCCTGAATATCTACGTTCCTTATACTCAGATGCAATCCTTTGATGAATTATTATCGCAGGCAGTCGCCCGGCATGGGCATCTCTGCGCCGGCCAGGTCATTGGCGTCAGGATGGCAATGCTCGGTCTGCGTCTTATCGGCATAGAAGCTCCAAAGGCTCCAGACATTCGCAAGACATTTCTCGTATATGTGGAAATTGACAGATGCGCCACAGATGCAATCGCATCAGTCACCGGTGCCCAGCTTGGTAAAAGAAGCCTGAAATTTAAAGACTACGGCATCAATGCCGCCACCTTTGTAAACCTGAAAACGGCTGATGCGTATCGCATTATCTCTACTGAAAGTTCGCGAGAGTATGTCAAAGAATACGCACCGGATGAAACTGAAAAAACCAGACAACAACTCATTGGCTATCAGAATATGCCGGACGATCTTCTCTTTACTGTCCAGAAGGTCACTGTAAATATACCTGAAACAGACCTGCCTGGCCCATCACGCAGTCAGGCAGTGTGCACAAAATGCGGACAAGTGGTTCGCGATGGCAGAGCGATTGAAACGGAGAACGGGATGATTTGCTTTCCTTGCAGTGATCTCAGCTATTTCAAAGTGCTTGAAAACATTTCACTGGCAAAAAGATAATTATCCAGGCAGAAGAAGATAATGAAGCAGGTTGTTACAATTGAAGAGGCTGTAGGGCACCCTCTTGCCCATGATATCACGGAAATACTTCCAGGTGAATTTAAAGGTGTTGCCTTTAAAAAGGGATATGTGGTGCAGGATAAAGATCTTGACCACTTACGCAGGTTGGGCAAAAACAACCTGCATGTCCTGAAAATATCTGAAAATGAGATGCATGAAGATGAGGCGGCACTCTTGCTGGCAGCAGCACTCAGTGGACCAGGTGTCTGTTATGATACGGCGGTCAATGAAGGAAAAATTGGTATTCGGGCAGCACGTGACGGCCTTTTGAAAGTTGAGGTCGAGGCTTTAACAGAGTTTAACCTCTCCGGTGAAGTCATGTGCGCAACAGCCCACAGCAATACCCTGGTACAGAAAGGCGACACCGTTGCGGCAACCAGGGCTATTCCGCTTGTTGTTGCCAGGAAATCTGTTACAGCAGCTGTTGCAGCAACAAAAAAAGCGGAAAACAGCATTCTGCGGGTACTGCCCATACGGAAAGCCAATGTTGCAGTCCTGATAACCGGCAATGAGGTGTATTACGGAAAAATCAAAGATAAATTTGCACCTGTAATCCGCAGAAAAGTAAAAGAGCTTGGCAGCACAGTCATCAATGTTGAATTCCTTCCAGACGATGATGACCGCATCTGCACCGCAGCCCTGCAGCAGATAGAAAATGGAGCCGACCTGCTGATCACAACCGGCGGCATGAGCGTTGATGCCGATGACAGGACACGGTTTGCGATGGCAAAAGCAGGATTCACTGATATCGTCTACGGTACTCCCGTTCTCCCCGGTGCGATGTTTATGGTTGCCTACCTTGACGACATTCCAGTGCTTGGCGTGCCGGCCTGCGGCATGTATGCGGCACGGACAATTTTAGATCTTATCTTTCCCCGCGTTTTAGCTGAAGAAAAGATCACCCGCAAAGATTTGGCACAGCTTGGTCATGGCGGTCTCTGCCTTAACTGCGAGGTGTGCAGATTCCCAGTCTGTCCCTTTGGTAAATAGCCGGGATTTTTCAATATGTGGTCACAAGACAGGGGTTATCTCTTTATCAATAATGGTTTAGCCATCTCCACTTTTAAAACGTGCACATAAACGCATGCTTTAAAAGCAAGAAAAAAGCACGTTCTTTCCACCAAACCATATTCATGGAAATATATTTTTTGCTTAAAGGGTACGCTTTATCCTGTTTTCAGGTTATTATAAGGCTGAAGGGTATCAGAGCAAAACAGAACAAAAAGGAGTAAAACATGAGACAGTGGTATGTGGCGGTAGATGGTCAACAGCAAGGACCGTATGAGCAGAACCAGATTATAAGTGGACTGGCGTCAGGGGTATATAACCAGCAGACCATGGTATGGACAAACGGATATGCGAACTGGGTTCCCATCTCACAGGCGGCTGAGCTGCAGCAGACAAGTGTTCCGCCAGCACAGGTGCCCATGGGGCCCGAAGCCCATGAGATCGATTATGAGATATTCGGCAATGAAATGCAGTATGTGGTAATCGAGCTCGATCCACAGGAGAGCGCTGTAGCAGAGGCAGGGGCCATGATGTTCATGTCTGAAAATATTACCCTGGAAACCATCTTTGGCGACGGCAGCAGGCAGAGCCAGCAGGGTGATTTTATGAGCAAGATGCTGGGGGCTGGAAAACGGCTTATCACCGGTGAAGGACTTTTTATAACAGCATTCACCCATACCGGACATTCAGGAAGAGAAAAGGTGGGCTTTGCATCACCCTATCCCGGAAAAATCATCCCGCTCGATCTCTCCAATTATAACGGCAAGATCATCTGCCAGAAAGACAGTTTTCTCTGTGCAGCCAAAGGTGTCTCCATCGGGATTGCCTTTCAGAAAAAAATACTCACGGCCCTTTTTGGCGGTGAGGGATTCATTATGCAGAAACTGGAAGGCGACGGTCTCTGCTTTGTCCATGCCGGGGGCACAATCCTCGAATATGAACTACGGGCCGGGGAAACCCTGCGGGTTGATACAGGTTGCCTGGTAGCATTGACCTCAACCGTTACCTATGACGTGCAGCCGGTGGGTGGCGTCAAATCTGCGCTGTTTGGCGGTGAGGGTCTTTTTCTGGCACAGCTTGCCGGTCCCGGCCATGTATGGCTGCAGTCGCTGCCATTCTCACGTCTTGCCGGACGCGTCCATGAGGCCGCACCGCAGACAGGTTCAGGCGGCATTGGCGAAGGTTCGGTGCTCGGCGGTATTAGCACACTTTTTGAAAGGTAGTATGAAAAAAGACCGGGAACAAGAGACGTTCCAGGTCTTTTGCAGGGAGATTTTTCCCTATTTTTTAGCTATTACTCTATGCAACCTGCTGTTCAATACTACGTTGCATCTCAGCGCTGATTGAAAGAGCTGCAGCAAGTCTGTCCAGCCACTGTCTCTCCAACTCTGTATCAACGACAATTGCCGAGGCTGCAAGCATATACATGGTCTGAGCGATACCAGGCTGATCGATTCCTGCTGTCAGCTGTTCGATCGTCAACGGATTATGAAGCTGCTCTGTAATAAATGCTCGTTCCTCAGCATCAATTTCTCCCCCCTGATTTATCTGCTCGAGAATTTTCATCTTCTCATCTTCGTCCATAGTCCCGTCTGCATAGGCTGCTGCTATCATTGTCTGAATGAGTCGAACTGCCAGGTCCTCGGATGGCATATCTGTTCGTTCAGCAGAGGGAGCAGGGGACGGTTGCGACACGGAACCCGGCTTAGGTGGTACAGGAGGTACGGGCGGGCTTTGTGATGCACCGTGAGGTGGCGGAACAGGAGGCATCTGCCCGCTCCCTGGCAGGGGAGGGGGCGGTGCTGTCTGCGCACCATCTGGTGTTGGCGGAAGTGAAGTACCAGTTCCTGCTGCCCGACTATCAGAGCTCTGTTTAAATGTTTCATAGGCCCCTATTCCAAGTCCTATGACCGTAAGAAGTCCCTTTCCCGACGTCAGACCACCGATCAGGCTGCCCATTAAATCATTGCCACCACGGGAACGATGGCCTCTGCCTCCAGACTGCATTGCACCGGAGATGACCTTTCCCAATAATCTTTCTGCGTTAAACATAATCTCACCTGTACATATGAATTCATTCAGTTGTATACTTCCAACAACACCAGCACTATACTGACAGCCGCAGTTGATGGCAAATAAAAGTACTCATTGAATACTAATCCAACCTTTTCTTCCCTGTCACATCCTTCTGTGAGTGAGAACAGGAAAAGTAAGGCGAAGTTCACGGAGTCGTTCAATATCAACATCCACAAAAGCAGTTCCCGGACCATCGGGAAGCTGACAAAGAACCTTTCCCCAAGGATCAACGATCATACTCTTACCGTAACTGACAAGGTTTTTGCAATGTTCACCCACCTGATCAGCAGCGATCACATAGCAGAGATTTTCAATGGCACGGGCACGCAGCAGCACCTGCCAATGCGCCATACCTGTCTGCACGGCAAAGGCTGACGGGAAAAGAATCACCTCGCAGCCTTCGTCTGAAAGTCCCCGGAACAGTTCAGGAAAACGGAGGTCATAGCAGGTGGCCAGACCAAAGACAATCCCCTGATATGCAAATGTACTCAAACCATCACCCGGTGAGAGCACTTCCGATTCCATAAACCGCTGTCCTCCCGGCACATGTATATCACAGAGATGGATTTTTCGATACAACGCTACCTGTGAACCATCTTCAGTAAAGACAACACTGGTGTTAAAGACACGGTCATCTTTTTTCTCGAGAAATGAACCACAGTGCAAGGCCACCCTATATCTGCGTCCAACATCCTGGAGAAATTTCAAAGACTGTGATGTATGCAGCTCCTCAGCGTTTTCAGCCCAGGTAATGCGTGGACCATAGTAGGTGACATATTCCGGAAGTATCACTAATTCACAACCATTTTCTGCAAGCTGTTTTATAAAGTTTTCTGCTGTGACAAGGTTTGCATGCTTATCCGGCACACTTGTCATCTGCACTACACCTATCCTCATAATCCACCTTTTTTTGATTGTCCTGCATATTACATTTGACTTTTCTGCCCGTATTCCATATATTGCGGTATCTTTTTTGCAGGGGGTGGCGTTCCATGAAAGAGAAGGCCTGAGATAATACCCATTGAACCTGATCTGGTTGATACCAGCGTAGGAAAGAGCAAAGCCTCTATACTGCCAACTCAGTCTCTTCCGGTATTTCCTCCCTGTATAAATTATTATAAAAATACAAGGAAGATAAAACCATGAGCGACTATGCAAGTCAAGCAGCAAACACCCTCTCTCTGATCAAGGAAAAAAATCCACTGGTTCACAATATCACAAACTTTGTGGTAATGAACTTCACCGCAAACGTGCTTCTTGCCATGGGAGCATCACCTGTTATGGCCCATGCAAGAGAAGAGGCGGAACAGATGGCAGCATTTGCCTCTGCCCTGGTTCTCAACATCGGCACCCTAACCCTTCCCTGGATTGACGCCATGATCCTCGCTGGCAGATCGGCAAACAATCATAACGCACCGGTTATCCTCGATCCTGTTGGCTGCGGTGCCACCGATTTCAGGACAGATTCCGTCAAAAGAATTCTTGAAGAGGTAAAGGTCTCGATTGTCCGCGGTAATGCATCAGAAATTCTCTCACTGGCCTCTTCCGAGTCGAAAACCAAGGGTGTGGATACTGCACACGCAGTCAGTGAAGCGGAGCAATATGCCAGAGAGCTGGCTGACCAGCTGGGCACCACCCTGGCCATAACCGGACCTGTCGACTTCATCACAGACGGCAAGACCTCACTGAAGGTTGCAAACGGTCACCCCTTGCTGCCTGCAGTCACAGGTACAGGCTGCAGTGCAACAGCTACAATTGGCGCTTTTGCCGCAATCGACAAAAATCCTGTATCAGCGGCTGCCAGCGCACTCTCCTTCTTTGGGCTGGCAGCAGAACATGCCGCAGCAACAGCCAACGCTCCGGGCTCTTTTATGATCGCGCTCCAGGATGCCCTTTACACCATAACCGGTGACGACCTTGAAAAGGGGTGCCGCATCGAGACCGCCTGAAAGGAGAAACATGGATATCGATCTCTCGCTATATCTGGTAACTGACAGAAAACTCTCGCTGGGCAGAAGCCATGTGGAAATTGTGCTTGCCGCAATTGCCGGTGGTGTCAGCTGCGTTCAGCTCAGAGACAAGGAACTTGATGATAGCGAGTTTCTCAAGGAGGCTGTGGCCCTGCAAAAGGCTATACAGCCACATAATATCCCATTGATTATCAACGACCGGGTAGCGATTGCAAAAGTGACAGGTGCCCAGGGTCTGCATTTGGGACAAAAGGATATGCCCATTCATCGGGCAAGAGAAATTGTTGGTGACAAGACCATAATCGGCATCTCAGCGGAAAGTCTGGATGACGCCATTCAGGCTGAACGAGACGGTGCCGATTATATCGGTATAAGCCCTGTCTTTGCTACAAATACCAAAGCTGATACAGCCCCGCCGCTGGGACTTGCAGGGGTCAGAGAAATCAGGGAGCATATCACCATTCCCCTTGTCGGCATCGGTGGGATTTCAGCGGTGAATTGTGCAGATGTACTCAAG
>PDWJ01005264.1_pt1 | contig 10736 bp, 8 predicted proteins | sample 1430881 | NCBI WGS metagenome assembly PDWJ01 (sample SAMN01162460, study PRJNA174530) | Oral metagenome, whole genome shotgun sequencing project. | biome: Marine environment; feature: Marine mammal; material: Swab sample of the gingival sulcus; isolation source: swab sample of gingival sulcus... | reverse complement strand
TTTTTAATATATAAAACATATGAATCTACACGAATATCAAGGTAAGGAAATTTTAAGCAGTTTTGGCGTAAGAACACAACGCGGCATTGTCGCAGACACGCCCGAAAAAGCTGTTGAAGCAGCCAAAAAACTCAATAAAGATACCGGAACAGAATGGTGGGTTATCAAAGCTCAAATTCATGCCGGTGGCCGTGGAAAAGGCGGTGGTGTAAAACTTGCAAAATCATTGGATGAGGTTAAGACTATATCTTCTCAAATTTTAGGGATGATGTTAAAAACCCCTCAAACGCCTCCTCAGGGTAAAAAAGTCAATCAGGTATTGATTGCTGAAGACGTTTATTATCCTGGACCATCAGAAAAACAAGAGTTTTATATGTCTGTTCTTATGAATAGAACCACAGGTAAAAATATGATTATGTATTCTACAGAAGGTGGTATGGACATAGAAACTGTTGCTGAGGAAACACCGCATCTTATTTTTACGGAAGAAATTGATCCTCATTTGGGATTGTTACCATTCCAAGCCAGAAAAGTAGCCTTTAATCTTGGTTTATCGGGTAATGCGTTTAAAGAAATGACCAAATTTGTTTCTGCGCTTTATACAGCCTATGTGAAATCTGATGCGTCTTTATTTGAAATCAACCCGGTATTAAAAACCTCTGATGACAAAATTATGGCTGTTGATTCAAAAGTAGTTTTGGATAACAGTGGATTATTCCGTCATCCTGATTATGAAGCGATGCGCGACATTCGTGAAGAAGATCCTACAGAAGTAGAAGCCAGAGCTGCCGGATTGAGTTATGTCAATCTGGATGGTAACGTGGGCTGTATGGTCAACGGTGCCGGATTGGCCATGAGTACTATGGATCTAATCAAACAAGCTGGTGGTGAACCTGCTAACTTCTTGGATGTCGGTGGTACTGCAGATGCTGAACGTGTGGAAAAGGGCTTTAGAATCATCCTTAAAGACCCTAAAGTTGAAGCCATATTAGTCAATATTTTTGGTGGTATTGTACGTTGTGATCGTGTAGCACAAGGGGTAATAGATGCTTACAAAAATATGGGTGATGAAATAAAAGTACCTATCATTCTCAGACTGGAAGGTACCAATTCAAAAGAAGCTAAAGACCTTATCAATGCTACTGAAGGTTTGGCTGTAATTCCTGCAACAGAATTCCAGGAAGCCGCTGATAAGGTTCAGGAAGTTTTGGCAAAATAAGCTGAACAAAAATCTTATATTTCTTAAAACTGTTTTGATTGATTTCGAAACAGTTTTTTTTGCCCTATAAACAGCAAACGTTTTCGATGGGCATTGAATCATTAACACTTTTATACAATAGAATCTAAACACAAAAAAGTCCGGAAAGTTTAAAACCTTCCGGACTTTTTAATAGTCGATACTTTAGTGGTCTAATAGTGATAGAACCTTCTGACTTTAGCAATATATTTGGCCAGTCGTATCACTTGGTGTACATAGCCGTATTCATTGTCATACCAAATGTATAAAATGACATTATTACCTTTTTTACTGACGATAGTCGCATGGCTATCATAGATGGCCGGTGCAGATGTACCAATGATATCTGATGAAACCAGCTCATTACTGATAGCAAATTTGATCTGCTCGACCAATTTACCGTCCAGTGCGGCTTTTTTCATGGTGTTTTGAAGATGTTCTAAGTCTGTAGGATTAACTAATGTCAGGTTGAGAATAGCCAATGAACCGTTAGGTACAGGAACCCGGATAGCATTGGATGTTAATTTACCATCCAACTGTGGAATAGCTTTGGCGACGGCTTTTCCGGCACCGGTTTCTGTAATAACCATATTCATGCCTGCAGCACGTCCACGACGGTATTTACTGTGGTAGTTATCCACTAAATTCTGGTCATTGGTATAAGCGTGTATTGTTTCGATATGCCCATTGACTACCCCATAGTTGTCTTCAATGACTTTTAATATAGGTGTAATGGCATTGGTAGTACAAGAAGCTGCTGAAAATATCTTCAGGCTATCCGGTCCGAAATCTTCGTGATTGACTCCGAAAACAATATTGGGAATACTGTCTTTACCGGGGGCTGTTAACAGCACTTTTTCAACGCCTTTGGATTCTAAGTGCTTACTTAATCCGGCTGTATCACGCCATGCACCGGTGTTGTCAATAACTAAGGCATTATTGATATCATAAGCCGTATAATCTACCTTATCTGGAGAGGAGGCATTGATAAAGTAAACAGTCATGCCATTGATGTTCAATGCTTTATTGTCAATATCTACCTTTACAGTACCGGGGAAATGACCGTGAACAGAATCAGATCTCAATAAAGACGCTCTTTTTTCCAGATTAGTTTCATCAATTTCTCCTCTTACAACAACAGCTCTCAAACGTAACTGACGACCTACACCTACTTTACTGGTTAATTCACGTGCAACCAACCGTCCGATACGCCCAAAACCATACAGGACAACATCTTTAGGCTCTATTGGTTTAGCTTCGTAGATGTCTTTCAATTCATCCAACAAAAAGGCTTCTCTATCTTCATATTTATCCTTGTCGAGCAGATACTCATAACTTAATTTTCCTACATCAAGACGGGACTTGGGGAAATCTAAGTCTTTGATGGCTTGGGCCATTTTTAAAATGTCATAGATGGTAATAGGTTTTTCTATAAATTTTCGAGAGTATTCTACAAGATTGAGTATTTCACTTACATTTTTGTCAAACAATTGATTTCTGAATAGTAACAATTCAATAGAATTTTCAAACCATAGATCACTTACTATTTTAATAAAATCAATTGTAGCTCTGCTCTTTCTGCTTTGAACTTTAATTTCGCCTAAAAAAAGATTGTTGTCGTTCATATTAATATAAATATTTTGTTTCTTGCAAATTTATAGAATTCAAACGATTGAGAGCATGTTTTTGGTGATTTTTTAAAGAATAAATTAGTTGTTATACCTAATTATTTTAGTATTCTTTTTTGTCAGTTGGGTATTTATGTTTTACTAAAGTAATCTGCTAAAGAAATGAGCGTTTATATTTTATTTTTAATCAACGTTGATTTTTGTTTCTTTTTTTACTTTTGCTCGAAATTATTATGAGTTTTTGGTTATAAACAGCTTTGCAATTAAAATATAAGACTATTAATTTTATAACTGTTTGTATGCCTGAATATTATAATAATTCAAGGATGACAAAAACTGTTAATATTAGACGAATGAGAATTATTAAAATTACCCTGTTATTTATTGGATTTATAACATTAACAAGTTGTGCTTCAGGTTATAAAATGATAGAACCCGAATCTATAAATTATGTTTTGTCAAATGAATCTGATAATGTAAAACTTGAATATAAGTATGATTTACTTCAAAAAAGGTATGCAACAAAAGAAACAAAAAAAGGAATAAAGCTTGTTGCTCTAAAAATCACTAATAATTCTGATAGAGATTTAATATTTGGAAAAGATCTTAAACTGACTTACGAAAATGGTAATGGCATATATATAATGGATAGTAATGATATTTATAGAACTTTAAAACAGAATTCTAACTCTTATCTGTTGTATTTGATTTTAACACCAATGGGTTTTTATACAAATGATCCAAACGGAAATGAAAGAATTTATTCCATAATATACCTAGTATCAGTTCATGGTTTAGCTGCTGGCAATATGCTTGCAGCAAGCTCAGCCAATAAAAAATTTGAAACAGAAATATTGGAATATAATATCAACGGTGCTTTAATCGAACAAGGGAAAACGACATATGGGCTAATCGGAATTCAATCTGATTCGTTTGACCCATTAAAATTGAAAATTGAATAAAAGTATAATCTAAATCAACACTCCTATCTTACGTCAACTATTGGTATTTGACTCTTAGCTTTAAACGATTAGTAGAGAGGTTTAGGGTATTAGTTATTAAACTTTTGCAATTGGAAATTAGGTATAAGATTTCGTTCTTTAGTCTAAGTGAACTACTTACCAACTACTACAATCTGCCTACTCCAGACTGCGAACTTCCTTCCCAAATTATCTCTTCAGGTCAATATCAATATACATGTCTTTACCGAGAAGCTTTAAGTCTTTTGAATCTAAGAATTGTCTATGATTAAAAATATAGATTTGGTTACTGTCGGGGACTTTTCCGGTTATATTGTTAAGAGCGACGTTCAGTAAAGGCTCAGTCTCTTCTCCAAAAGCAACAAGATTATTGACGTCTTCCTCAATTTCAAAAGTAGGGGTTAACCCATTGACATAATCACTAACACCCTGTGCGTTGAATATTTTGAAAGTAATAGGTTGCATAGCCCATGTATGGTTAGGATTAACGACATCCTGAGCAATATAATCCTTGATGGTAAAAGAACCTACGTATTTACCATGTGTATTGGTTCCTATAAGAACGACATCCATATAGGGTCTCAGACCATTGATGACCAATTCACTGGCAGAAGCAGTGTTTCTTGTAGCAATGACATGTACTCTTGACAGGTTTAATGAATGAACAGGGATACTGCTTCCGTCACTTTGCGCGATGGTTTCAGCAAAATAATTGTTGAAAAAACCATCCCCGTATTCCTGTGTAAAATAATCCTGTAAGGCAGCATTATATTGGGATGTACTGAATATTTCATTAGTATTTGTGCCGTAGATCATACTGGACAGGTAGGCAGCTGAACGAACAGAGCCGCCGCCATTGTATCTTAGGTCCAGAATCAATTCAGTAACACCTTGATCAATAAAATTCTGGAATACGAGATTTAAGGTATTGTCATATGAGGATATAAAACCATTATAGACTAAATAGCCGGTTTTAATGCCATTTATATCAAATACTTTTGACATAAGTATTGGATTCTCATGAAATTCTACTTCGGTCAATGTATATGAAATGCCATTGGTTTGTAATGTATTATTTACAAATGAAGCTAAAGACAGTTTATAGCTACTTTTACTCAATAATTCTTTATAATTCTGAGTATTTAATGGGGTGTCATCAATCTCAAGAAATAAATCACCTCTTTTTAGTCCGGCGATATCAGCCGGAGAACCGGGCATGATATATTTTACATAACCGTAAATCTCGTACTGGGATTGATCTTTGTAAACCAACCCGAATTCAAAACCTTTGGTTTTGGCAATACCCTGAAGCGCGTTTTCCAGTGCTACATAATCATCTACAATCCATGACCAACGGTCTATCTGCCCGTATTCATACAGCAAGCTGTAAAATAAATATTCATGGTTGCCACCAAAGGAATTTATAAAGTTGTTTCTATGAGCTTCAGATTCATAACTAGCGTCAGATATAAAAGGCGCCACATCTTCCCAATAATAATAATCTGACAATCCTTCCCAGATAAACTCATCTATTTCTGAGATTTCAGCAATATTATCTTTAGGTTTTTTACAATTAAAAAGCAGTAAGCTAAGCGTAAAGAATAAAAGAAGACGAGATATATTTTTCATGAGTATTGAGTGTAACAGTTAAATGTTGTACGACAAAAGTCCGGTATAGGTCAGACTGTTTAATAGAACAAAGATATAAACTTCATTTAACTAACAATGAGTGCTGTTTGGAGTAAAATCACGGCAAAAAGAAACCCGCATGAAACAAAAGGGTTTGTCATGCGGGTTGTATGGGTTATAAAAGCCTTGTGTTTTCAGTACACAAAACATTAAGCAAATACTACAATAACGAGTTACCAATTTTCACACCGAAATACAACATTCTGGGACTTCCCGGACCATATATATAGGAAGGGTCTCTATCAACGCCAAAGTCAAAGTCTTTTTGATAGGCGTTAAAAATATTCTTCATTCCTGTATAAATTCTGAATGTAGATCGGTTGTGAAGGTCAAAGTCATAACTCAATTTCACACCCACATCTACAAATGATTCTGATGTTCTCAATTCTCCGGCATCGGGATCTGCAATTTCGAGACCATAATAGGGCACAAGCATTTTACCGGTATAATTTGTTGTGGAACTCATTTTGAATTTTGGTGTGATTTTCAATTCACCGGTAAGGTAACCATAAGTGTTGGGCGTTCTTAAAAACGCTGTTTCATCAAAATCCTGTGGGTCTTCATATTCGCTTTTTTGTACGGTTAATCCAATTTTAAAAGATAATTTATCCGATGGAATAATGTTTGATTCTATATTGGCACCATAGACGCTAGCACCATTTTCGGCATTGGTTCTGGTAGCTATAACCAAGCCATCTTCATTGGGTTCTGAACGTTCATGAACAAAAGCATCGTTAAGAGCTGTATAAAAACCTTCTACCAACAAACTGAAATAGCTATTGCCTATGATTCTGTTATAGTCAAATGAGCCTATAAAACTGTGACTGGTTTCTTGTTTTAGATTATGATCATTTTTATGAACGATTTGTGCAGCACCTGAAGTCTCTATATGTAAATCTTCGTCAAAAATCTGTGGTGCTCTATAACCCTGGCCATAAGATACACGGGTTTGTAAATGTTCGGAAAAGTCGTATTTCAAAGTCACTTTGGGACTGTACACATTTCCGGTTTTTTCTGTATTTCCTTCATTATCTTCTACATTATAATTCTCAAATCTCAAGCCTAAAGAGAACTTGAATTTATTGAATTTTCGTTCGTATTGTGAAAAAATTCCGTGTTTTATGACCTGTTGGTCAGATACTACAGTTTCGGGAATAACAGTGGCAACGGGATTACCTTCTTCATCTGTTGTCATGTTTTCAAGATCAAAATAACCTAATTTTTTGTCTTTAAGTTTTGAATAATTTCTTTCATAGCCACTGGTCCATTGAGCATTGTCAAAATTTACACTGTATTGCAAACCTGTACTATTAGAGAAGTCTTTGGTTTTACCATAATCAGATAGTGATTGTTTGGAACCGTAATAAGAATCCCTGTCAACACTTTGTCCTGAAAGGTAAAGTGACAGTAACCCATTGTCAAAGTGCCTGTTATATTTTACTGCACCTGTAAAAAGGGTGTGTTTAAGTGCCTCGCTTATATCGGCTATATGGCTGGGTTGGTCAAATTTATTACCCCCGCGTCTGTCTTCTTTGATAACGAAAATATCTGTTTCCAGATCACTGGTTTCATTGATTTTATAATTCAAATGGTTCCCTAAAGTCAGGTTTTTGATTCTGGCCAATTCTGAGAATGAGTCTCCATTGGCATCAAATGGCTGACGATCACGATAAAAACCATAAATTGCTACACCCAAATCTCTTCTATTAGCAGTCAAAGAGGTATTAAAATTTACTGACTGATCTGAAGCGATACTTGAGTTTTTCATTCCTATTCCGTTAAACCCGGAGTTATAACCTATTTCATAAGTGTTGCTGTAAGGTTTTTTCAGGATAATATTAATGGTTCCGGCAATTGCATTACTACCGTAAAGGGCAGAACCACCACCACGTACTATTTCAATTTTGTCAATCATGTTTTGGGGAATAAGCTCTATACCATAAACACCTGCCAGGCCACTGAATATAGGATAACCGTTGATGACAATTTGTGAATAAGGGCCTTCCAATCCATTCATCCGTACTTGATTAAAACCACAGTTCTGACAGTTGTTTTCCGTGCGTAAACCGGTACAGAAGTTCAATCCTTCACTGAGATTTGTGGATTGAGTAGCCGTAAATAATTTGGCTGGAATAGTGTTAACGATTACGGTAGATTCTCTACGGCTGGTTCTGTTTTTGTTCCCTGTTACGACGACTTCATCCAGTCCCAAGACATCTTCAACCAATTCAAAGTTGACTTCTAAAGTGTTATTTCTCTTCAAGACAACATTGGCTTCTGCTTTTTTGTAGCCATTAAAACTGGCAACAATAACATGCTCACCTACGGATAAATTAATCAATTCAAAATGACCGGTTTCATCAGTCATAGTGCCTGTTCTGGTATCTTTTACGATTATATTGGCGAAGGGAATATGTTCTCCGTTTTTATCAACTACGTGTCCAACGATATTGGCATCGGTAACAAGTTTTTGAGCCCATACAGGCATTAAAACCAAGCTAAATATTGCAAATACAAATGTTTTAATTACATTCATTTTAAATAAAATTTATAAAATTATTGTTCAAGTTTTTAGTTAGTCGATTTAATGTTATAGTAGTAGTAGAGGAGGTGCTCTGTTTTTAAAATCAGAGGTTTGAGCTATTAGTACATTATAGTCTTTATTAAAAAATATGTTTTGGGTAACATTATCATAGTTGATACACTCAAAATTAAAATCCTGAAGAATAAAGTGCATCGTATTGTCCAAAGCAAGATACTCAAAGAATCTATGCTCGTGTTTTTCATTGGGTTTATTACGTTCTTTACTTTTGTTGTAGGGGTGTGCATGAACAAAAGTAGTCCCATCCGGAAGGGTATGGCTGTGTAAGTAAAAGGTGTTAACCGATATTAACCAAAATATCAATAACAGATGTGCAATAATCAATATTTTCTTGAACAAGATGCTCACGCTTAGGGTCAATAATTGCGGGTGCAAAAATATAGACTATTGCGTAAACGAGCAAATTATTTAGAATAAATATAAATTACATTAAGAGTTTATATCTTGCCATTTATTGGCCAGATACGGTGCGATTTTATTGAGTGTTTCTATCAATGTCATTTTATCGATGTTTCCCGGACCTTTTGAAAAAGCTTTGACAATTTCATCAGATTTTGCATCCATAAAAATGCGCAGGAGTTGAGAAGATAAATTATTGGAAGACAATTGTTTCATTGACATTAAAGCCTCTGCCATTTTTTGTTTTCCAATGCGTTTTTCTTTACTCATAACATCCAGCCCTTTGATGTGGTAAGTGTACAAAGAATGTCTGAAATCTCTTAATGAAGGGGTAGTTATTTTGTTTAATAATTGATAGCGGTTAAACTTATTGGTGTTTGATTTCCAAGCTTTTTTATTGTTGGGGTCTTTGATATTGTCAATGATACGTTGACAGGTTTCATAATAAGGTGTGCCACCGTAAAGGTCAAAGGTGTCAGCATCCACAGCAATAATTAAATAAGCAAAGAATGATAAGGTTGAAATCAGTTCAGATTGATAGTTGTTTTCATCATATTGCAAAGGCTCAAATTCGATATATGAAAAGGCCAGATCATCGTCTTTGTAATTGAGTACCGGTGTCGTATAAACAGAGTTGTACACCGGTCTTGAGGATTGCACCTGAATAGATCCCGTATAAGAATCATTACCGGGTTGATCATTGAGGGTCAAAACTATGGAACATTCTATTTTTTCTTGGGGTAGATACTCTTTATCAGTCCATTTGGTCTGATTCATAAACTCTGAAGCTGCTTTTTCCAGGGTTGTAAAAACCTTTTTGTTGACACCCACCAATTGATCTGAAACAATCACGACATTACAATTGAGTTCTTGCGCTTGTAGGGCTATTGATAGAAGGGTGAACCAGATAAAAAATAAGGGTTTACGCATGATGATGTTTGAGTATTTGGTTAAATATTTCTTCGGCAACCTTTGTTTTGGATTGCAAAGGGATGTCTACTGAATGCTCTGTTTCGTCTATATAAGTTACTTTATTGGTGTCAGTTTTAAAGCCTGCACCTTTGTCATTGAGTGAGTTAAGTACAATAGCGTTCAGGTTTTTACGCTGGAGTTTTCCTAAGGCATTTTGTCTTTCATTGTCTGTCTCCAAAGCAAACCCCACTAAAAACTGTTGCTTTTTTTCTTGTCCCATTTGGGCTAAAATGTCTTTAGTTTTTACCAGAGTTATGGTACGTGCATCTTCTGATTTTTTGATCTTTTGTGGGGCTACGGTTTGGGGTTTGTAATCTGCAACAGCTGCAGCGGCAATAGCAATATCTACATCGGCATAATGCTTGAACACTTCGTTGTACATGTCTTCTGCACTCATTACATCGCAGCGTTTGACAGGTAAGCCTTCACAGGTTTGATGGGAGGGTCCGGTAACCAATATAACTTCTGCACCGAGTTTTGCTGCTTGTTTGGCAAGTTCAAAACCCATTTTTCCGGAAGAATGATTGCCGATAAAACGCACGGGATCTATAGCTTCATAAGTAGGGCCGGCTGTGACCAGAACCTTTTTACCGTACAGTGGCAATTGTTCCAGAATATGTTGTTCGATAAAAGCTAAAATGTGTTCAGGCTCTGCCATTCGTCCTTCTCCTACCAATCCACTGGCCAATTCACCGGTCTCAGCAGGAATAATAGCATGCCCAAAAGCTTCTAATGCTTTTATATTGCTGCTGGTAGTAGGGTGCTTGTACATGTCCAAATCCATGGCGGGTGCCACAAATACAGGACATTTTGCAGATAAATATGTTGCTAATAATAAATTATCGGCTGTTCCTTTAGCCATTTTGGACATGGTGTTTGCTGTAGCAGGTGCTATAACAAAATAGTCTGCCCATAATCCCAAATCTACATGAGAATTCCAGCGTTCTTCTTCAGGATTATCGTTGGTAAATTCCCAAAGCACCGGATTGTTTGATAAAGCAGATAAGGTCATAGGCGTAACAAACTCCAAAGCTTTTGGGGTCATTACAACCTTTACCTCTGCGCCTGCTTTAATAAAAAGACGGACAAGGTAAGTTGTTTTATAGGCGGCAATACCGGCTGTAATGCCCAATAATATTTTTTTACCGCTCAGTATAGACATAATTTATTCTTTATCGTCTAACGTATTTCTGTAGTAAATGTTGTCATTCATCCATTCTTCTACGGCA
>PDWJ01013695.1_pt1 | contig 10737 bp, 12 predicted proteins | sample 1430881 | NCBI WGS metagenome assembly PDWJ01 (sample SAMN01162460, study PRJNA174530) | Oral metagenome, whole genome shotgun sequencing project. | biome: Marine environment; feature: Marine mammal; material: Swab sample of the gingival sulcus; isolation source: swab sample of gingival sulcus... | reverse complement strand
TTTGGAAACCGCCTTTACAACGGTTTTCTGAACCGTTTCATTGGTAACAAGCAAGGCAATGCCCGCTCCAAGAAAAGCGCCTTTCCAGAAAGCCGAAGAACCCATATCAAGACCCAGCAATGAAGAAGACTGGGCTTCCGCAGGAATTTCCTGGGACTGAATATAGTATGCCTGACCGGTTTTGGGATCAACAGTATAGGTACTCATTGAGAACTTCTCCTTTAGGATTTTTTATATGAAAATCTCTATAACCTACTAAATTACTTCCATTCTTGGTTATGGCTGGGTCTGGAGGATGGCTCTCCAGATCAGCCCGTGGCCGTTTATGTGAAAGTTTCTATAATGTACTAAATTACTTTCATTGTTTGTTGTGGGCCAAGTCTGGTCATGGACAGACCAGATCAGCCCGTGGCCGTTTATGTCGTGGCTGTTATTGGGGTTTTACACGATTGATAAGATAGCTGACGCCTGTGGCCGTTGCAAGGGTTACGGCAAGGCCGACAGCGCCTCCGCTGGTCAATATATTTGTAGCGGCAGCGGCTGATGCTGCGGCAACCCCACCGGAAGCACCCTTGACAACACTATCTCCCAAGGCCTGGCCCACACTCATTTCCCCTTTTGTTACCTTGTTGAGATTGGCACCCATGACACCTGTTGATACCACAACAAAGCCAAAAATTCCTGCACTCATTGCCCTGGAAACGGTGCTGGATGAGGAAGAAACGGGCTGAACCGGGTAGGCCATTGGCCCGGCTGGAGCGTAATTTGCCTGGACAGGCACGGCAGAAACCGGCTGGGCAACGCCATTGGCAGGTACTGCGGCCTGGGGCTGATTCATATATGATGTTTCCATAATTTCATACTCCTGTTCTTAAATAACCATAAAATATGGGTACCCATGAAAATGACTGCAAAAGATTCCCATAACATTGAACTACTCATCTTCGCTGTCCTGTGGTGCAGAGTCCCCCGTTTTTGCAGCAGCACCAGCACCGGCAAGGCCGGCAAATAAAGCAGCAAAGGTTTTTCCCAAGGATTGACGGACAGAATCACTATTCAATAATGCGGCTGCGGCTGCGCCCACAATGGCACCTTTCCAGAATTGATCGTCCTGGGCAGTCTGGGTATAAAAATCTTTAATCACGTCAGACACGCTGGCCTTGCCCTGGGCAAAATCTTCCACAGATTGTAACAGTCGGGAATAATCCGGCGGTGTAGCTGCCTGGGCCGTGGCTTGATCCGGTGCCCCCCCCTGCTGTGCCGGCTGCTGGGGAGCTGCCGTCTGGGCTGTTGCCTGCTGGGGAGCCGCATACAGAACATACTGGGCTGGATTGGGAGGCTGAATGGGGTTGAACATCTGACTTTGCTGGGGCGCTACCCCATAATACATCTGGCCTGTGGCCTGATCCACAAAATAGGTAACCGGCTGCAAGGTTGGCTGAGCCCCCTGGTTCGGAGGTACTGGCTGTTCAGGCTGCTGATGGGAACCATGTATTTCCTGTTCATTATATTCCATATTTATTCTCTCTCCTGAGCATAAACTATTAAAACCTTACATACTAAGATAATGACAAGTAAATGCTTTTGCATATTAAAAATGAACACTATTAAATTTTCCAGTCAAAATCAACCTAATATTCCCCTGATCCACCATCAAAATGCCACCTGCGGCGTTAAACCCTTTTATGGAATCGGGGCACAATTACCAATTTTTAAGATCGTGCTGCCTTGCATCTGGCACCTTACTGGTGGCCAGGAAACTATCGAAACAAACTGGAAATCAAATGGTTATAAAATCAGGCGAAGGATTTGGGATAATGGAGAAATACCATAAAAATAATTTAGAATTGGATTTGGAATTTCCCTTGACAAAAACCGGAGCATTATCATAAGGTGCCTGAATGAAATGAAAATATGGTAAACTTTGGAAAAGTTACGAGCCTGATCGTACTGATAATATTATAATTGTGATGAAAGAGTAAACGCCATCCTACGACCCTGATCCACCATCAAAATGCCACCTGCGGCGTTAAGCCCTTTTATGGAATCGGGGCAGCATCCCCCTGCGACGTATGACGAATACGACTCCGGGTGCTGCTGCCCCATTTTGAGATAGGGCTGCCTTGCATCTGGCACCTTGCTGGTGGCCAGGAAACTATCGAAACAAATTGGAAATCAAATGATTATAAAATCAGGCGGTGGATTTGGGACGACATACGAATTCATTCGATAATATGTACGCATTGACGGTTTGCGAATAACACTTTTCCAACAATCCAAAAGCAATACTGGTAACATATTATTATTTAAACGTAAAACTATTAGCTCAAATATCGAAGGAGAATCGTGAATAGTTACGAATTATATAAAGAAAGGCTTGCAAACCCTGCAGATGCGGCAAAGATAGTAAAAAGCGGAGACTGGATTGATATTACCTTTGCTCTGGGAGTGCCGACCCTCATGGACAAGGCCCTGGCAAACAGAAAAGAAGAACTGGAGGATGTAAAAATCCGGGGATACCTTTTATTGCATCCCCTTGAAATGGTGGAATGTGATCCTGAACGCAAACATTTTATTTACAATAGCTGGCATTGCGGAGGATACGAACGCAAACTCTGCGACAAGGGGCTGTGCAATTATATTCCCATGATTTTCAGAAATGTGGGAGATTACTACACAAAATACCTGGACGTGGATGTGGCGATCATGGCAGTACCGCCCATGGACAAACATGGATATTTTAATTTTTCCGTGAATAACGCCACGGCAAAAGATACCCTGGCAAAGGCCAAAAAAGTGATCCTGGAAATCAATGAACATCTTCCGGTTGTACATGGATCAGATGAATGTATTCATATTTCCGAAGTTGACTGTGTGGTGGAAGGAGAACATGATCCCCTGATTCAGATGCCATCTGGCCCCACCACCGAGGAAGACAAGGCCGTGGCAAGATATATTGTCAATGCAATGAAAGACGGATCCACCATTCAGCTGGGAATCGGGGGTATGCCCAATGCAGTAGGAAGCATGATCGCGGAATCGGATTTGAAGAATCTGGGAATCCATACGGAACTGCTTGTGGATTCGTATCTGGAGATGTATAAGAAAGGAAGAATTACCAATAAATGTAAATCCCTTGACCGGGACAAAGGGGTGTTCGGCTTTGCCCTGGGCAGCCAGGAATTGTATGACTGGACAGACAGAAACCCCGGACTGATTACATACCCTACCAAGTATGTAAATGCCCCTGAAGTCATCGGACAGATAGACAATTTTGTGTCCATCAACAATTGTATCTCCGTTGACTTATATGGACAAATCTGTTCAGAAAGTGTTGGAACCAGACACATCAGCGGAACAGGAGGACAGCTGGATTTTCTGACCGGAGCGTTCATGTCTGAAGGCGGCCAGGCATTTATCTGCATGACTTCCTCTTTTGTGGATAAAAACGGAAATCGCAAATCCAGGTTTGTTCCTTCTTTTTCAGGGGATATCGTAACAGATCCAAGGGCACAAAGCTTTTTCCTCGTTACGGAATACGGCATGGTCAATCTGGCCGGAAGAACCACCTGGGAAAGGGCAGAAGCCATTATTTCCCTTGCCCATCCAGACCACAGGGAGGAATTGATAAAAGCAGCGGAAAACCAGAAGATATGGCTCAAGCGGAATAAGAAAAGCTGATTCCACAAGGATTTTTGCTGGAGACAAACCATCCGGCGCAGGCAAAAAATCCCATGACATTCCGCAAAGAATAAGGAGAATACGGTCCTGAAATCGTTTTTCACAGGACAGGCAGATAGGCAGGAGATACTTCTCGTTATTACGAATAATTGAAAAAAAGGAGAGGATACATTGGCAAAATTTAACGTGGTCATTTTGGAAGAAAAATGTAAGGGGTGCGGGTTATGTGCATCGGTCTGTCCAAAATCCATATTGGCATTTGACAGTCAGAAGGTGAATATCAAAGGATATCGCCCGATACAGATGACAGACATGGAGCAATGCATAGGTTGCAGTAGCTGTGCATTAATGTGCCCGGATGGAATTATTAATATTTACAGAGTGTGATGGGGGAATCAAATGGGCGAAAAAAAACTAATGAAAGGCAATGAAGCATTTGCGGTAGCTGCCATTAACGCAGGCTGCAGATTCTATTTTGGTTATCCGATCACGCCGCAGAACGAAGTCCCGGAATATATGTCCAGGGAGCTGCCAAAAATCGGCGGATCATTTATCCAGGCAGAAAGCGAACTGGGAGCCATTAACATGGCCTACGGTGCTGCGGCTGCAGGAGGAAGGGTTCTGTTATCATCCTCGTCTCCGGGCATTGCGCTGATGCAGGAAAGCATCTCTTTGATGTGTTCTGTGGAACTTCCCATCGTGATTCTCAACGTCATGCGAGGAGGCCCTGGAATCGGAGCAATTCAACCCTCACAGGCAGACTATTTCCAAGTAACCAGGGGCGGTGGAAACGGCGATTATCACACCATTGTATTTGCACCCAATTCCATACAGGAAGCAATGGACATGATATATCGCGGATTTGACATTGCAGAAGAATACAAAAATCCGGTCATCGTTGCGGCAGACGGAATGCTGGGGCAGATGATGGAACCTGTAAGTTTGCCGGAAAAAAAGCCCGCTGTTATGGGAGATGACATCAGAAAGGCAAAACCCTGGGCATTGACCGGCCACCGCAATGAAAGGGAAAGACATGCCTTGAACTCAGTATGGCTCAAGCAGGAACTTCTGGAAGACTATATCAACGAATACTGGCCCAAATACGAAAAAGCAGAAAAGGTTCTGCAGGAATATGACAGTTACAACCTTGCAGATGCGACTGTTGTTTTTGTGGCCTATGGTTCAACGTCCAGGGTCGTTATGGAAGCTATGGATACCCTTGCAGCAGAAGGAATCCAATGCGGTCTGATACGCCCCAAAACCCTGTGGCCCTTTCCGGAAAAAGCCTTTGCACAAATCGGAGACAAGACCCGGAAGGTCATATCTGTGGAACTGTCAAAAGGGCAGATGAAATACGATATTGAACATGCCCTGAAAGGAAGATTTGAGGTGGATTTGATTAACCGTTTCGGCGGAATGCTCCTTGATCCCCAGGAAGTGGTAGAAAGAACCAAAAAAATCATGGAGGAAAAATAGATGAAACCGATATTTGAATATACAAAAGGCATGCGTGATACCCAGATGCATTATTGCCCTGGGTGTACCCATGGAATTTTTCACCGTCTGATCATGGAAGTCCTTGATGAACGCGGAGATTTGGGAAATTGTATTGCAGCCTCGCCTGTGGGATGTTCCATTGTGGCCCTCCCGATGCTATGGTTTTTACCTATCAGGGAGACGGGGATCTGGCATCCATCGGAACCAGTGAAATCATCCATGCCGCAGAAAGGGGAGAAAAATTCTGCACCTTTTTTGTCAACAATGCCATTTATGGAATGACCGGCGGTCAGATGGCACCCACAACCCTCATCGGCCAGAGTGCCACCACCTGCGTGGATGGAAGAACCGTTGCCCAGGCAGGACGTCCCCTGAGAATGTCTGAAATGATTTCCACCATTGACGGAGCCGTGTATGTGGAAAGGGTGTCATTGGCAACGCCAAAGGATGTCAGAAAGGCCAAAAAAGCCATCCAGAGAGCGTTCAAGGTACAGGAAAAGAAACTGGGGTTTTCATTTATTGAAGCTCTTTCCACCTGCCCCACCAACTGGGGAAAAGACCCTGTGGATGCATTGGCCTGGCTGCGTGAAAATATGGTACCCTATTATCCTGTACAACAATTTAAGTGCCCGGAGGAGGTAAAATAATGAGTGTCAAAAAAGTATTCATTGCTGGCTTTGGCGGCCAGGGTGTTCTGCTCATCGGGCAGATGCTGGCATACGCAGCCATGTTTGAAGAAAAAGAGGTAACATGGATGCCCTCCTACGGCCCGGAAATGAGGGGCGGTACTGCAAACTGTACCGTTTGTATTGATGATAAAAAAACCATTGCATCCCCTTTGGTGGCAAGCTGTGATTATCTGGTGACCATGAACGGCCCCTCTCTTTTAAAATTTGAGGAAATGCTCTCTCCCGGTGGTCAGTTGTTTGTCAACTCTTCCATTGTTACAGAAAAACCTGCCAGGGATGATATTGGCATCAACTATGTGGACTGCCTGAAACTGGCCATGGAATCGGGCAACGCAAAGGCCGCCAACATGGTCATGCTGGGAGCCATTATCGAAAAATCTCAAGTCGTGGAAAAAAAGACCATGGAAAAAGTCTTTGAAAAAATCTTCACAGGGAAAAAAGCACAATTTATTCCCTCCAACATCAAAGCGCTGGATTCATGGAAATAGGGCCAATTCCCATGAAGAGAATCCGAATGATTCTCGGCCATTTTGGAAGCGGCAAGACAGAGCTTTCTGTGAATATGGCCGTGGACATCGCAAACCAGGGAAAGAAAACGGCTTTGCTGGATCTGGATATTGCCAATCCGTATTTTCGAAGCAGGGAAAGGCAGGCAGTTCTGGAAGAAAAAGGGATCCGGGTCATTCACAACTCTTTTGGCTATGATATTACAGAGGATCTGCCTGCCATATCTGCGGAATTAAAAGCACCCCTGGAAGATGAAACCTATGATGCCGTCATTGATGTGGGCGGCAATGACAGCGGTGCAAGAGTCGTAAACCAGCTAAAAAGAAGTCTTTCCCAAAAAACCACGGATGTGATCTGTGTCATCAATGCAAACAGACCGGAAACCGACAGCGTTGACGGCTGTATTGAGCATCTGCAGAGAATAGAAAATGAAATCCAGATGAAAGTTTCAGGCATCGTAAACAATACACACATGTTACGGGAAACTGAAGCCAGCCATATTGTGCAGGGCTACCAGATCTGTAAACAGCTTGGAGAAAAACTGGATATTCCGTTTTTGTTTACCACCTGCATTAGCGAATTGCGGGATGAGGTGAATGTATTATTCAAAGAAAAAAAAGAAAACCCAGCTATCTATGAGTTGCAGCTATTTATGCGGCCCAATTGGCTGGACAGGTAGAGCCCATAGGGTTTGCTCAATGTTTTTAATGAATGTATCAAGGAGGGTAACATGATTACGTTTTCAGAGAGAATGAGTCTGTTAAAAGGCTCGGAAATTAGAGAATTACTGAAATTAACCGCACAGCCTGATATTATCTCGTTTGCCGGCGGACTTCCCAGTCCTGAATTTTTTCCTGTGGAAGAAATGAAAAAAGTTGCTGATAAGGTCTTGACCGAGGATGGCAGGAAAGCCATGCAATATTCCACCACAGAAGGGTTTGAGACATTCAGGCAGCAGATCGCCGACATGATGAAAAAACATAACGGAATCAATGTGGATAAAAACGATATTCTTATCACAAGCGGTTCCCAGCAGGGACTGGATTTTTCCGGCAGGGTATTTCTGGACAAAGGAGATGCAGTTCTGATGGAAAGTCCGTCATATCTGGGTGCCATCAATGCCTTTAAGACCTGCGAGCCCAGATTCATAGAAATTGAAACCGATGATTCTGGAATGAAAACAGAACAATTAGAAGCGGTTCTGGCAAAAGAAGACCGGGCAAAAATGATCTACGTAATTCCAGATTTTCAGAATCCCTCTGGCAGAACATGGACCCTTGAAAAAAGAAAGGCATTCATGGATGTCATCAATAAATATGAAATTCCGGTTATTGAAGATAATCCCTATGGACAGCTCCGGTTTGAAGGAGAGTCTTTGCCAGCCTTAAAGTCCATGGACACCAAAGGTCTTGTTGTATATCTTGGTTCCTTTTCAAAGGTTCTTGCACCGGGCTATCGGCTTGGATGGGTTTGTGCAGACGAGAAAATCCTGGACAAATATAATTTCATGGCCCAGTCTTCCACCCTCCAGGCATCTACCATCGCTCAATTGGAAGTATCCAAGTTTATGGAGCTTTATGATCTTGATGCCCACGTTGAAAAGATCAAGGCCGTTTACGGCAAAAGAAGAAAAGTAATGCTTGACACCATGGAAAAAGAATTCCCCGAAAAAGTTACTTTCACAAGACCCCAGGGAGGTCTGTTCACCTGGGTTATTCTGCCTGATTACATTGATGCCACACAGATGGCAACAAAATGTCTGGAGAAAAAAGTCGCCTATGTTCCCGGCGGAAGTTTCTTCCCCAACGGCGGCAACAAAAATACGTTCAGACTCAACTATTCCTGCATGGATGAAGATCGCATCGTAGAGGGAATAAAGAGAATTGCTGAAGTGATCAAAGGCGAGTTACGATAAAGTAACACGATTTTTCCCTCCTGGCTGTGAAAAAATACCTTCAACGGCCAGGGGGGAAGCTTTCCTCCCATCGCCACCTCCACACTTATCCTATTGAACAAACGGCCATTTTTTACGAATAACAAAAGAACTCTTTTTTTTTATTCTATATTCCAATAATATTATATTTTTTATCGACAATTAATGTTTATAATGATATAATTCTTTCTGATACAAAAATTATTATCAAAAGGGAAGGAATTCCCTGAAAGAGCAACAGAATCTTGAATTGCTTTATTTTTTTCAATATGTTGCGAATGTTTTATCGTTGGTCAAAAGCTGAGAACCACGTAAAGAGCATCCAGAGGATTTATTTGTACGGCAATGCAAATACATATTGGAAGAAAAGGTAATTTATATGAAAGTTTCTATAATTTACTTAAATACTTTCATTCTTGATTGTGGGCCAAGCCTGGTCATGGATAGACCAGATCGGCCCGTGGCCGTTATAAAAGAATTCCTATTCCCTTTATTTAGGTGGTAACCCAAAAATTTAACAATGACAGAGGAGATTTTATGAGAGATCAGTGGAATTCAAAACTAGGTTTTTTGTTAGCTGCAATAGGCTCTGCTGTGGGGCTTGGCAACATCTGGCGCTTCCCATATATTGCTGCATCAAACGGAGGGGGGGCATTTTTACTCCCATATTTTTTCGCAATTCTTACCGCAGGTATTCCCATTGTCATGCTGGAATATACCATTGGGAAGACCTATAAAGGCGGTGCCCCTGTCTCTCTGGCAAGGATGAACAAAAAATTCGAATGGCTGGGCTGGTTGCAGGTAATGGTCGCCTTTATGATTATGGTGTACTATTTTGCCATTGTGGTCTGGACCGTCAGCTATATTGGTTTTTCCTTTACCCAGGCATGGGGCACCGATACCACAGGATTTTTCCTGAAGTATATTGGTCTTAGCGAAAGCCCCCGCCAATTGGGCGGCCTGCAAATGAATCTGATTCCCCCGTTCCTTATTGTATGGGCGTTAACTGGTTATATCCTGCTCAAAGGAGTCAGCAAGGGAATCGAAAAAGCCTGCCAGATCTGTATTCCCCTGCTGTTCTTTTTAATTGTTATCCTGGTTGTCAGGGGACTGACCCTCCCAGGTGCCCTGGATGGTCTGGAATACATGTTTAAGCCTGACTGGTCTGCCTTGACAAAATCCAGCGTATGGGTTGCCGCATACGGTCAGATTTTCTTCAGTCTGTCCATTGCATTTGCCATTATGATCGCCTATTCCAGTTATTTACCCAAAAAAACCGATGTGGTAAACAGCGCATTTATTACTGCCACCACAAACCACGGTTTTGAAATCTTTGCTGGTATCGGGGTATTCGCCATCATGGGATACATGGCATTACAACAGGGTAAAACAGTAAATGACATTGCAGGTGCTGGCGTAGGGCTTGCCTTTATGACCTTCCCGACTGCCATCAGTTCTCTTCCTGCCTTAAATGCGGTATTTGGATTCTGCTTTTTCGGCGCATTGTTTACAGCAGGCCTTACCTCCCTTGTATCCATCTGCCAGGCAGTTATCTCAGGAATGCAGGACAAATTTCAAATGACCCATAAACAGTCTACGATTACGGTTCTGGTTCCTGCTTTCCTTTTGAGTATCCTGTTCATCACGGGAGCCGGGCTGCACATCCTGGATATCGTTGACGCATTTACCAACCAGGTTGGTATTACCGTATGCGGATTCCTGGAAGTACTGCTCATCGCATGGTTCTTTAATCCTGAAACCCTGAGAAAAGAAGCAAATTCATTCTCCAACTTCAGCGTAGGTAAATGGTGGACATTCTCCCTGAAATTCATAACCGTTATCGTCCTTGGGTATATGACCATTTCCAATACAAAAGATTTCATTGTCAAGGGATATGGAAGTTATGCAAAGAGTGACTTACTTCTTTATGGATGGAGCGTTATCGGAGTTATCATAGTGGGTGCCATCATTTTTACCATGATGAAAGGCAAACCTGGCTATGACCAGATCCCGGCTGACCATGAATAATGAATACAAACCAGAACAGGAGATAATATTATGAGTACAGGTGCAATAGTAATGATGCTGATTGGTTGTGTAGGACTTTGGGGTGGTTGTGCCGTTGCCATCGCCATTGCCATCAAACATGCCAAAAACGAAGAATAAAAAAACGTAAGCATATTCCAGCCATGACTCAGATTCGAGCTTGCTCATGGCTGGCTAACTTACATGACAAAACCTGCCGGGAAGACAAAAATTTCACTCTGTCTTCCCGGTTTTTCATATTACGGCCATATTACGGCAACGCCGCAGGTGGCATCTTGCTGGTGGCCCAAATCCACCGCCTGATTTCATAACCATTTGATTCCCATTTTGTTTCGCTAGTTTCCTGGCCACCAGCAGGATGCCAGATGCAAGGCGGCAAGGTTC
>PDWJ01005524.1_pt1 | contig 10737 bp, 11 predicted proteins | sample 1430881 | NCBI WGS metagenome assembly PDWJ01 (sample SAMN01162460, study PRJNA174530) | Oral metagenome, whole genome shotgun sequencing project. | biome: Marine environment; feature: Marine mammal; material: Swab sample of the gingival sulcus; isolation source: swab sample of gingival sulcus... | reverse complement strand
GGTCAGCAGAAAAAAGCGGATGTTTTTTATCATGATGATCTCCTGGAAAAAGGTGAAAGACCAGCCTGAAATTCCTGAGAAAACAGGTTCAGGATTAGTGCTGTTGAATGTACTGTTTTTGCAAAAAATTGTCAAAGGAATAAAAGAGATAAAACCCTATGTTTGCTCTTTTGTTTTTATAAAAGGGAGACCGAATCAATGTGAATGTTGTGTGTGTAAAAAGACGTAGCGTAGCATGTTCCAGGAGATGATTTCACGTTGTAGAATGTGGCGGCCAAAACGGTGCAGGATATTGAGACCTTCGTGGATGTTATTGGTTGTTGGGTTGAGTTGGAGGAGTTGCTCTAGAGGATGTTGCTGTATAGAACGGAGCAGGGTGACAGCCTGTTGGCTTAATGCGATAGTTGTGCCGACGTGTTGACTACATTGCCCACAGAATATCCCGCCTTTGAATATGTTAAAGAGATGATGGTGTTGTGAGGTATTTTTATTGCCGCATTCCAGACAGTATTCCAGCTCAGGGCGATAGCCAATAGTTTCAAGATAAACAGTAAGAAAACACAGGAGCACCATAAGATGTTCGTTTTGCTTGGAGAGTTCCTGAAAGGTCCATTGGGTGAGCTGAAAGAGATGTTTTGCCGGGTCGTGGTCCCGAGTTCCTGCGAGCAGTATCTCTTGAACTACTGAGGCCGTGGTGTAACGGGCAACGTCTTCTCTGATTTCTATATGGCTGGCAATGAGCTCTGCGTCTTCAAGAAGGGGAAGTCCTCTTTTGCCAGAACGGCGCAACAGGGCATGGATGGAGCTGAAGATTTCAAGTTTATTAACAAAACGTCTTTTACTTTTTTTGCCGCCTTTGGCAATAACACGGATCCTTCCGAAATCGTGACAGAAAAGAGTGAGTATTATATCTGATTCGCCATGTTGTCGGCTGTCGAGAACGACAGCATCTGTTTCGTCGTGTATTGCAGCCATTGCCTCATTAGCCAGAAGAAGAGGGCAAGGTAGTTTCGGGGGTCTCTACAGTTTGTAAACTGCGAAGTTTTTTGCTGAGATATGTTGCGGGATTTATTGAGCGTTGCCAGCAAATGCCGCTGGCTAGGGTTATGAGGAGTAACAGGGTAAGACCAACTCTGGAAACAAAAAAGACACCCTTGGGTTTGGTCATAGAATCTGTCTGCTGCATTCTCTGGTTCATCGAGATGCCCATTTGCAGAGAGGCATGAGTGTTCTCTTTGAGGAATTGCGCAACTATTTCAGTAGGATCCAATTCGAGGGCTTTTGCGTATTGGGCATAAAAACTTCGGGCAAACGCTTCAGCTGGAAGATTCTGATAATTGTCTCCTTCCATTGCCCGCAAGTTGGAACCAGAAATTTTGGTTTTGTCAGTAATCTGTTCTAAACTAAGTCCTAAGGCGATCCTTGCACGTTGTAGCTGTTTTCCCAAGGATTCTTGAGGTTGTTTCTCGGAGTGTTTTTTTGATTTCTTCATGGCTCTTATCGCTTCTGGATGTATGCATTGTCTTTTAATTCTTTAATCCAGCTGCGGAATATTTTTTTCATTTCCTTTTCGTAGAGGAGTTGTCGGATTTCATTTTTTGCTGTTTCGTAAGAAGCTGTAGAGACGTAGTCTTCTTGTCCTGTGGAAAGAAGCTTAAAGAATTGGTATCCAGAAGGTGTTTCTATAATTTTGCTGATTTGGCCGACATCCAGGCCGGTTATCGCATCTTTCATGTTTTCGGCCATATCATCCAGATTGAAGCTACCAATATCCCCACCATCTGTTGCCGAGGGGAGATTGGAGAATTTTTTTGCCAGTTGGCGAAAATCCTGCCCAGCCAAGGCTAAATCATGTATCTGTTCAGCGTGTTTTTTTGTTTTTTTTCTGATTGTTTCGTCGGGAGTTTCGTCTCTATTATTCGTGTTCAACCAGTTTATGCCGATTTGCAATAAATAATATTCTCCCGAAGGAACTTCGGCGGTGTAATTTTGGGTATAGTAGTTTTGTATTGCCTCGTCAGTGATGACAATTTTTTGGCGAAGTTCTTTTGAAATTAAGGCATTTTGTAAGAGCTGTATTTTTAAGGTATTCCGATAGATTGCCTCTGTAATCCCGTCTTTTTCAAGAGTCCTTATCATTTCTTCTGAAGTCATTCCGGTGCGGTGGAGCACCTCTTCAAAGGCATTGTCAACGTCTTGTTCAGAGACGGTAATGCCTTTTTCTTGGGCTTTTTGAACGATGAGCTTTTTATCAATCAAGGAATCGAGAATTTTTTCTCTGGCATTGTTGAGTTTCGCAGAAAGATTTTCTTGAGGAGTTGTTCTGGTAATTTGTTCTGTAATTCCAGCCATCTCCTCGTTAAGTTCAGAAAGAGTGATAACGTCATTGTTCACAACGGCAAGAACTCGATCTACCATTTCGGCAGAAACGATGTGTGGCGTGTTACTGATGAGAAGGAAAATTGCGAGAGTAAGGAGCCAACGAAGAAACATAAGAAGATCCTGGTTATTTGGTATAAGAGAATTTTCAGGGTAAATAAGAAATTGTGTGTCATAGCTATTCAATATATTTTTTTTCTGGTGTCAATATATTATTTGCTCTTTTTTGTCCTTGTAAAGGATAGTAAAAAGCAAAAAGATGTAGTATCGTCCGAGTCTTTTGGATGCAGGTTGACTTTTTATTGAGAAAGAATATCTTGTCTCTTTTGTGGGGGTGCCCCCAGTTGTGGAAATAATAGAGGAGTTTTTTTATGAGAGAGAAAAAAGCATTTGCTTTCAGTGTTGTGTTTTTGGCATCTATGTTTTTGTTTACTCATGCAGCCATGGCTCGAACTGTGGCTCGTATGCCTTCTTTTACTCTTAAAAGTGTTGCCAATGGTAACATGGTCGAGAGTAAAGTCTTTGAAGGAAAGACGTTGCTGGTGATTTTCTTTGCCACATGGTGTCCTCCGTGTCTTCAAGAGATTCCTACGTTGAAGGCGTTGCAGAAAAAATATAAAAAAGATAATTTTTCTGTCGTTGCTCTCTCTGTAGATAAGGGTGGTATTGCTAAGGTGGCGCGAACAGTTAAAAAGAAAGGGATAAATTATCCGGTATTGATGGCTGATAGTGCTGTTATTAAAGGTTTTGGCGGGGTGTATGGTATTCCGGTGTCTTTTTTGATTACAAGTGATGGAAATGTCGTCAAGAAATATCCTGGGTATGTACCTCATCATGTTTTGGAAAAAGATCTTAAAAAGATATTGTAATAATTTTGTCAGGTTTTGCTTACTTCTAAAGGGCTGAATTTGACAAATGAGAGTTGTTGGTGTATGTTTTTCATGATGTCAAGGCAGTTATATGTCTTGATACCCGAGGTGATAACGGCATTTTGATGATGTCGTACTCTCACTAACTTGTTATTTAGGAGAACAAAAATGAAGAAAGGACTGGTAGTATTGGCGGTAGCCTTGGCTTTTGGGTTGTCTACTGCAACTATGAGTTTTGCTGCAAAAAAAGTAAAATGCACCGTAGAAAAAGTTGAAGGCGACAAAGTCACCATGGTCTGCAAAAAAGCAGAGGGTAAGTTTAAAGTTGGTGATAAGCTGAAAATTGCTCCAGCAAAAAAGAAAGCCGCTGTTGAGGGTTGCTAAGTAAATCTGGCAAGTTCTTTTCGGTATTTTTTTTGGGGTCGGTTGACTTTTGGTCAGCCGGCCTTTTTTTTTGGGGGAGGGAGAAGGAAAAACGAATTTTGCGGCGCAAAACTTCATGTTGTTGGTCAGTTGAGGTTACTTGAATAAAAAAAGAATGCTGCTCTTGAGGGTTGTTAATTGACTGAGCAAACTGTTTTCAGTATATTTTTCGGTTGGTTGACTGCTGGTCAGTGGATCTTTTTTGAGATAAACCTACGGAGAGTTTTTTGTTATTTTGTAGAGTTCTAAGCTAATATTTTTGATGTTTCATGGATTATAGTGAACTGTTCAAAGCTGTTGTTCTTGGTGTTCTTCAGGGGTTAACGGAGTTTTTACCAATATCAAGTTCCGGGCATTTGGTTATTGCTTCTCAATATCTTCAGTTCGAGCAGCAAGGGGTTCTTTTTGATATCTTTTTGCATCTGGGAACTCTGGTTGCGGTGCTGCTTGCCTTTAGAAAGGAACTGTTTTTCATGGTCATGGCACCTGTACAGCTTGTACGGAGGAAAGCTGAGGCGAAAGATTGGTATTATTTTTGGTGGGATATCTATGTTGTGGTGGCCACCTTGCCCACCGTTGTTGTTGGATTGTTAGCAAAAGAGTATGTTACCGAGTTGTTTTCTGATCTTTTGGTGGTTTATGCGATGTTGCTGGTTACCGCCGCTTTGATGCTTGCCTCTCGGTATTTGAAAGAAGAAAATACACCGCTGAGTTGGAGACGTGCTGTGATCATTGGTTGTGCCCAGGCATGCGCTATCATGCCCGGTCTGTCTCGCTCTGGAGCGACTCTTTTTGCAGGTATGTCGCTTGGTATTAATCGTGAGATGGTAGCCAGATTTTCTTTTATTATGTCTATTCCGGCTATTGTGGGGGCTGCGGTATTGCATTTTCCTGAATTATTGGCTTCATCTGCGATGTGCCTGGAGAGTATAGGCTATATCTTTGCCGGCATGATCATGGCTGCTTTTTCGGGATATTTTGCGATTGTGGTTCTTTTGAATGTGGTACGCAGGAATCGGTTGCAGTATTTTGGATACTATTGCATTGTGGTTGCCATGGTGGGACTTGGTTTGCAATTGTTTCGTGGATGACGATGAAGTATTACCCTCTAAATCTTAATATCTCAGATAAATATTGTGTTGTTGTTGGCGGTGGCGCAGTTGCCTGGCGTAAGGTGCATTCCTTGCTGGATTGTAATGCCAGGGTTACGGTGATCAGTCCAGAGGTACATCCTGAAATAGCTCTGCTTGCCGGGCAAAATCGGTTAGTTTGGCAGCAAAGAGGGTATCGTTACGGGGATTTAGAGGGGGCTGTGCTGGTTTTTGCAACAACCGATGTGCCCAGGGTGCAACAAGAGGTGGCCGAAGAGGCTAGGTGCCGGGGTGTTTTGCTCAATAATGCTACTGTGCCGGAACACTGTGATTTTCATGTTCCTGCCCAGGTGCGACGTGGTGATTTACTGCTCACTGTCTCCACCAGTGGCGGCAGCCCGGCAATTTCCAGAATGATACGTCAACAATTGGAAAACCAATTTGGCGGGGAATATGGAGAGGCCATTTATCTTTTTGCCTGTCTCAGAGAACAACTCCTTACCATTTCAGATGATTCTGCGAAGAATAAAACGATGTTTACCAAGCTTTTGGCAACGGATATCCTGGATTGTATGAAAAACAAACAATGGCAAGAAGTTGCAGAGATTATTGATGCAATTTTTCCTGTCCAGTTAGAGAGTTCTATAGTATTGCAGCGCATTATTGATTTTGTCACGCAAGCTCCCTGTTCGGAGCACAATGATGTACAACACGAGAAACCATGAGGTCACTTTCATGATAAATGAACTCAATGATCTGGTCTTTTTGGCATCGCTTATTACCACCTTGTTTGCCGTGTGTTGCTATCTTGTTTTTTTCACCAACCAGCGAGAAAAAATACGTCAGGCGGCTCGGTCTTTTTTTCTCATCTCGGGTATTCTCCAAACCTGGTATATCGGTGCACGGCTCGTTTTGACTGGGTATACCCCGGTGAGCACCTTTCATGAGAGTGTGATGTTTTTTGCCTGGGCAACAACCTGGGCTTACCTCTCGTTTCGCTGGAGATATAATGTAAAAAATTTTGGCACCTTTGTGTCCATTCTGGTTCTTTTTTTGCTGTTTGCTGCAGCTCTTGTCTCTCGAGATATTATGCCGCTTAGACCGGTGTTGCAGAGCTATTGGTTGCCCTTGCATGCCGGAACGTCACTTGTTGCCTGTGCCTTTTACTCTTTAGCCTTCTGTGGTTCTGTGATGTATCTCTTGCAGGAACGGGAATTGAAAAAGAAACGATTTGGTTATTTTTATTCTCGCCTGCCTTCTCTTGATGCTCTGGATCAGTTGAACAAGCATTGCCTGTTAGCCGGATTTGTATTTTTGAGTCTTGGGATATTGAGTGGTATTTTTTGGTCAGATCAGGCCTTTGGGGTCTATTGGCGCTGGCGTGATAAAGAGATATGTTCGCTTTTGGCCTGGGGGATTTTTTTGTTTTTGCTCCAACAGCGGTTTTCTCGTGGCTGGAGAGGGAGGCGGGTTGCGATGTTGACCATTGTTGGTTTTGGTATTGTTCTTCTTGCCTTGCTCGGAGTGGTATATCCGTCGGGAGGTGCGATGTATGGCGGATGAATCTTTTATCTTGCTTGGTCTTAATCATAAGACTACCCCTGTGGAGATTCGGGAACGGGTTGCTCTCTCTGGGGGCTATGAATTGCCGCTGCAGAGATTGCGGCAGATACCCGGTTGTAAAGAGGTTTATCTGCTTTCAACCTGTAATCGGGTGGAGCTCCTGGTGGTTGCCAAGCAAACTTCTCAACTTGAAGAGCGGTTGATTCATTTTCTTTTTGGCAATGAGATTCCAAGAGAAGAGGGGAGGAAGTATCTTTATATTTTTACCGATGAAAAGGCGGCTCGGCATCTTTTTTCGGTGGCGGCAAGTCTTGACTCTCTGGTGGTTGGTGAGGCTCAGATTCTCGGGCAGTTAAAAGAGGCCTATCGGTTTGCCCTGCGGGCAAAGACTACAGGGCCGATGCTGAACAAGTTACTTCATAAATCGTTTTCTGTAGCCAAAAGGGTTCGCACCGAAACCGCCATTGGTTCTTCAGCAGTTTCCATTTCTTCTGCTGCCGTGGCTCTTGCCCGTAAGATTTTTGGTAATCTTGCCGATAAAAATATACTCCTTATTGGTGCTGGAGAAATGGCTGAGCTTGCTGCGCAGCACTTGGTTGCCCAAGGAGAGCAATCAATTACTGTTGCGAATCGAACTTTGTCACGAGCTGTTGCGTTGGCCAAAAGATTCGGTGGTGAGGCGGTCTCCTTTGAAGAAATTTTAATTCAATTAGAGCACGCCGATATCATTATTAGTTCCACTGGAGCACCGAATGTTATTCTCGAGAAGGAACAGGTGCGATCGGTAATGAACAAGAGAAGAAATAAACCATTGTTTTTTATTGATATTGCTGTTCCTCGCGATCTTGATCCGGCAGTGAACGAGTTGGAGAACGTTTTTTTGTACGATATTGATGATCTCAGCCAGGTGGTTGAGATGAATCGTCTGGAGCGTGATCGAGAGGCCACGAAGGCTGCTCGTATTGTTGATGAAGAGGTGCTTAAATTTCAGCGTTGGCGTGAAGGGATGGCGTTAACTCCAACGATTGTGGATTTAAGAGATAAGGCAGATACAATTTGTAAGATGGAACTTGAGAAAACGCTGGCAAAGATGCCTGCGTTGAGTGAAGCAGACAAGAAGGCTGTGGAAAAAATGGCCACTGCAATTGCTGCAAAAATGCTCCATAGTCCCCTTAGCTATCTCAAAGAGAGGGCTTGTCATGACCGAGCCAATACCCAGGTCAAGGTGAATACCATCCGTTCTGTTTTTGGACTCAAGGTACCGGAAGCAAATGACGATTGAAGAGTATCTTGAACAAGAGTGGTATGTTGTCCGTCACTCTGGAGAGATTCCTGAAATTGCGCTACACAGTTCTTTTTATTATTTGGGCGAAGATTGCGATGGTCCTCGACTTCATCTGTCTTTGGCCGATAAATCGGTCTTGATAGAAGCGGCAGCCGAGAGATTTCGTGAGATCATATTACGAGATTTGAGCCATGAAAACTGTAATAAAAAAGAATATCGTGGCGTGGGCCGTGCGATAGTCAATTATCGAAGATATATGAATTTTTGTCAGCGCCAGGAGTATGAAGATCCGCATTTTGATGGCGACGTTGCCTATGCCTTGCTGCTGTTCTTGGCAGCAAAGGAGGTTGTCTCCTGTCGAGAGAGAGCTGGCAAGGTGTTGAATTGTAGTTTTAGTGACTTATGTGCTTTTGGTGTCGAGTTGGGGCTGGTGCAGTCTGGGTTTCCTGAATCGGTGGCGACCCTTTGCCAACGGACTTCTCGGGAGAAGTCGGACTCGGAATTGTGATATTTACTCTATGATGGTTGTTATGAAAAACAAGTATTTTCAGATTGTTGGTGTTGTTTGTGCTCTTTTTCTTGGTCTTCATTCTCTTTGTTATGCGACCCTTCCTGGAGCGCAGGATCAGCGGAAAAATAGCATTATAGCTTTGATGATTGCGCAGGATCTTCCTAAAGTTCATTTCAGTGATAAGGCTGTCGATGATGATTTGGCTCGTGATGCCTTTGATTTATATCTGAAGCAACTTGATTTTCAGAAGCGTTTTTTATTGAAAAGTGATGTCCAAAAGCTCCGAGCTTTGGCCCTTGATATCGACGATAATCTTGCTGAAGGCACAGTTGTTTTGCCTGGTCTGGGGTATGATTTACTCAATGACCGCATTAGCGAGGTTGATAGGATGGTTACCAGAATCTTGGAAGAAAAACTTGATCCACACTGTTCTGAACAATTTGAGACTGACCCGGAAAAAATAGCTTATGTGGTGAGTATTCAAGAGCTTGAAAAGAGATGGCGTAAAATTTTGCGTGTTCAGTTGAATAATCAATATATTGATCTTGAAGAAGAAAATACCAAGGCCAAAAAAAAGAAACAGCCTGAGGAACTCTGGCAAGAGTCCTATAAAAAGATAGCGAAACGTCATAAGAATTTTTTTCATCGTCTCCAGCAGGAAACTCCACAGGATCATTATGATCGTTTTTTTAATGCGGTGACTCGAGCCTTTGATCCTCATACCAACTACATTGCACCCATCGAAAAAGAGCAGTTTGATATTGATATGCGAGGCAGCCTTGAAGGTATTGGTGCGATGCTTCGAGAAGAGGATGGGCTTATCAAGGTAAGTCAAGTCATCCCTGGAAGTGCCGCAGCCCGACAAGGGCGGCTTGCTGCTGAAGATGTTATTCTTGAAGTTGCTGAAGCTGATGGTGAACCTGTTGACATCACCGATATGCGATTACGCAAAGCGGTGCGGTTGATTCGGGGACCCAAGGGCACAGAGGTACGACTTACTGTGCGCAAGGCTGATGGGACGAAAGAGGTTATTCCTATCATTCGTGATGTGGTACAGATTGAAGAGGTCTTTGTGAAAAGTACGGTGCTAAAAGGCCCCAATGGTATCAAGGTTGGTTATTTGTCTCTTCCCAGTTTTTATCGTGATTTTGAGAAAAAAAGCAAGGATGGAGGACGCAGTTCCAGTGATGATACTCGAAAAGCAATTATAAAATTGAAGCAGGAAGGAGTGCAGGGGATTGTTCTTGATCTGCGTTATAATGGAGGCGGTGCTTTGATTGATGCGGTTGAGATATCTGGGATGTTTCTTGATTCTGGGCCGATCGTACAGGTAAAAAATAGTGCTGGCCAGGTCCGGGTTCTGCGTGATGAAAATCCCGGTCTGGAATGGGATGGTCCGTTGGTCGTTTTGGTAAACAAGTTTTCAGCTTCAGCTTCAGAGATTGTTGCCGGAGCAATGCAGGATTATTCTCGGGCCGTGGTTATGGGTGGTGCTCATACCCATGGGAAAGGAACGGTGCAGACCATATTTGATTTGAATCGACATATTTCCATATTTGATTTTAGAAAATACCCTGACCTTGGGGCGTTGAAAGTAATGATCCAGAAATTCTATCGGGTGAGTGGTAGTTCGACCCAGTATAAGGGTGTTGAGCCTGATATCGTGCTGCCCAGCCTCGTTGCTCATATTGAATCTGGAGAGAGGTATTTGGAGTATTCTTTACCATGGGATGCCATTGATTCTGTGGCCTATACTAGAGCAAAAACAGGTTTTGATCTGGAGAAATTGAAGAAAAGGAGTTTGGCTCGGGTCAAGAAGGATAATGGATTTCAAGTTATACGAGAAGAGGCTGCGCATGCCGCAGAGCGGAGCAAGAAGACCCTGATTGCAACGGATCTGGACTCCATTCGAAAAGAGCGGGTTGAAGCCAAAGCGTCACGAGAAAAACTTGGGGCTTTTTTCTCTCGATATCGTAAGGATAATGACAAAAAAGAGAAAGAGAAGAAGAATCTTAGTAAAGAAGAGAAAAAACAACAAAAAATCTGTGCCGCAAAAGCATAGATTTTTGTACTTTTTTTCCAGAGAAATCCTCTTGAAAAAGAGCATTAAAGATGCTAGTAGTTCCATTTTTTCGTGGATGTTTATTTCGTGCCTTGCTGAGCAAAACCTGTCATAAAAAATAGAAAATGAACGTGTTTTGGTAATGACGGAATATCTTGAACCGTCAAGGCACTTATCCCGCTTGCGGGGGTTCATAGGTATGGTATGCCTAAAAAATGTGTGCTGCTTTCGTGGCATGGTGGGGGTGTTGTCAAGTGATTGAGCTGGATTTAGCTGAAGCCTTTCGCAATTATCGTGATAAAATTGTTGATGAATGGGTGGAATATACCCTGAAAACATATCGTTCTTCAGAGTTTTTTCGCAGGGAAAAAGATCGTTTTGCCAATCCCACCGGGGCAAATATCAGAGAAGGACTCGCAACTTTGTTTGACCTGATGAGCAAAGGGGCCGATCCCGAGACCTTCAAGAAGCCTCTTGACCAGATTGTTCGTCTTCGTGCTGTTCAAGAATTTTCTCCGTCTCAGGCGGTTGCTCCGCTGAATGCGGTGAAGCAC
>PDWJ01015768.1_pt1 | contig 10738 bp, 9 predicted proteins | sample 1430881 | NCBI WGS metagenome assembly PDWJ01 (sample SAMN01162460, study PRJNA174530) | Oral metagenome, whole genome shotgun sequencing project. | biome: Marine environment; feature: Marine mammal; material: Swab sample of the gingival sulcus; isolation source: swab sample of gingival sulcus... | reverse complement strand
TCGACGATATCATCAATATAGGTGAAATCCCGCTCCATTTCGCCATTATTGAAGACGTCAATTGGCCTGCCTTCCAGAATTGCCCTGGTAAAGAGAAACAGTGCCATATCTGGTCGTCCCCAAGGACCGTAAACTGTGAAAAAACGAAGGCCTGTCGCAGGAATACCAAAAAGATGGGAATAGGTATGAGCCATCAATTCATTGGCCTTTTTCGAAGCGGCATAGAGAGAAACGGGATGATCGACATTGTCATGCACTGAAAAAGGCATTTTGGTGTTGGCACCATAGACCGAACTCGAAGAGGCAAAAACAAGATGTTTCACCCTGCCATGCCGACACCCCTCAAGGATATTGGCAAAACCAACCAGATTAGTATCCACATAGGAACCCGGATTAATGAGAGAGTAGCGCACTCCCGCCTGAGCCGCAAGATTTACCACCACATCAAACTGTTGTTGTTCAAAAAGAGCTGCAACTGCCTTGCGATCCTCAAGATTAATATTCACATGGGTAAATCGTTCTCCTTCGGCGAGTGCTTTCATTCGGGCCCTTTTCAGATCCGGATCGTAATAGTTGTTGAGATTATCAAGGGCAACGACCTTACTGCCAACCGCAAGGAGCCTCTGCGCCAGATGAGCCCCGATAAATCCGGCTCCACCGGTTATCAGAATTTTTTTCATAGTTATTCCTTCTCATAATTTCCCAATATCTCAACATGAGATAACAGGTAAAAATTTTTTTTCATACTACCGTAGACCCTTACCAGCGTCAAATCCCGGGAAGCTCTTTTTACCAAGTAACCATACGGCAACAACACTTATCTCATACAGCACGATCAAAGGAAGAGCCAACAATAACTGATTGATAACGTCCGGAGTTGGCGTAAGAATTGCTGCGACTATAAAATTTATAAGTATTGCATATTTCCTGTTACGATTAAGAAAAGAGATATTGACAATTCCGGCCTTAGCAAGAAAAATCATAACAAGAGGCATCTCAAAAACCATTCCAAAAACCAGAAGTAATCGGATTGCAAGAGAAAAATATTCGTTGGCTGCGGGAAGAGATATGAGAAACTCGTTGTTATAACTGATTAGAAATGAAAATACAGGAGTAAAAACAACAAAATACCCAAAAGCAGTGCCAATCAGAAAACAACATGTAGAGAGAACGGCCAAAGAGGTAAGAATCTTTTTTTCATGACGATACAGGCCTGGAGCAACAAAACGCCAGATCTGGGAAAAGATAAAGGGAGAGGCCAGAACTATACCGCCAACAAGGGCAAGCTTCAGATAAAAAAAAACCCTTCCTGATATGAGGTAAAAATAACAGAATTCCCTGTTGGCAACGCCTGAGCTAGAGGAGCAAGAAACCAGCCTGCTATCTGATCAATAAAACCATAACAGACAAGAAAACCAACACAAATCGCCGCAAAAGAGACAACAAGGCAAGAACGTAACTCCCGCAGATGTTCAATAAGCGTCTGTTCGGGTTGGCAGTAAGATTTTTGGTTATTCATATTGTTCTTCTATCCCTGGTGGGAAAAGCACGTATGTTTGTACTCTTTTGGCAGAGAAATAACAAGAATCACAAGAACAAGTGAAGAAAAACAGGATTCCAGAGAACTTCTTGACACGCGTAAAACAAAATCAGGTATTAGCTCTCTGAATTTTTCACCGTTCTCTCCGTGAACTGCTATCTTTTATACCTTTCCCCCTAAGCTCTGTAAATTTCTGGCTATCAATCAGCAACTCTTCAGGTTGAGGAGGACGTGTTCCATCTTTCTTTTCGGCACATGATGCACTCCCGAGTCATCACGCCAGTAATAAATATCATCCTCCCGGTCACCCTCCTCAAGGACAACGGTCTCGCCGGGAATTCCCAGGGCGATAACCAGTTTTAACTGCAAATGACGGGGAACCGCAAACTGATCCGTTAATCGCGAATGAAAAGAACCGATCCGACAGCCACCTATTCCCCTTTTCCTGGCAGCGAGAAGCAGATTTTGGCTGGCAACTCCCAAATCAAACCAGGCTTCTGTTTCCGGCCCTTTCAACCAATTACTGTTTAAGAAACAAAGGAGATACGCTGTTGGTCTCTGCCCGGGTTCCGGCCCTTTCCAATCGGAAAGATATCCCGCCCAGCGAAGTGTTGGAAAAATTCTTTCGCAAAGGTCCTGCTCAACAACAGGAAAATACTGCCAAGGTTGGCAGTTTCGCGCTGATCCACCCAAACGCGCGCAATCAATAAACTCGAGTAACAGCTCTTTCTCCAATGGCTGCTTCTGGTCAAAGATGCGAAATGTTCGACACTGTTCAATCTGGTTTTTCATTTTTTCCCTCAAAAGAAAAAGAGTGATTGCATGCTTAACAGGCAACTCTGTTTGTAACTTCAGCAAACTCCAGTATTATCGAATTATACCATCCTGCTGGCTCTAACTTTTCAGAGAGAAAATCGACAAAAAAAATATACACATTAGAGAGCAGCGGCAATAACCAGTTTGATTCGAATATAATATAGCCATCTTCCATGATATATAGCAAGATTCTTTGTAAAGATTCCCGTGCGCAATTTTTTAACAATCATTGACGTAAACAAACTTTTCACATACCTTTATCTCTTAAATTGATATCGTACTACAGGAAGATTTTATGGAAAGAGTAATTATTATCAGCGGTGCAGCCTTATTGGGCACAGGTTTTTATTTCTGGGTTGCCGCAAAAATCAAGACGCCAGAGGCAAAAGCGTATGTAATGAGACATCTCTGGTTCTGCCATCCAAACGCTATCTGTTACTGGCGAACTTCTCTGGCTCTTATTGCCTTGCCGCTCTATTTCTCCTTTGACTGGGAAGAACCGGGTATCATTATTTTCACTTTTGCCGCAATCCTTGATGGAGTGGATGGACTGGTTGCTCGTAACTGTAACCTGGGGACATCCTGGGGTGAATCCCTTGATCCCCTTTGCGATAAGCTCACCTACCTTCCGCCGTTACTGGCTTTTGCCCTTATCGGTAATTTATCACTCCGGCTTGTCTGGTCGTTGATAGTCATTGAACTTTTGGGCCAGTTTCTCGCCCGTCCTCTACTTTCTTTGCTTAAAACATCGGGCGCTGCCAACAATTTTGGCAAAATAAAGACCATGATCTGTTTCGGTCTGGTAATCTTCTGCGCAATTCTTTCCAAAAACCAGGAGATTGTAAATGCAGGAGATGAGATTCTGGTTGTCTGCATTATTTTGGCCACAGCATCAATAGTCTTCAAATTTATCCCAAATCGTCTCTATGCAGATATTCTTTCTTTTCTTAATTTCTGCTGTGGAATCACCAGTCTGTACTATGCGTCACAAGGCCGTTTCGCCATGGCGATCTGTGTTATTATCGCCGGACAGCTCTTCGATCTTTTTGACGGACGAATGGCTGAACTCCACGGCGGAACAAAATATGGGCCATATCTTGATGATATCGCTGATTTTGTCAGCTTTGGCCTGGCGCCAGCATATATCGTTTTCTGTCGCAATGATCAATGGTTCAGCATCATTTTTGCTCTATTTTTTATCGTGGCAGTTGCCTATCGGCTTTATCGCTTTGTCACTGTCGACAAGAAAAGAAATGACCTTCCGGAAGGAGTTTTCAATGGATTACCCAGTCCAGCAGGAGCACTTATTGTTCTTGGTGCGGCACTTCTCTTTCCTCCAGCTATCCTCTGTGGAATAGCCCTTCTTTCCTCACTTTTGATGATTAGTCATATCCGCTTTGCCCATTTTGGCCGGATAATTCTCAAGCGGGTACCCAAACCTCTTTTTTTCACCCTCAGCACAGCAGTAGTCATTACCATAGCCTTTCTCATAAAAACCAAGAGTATAAATATGTTTGGACTGCTTATCCTCGGCTCGGTACTGCTCTATATGACTGTTGGCAGAAAATTTATCCCGCAAAGAGAGAAAAAAGAGTTATCAGCAAAATAACAGCAGAAACAGAAACACGAAGATGCATAGGAGAAAATAATGGCCAGCAATTTTGGAACACTCTTTAAGATAACGACCTTCGGAGAATCCCACTGTAAATCCGTTGGTGTTATCATTGATGGTTGTCCGCCAGGTCTCTGCCTCAAAGAAGAAGATATTCAACCACAACTGAACCGGCGTCGTCCAGGACAATCAGCCCTGTCTACAGACCGGCGGGAAGAGGACCAGGTAGTGATACTTTCGGGGACAGAACACGGCAAGCCCCGTCCATCCCATGCAGATTACACCTATCAGATGAAATACGGAATCCGGGCCGCATCAGGGGGCGGTCGGTCCTCGGCGCGGGAAACTATCGGTTCAGTTGCAGCAGGAGCGGTGGCGGACAAGATTCTTCGGGAAAAATTTGCAATTGATATCGTCGGCTGGGTGGAAAGTGTCGGTACTATCAGTGCCAACCCAGAGGTTATTCAAGAAAAAACAATCAGCCGGTTCCAGGTTGATAAAACCACCATCCGCTGTCCCGACAAACAGGCGGCAGAAAAGATGGTTCAAAAGATAGCTGATCTAAAAAAAGCGGGAGACTCGGTAGGAGGCATTATTCGCTGCGTAATTCGTGGAGTTCCCGCGGGACTGGGAGAACCAACCTTTGACAAGCTCGAAGCCAGACTTGCCCAGGCGATGCTTGCCATTCCCGCCACGAAAGGTTTTGAAATTGGTTCGGGCTTTGCGGGAAGCCGCATGCAGGGTTCAGATCATAACGACCCGTTTATCAGTATGGAAGGAAAACTGGCCACGCTGACCAATAACTCCGGAGGAATTCAAGGTGGTATCAGCAACGGCGAAATTATCTGTCTGCGGATCGCCTTCAAGCCACCGGCGACAATCGCACTCCCACAACAGAGTGCAGATTTTACCGGGAAACCAGCTCTTCTCGAAGCAAAGGGCAGACACGATCCCTGTGTCGTCGCGAGAGCAGTCCCCATCGTTGAATCAATGGCTGCCATTGTTATCCTTGATATGTTGATGCAACAGAAAGCACGAGAAACTCTTGCGTTCACATAAACAAAACACTTGAATCTTATCGGTGAAGAGGCTAGAATTAAAAGTCATACTTTTGTTGTTTTTCGCAGGCGCCATCACAAGAGGGTTGCCTGCGATTATTTTTCTATTCCCTTAATGTGAGCAGCCCGCAAAACCTTATCCTCTCCAGAAGAGAACCTCTTATTACACCATTTCTAAAGGAAATGCGGCAATGGGAGTACTTGCTGGAACAAAATATTGAATAATGACAACTCCTTTTCAATGAATGTGAAAAACGCTTCAAGAGGTTTCCCCAAACGTTTCACTCCACCTACGGGCCTGTTTCTGCTTAAGGTCATGGGGTTCCTGAAGTTATGCAAGCTCTGATTCTTCGCGGCGGCCGTATTCGCGCCCGTGTGGCAGTTGCGAAAATTGCCGCCTCCTCACTCTGCATCGGAACTGGTGGTTCTGCCGGTCGAGAAGGACCAATTATTCAAGTTGGCTCGGCATTAGGCTCTTCTGTTGGCCAGATACTGAAACTCTCCGACGAAAGAATCCGTAATCTTGTCGCCTGTGGTGCCGCAGCCGGTGTTGCAGCAACATTTAACGCTCCTGTTGCCGGGGTTGTCTTTTCAGTGGAAGTTCTGATGTCAGGACTTGAACTTCGTTATTTCGGCAACGTTGTTATTTCTGCAGTCTCCGCTTCAGTGGTAAGTCGCAGTATTATCGGACACCAGTCTGCTTTCCAGGTTCCCCGGTATGTAATGGCGGGAATGCCGGAAATATTCCTTTATCTTGCCCTTGGCCTGGTGGCAGCTCTGGTTGGGATCATGTTTATCAGGATGCTTGATTTCAGTGGGACTTCTTGGTCTTGTCTTCATGCAGGTTCCAGGCTTGCAGTTTCCAGAACCTGGAGCACATACCGGCGGACTACAAACACCAATTCCCCATATGTATGGTGCCGGCTTTGCCGCGATAGAAACCGCAATCCAGGGCCATATGGGAATATGGCTGCTTCTTGCCCTGGTCATTCTCAAACCCTTGGCCACCTCAATGACACTTGGTTCGGGCAACTCTGGAGGTGTCTTTGCCCCCTCTCTTTTTATCGGTGCCATGCTCGGTGGGTTTCTTGGCCATCTTTTCTCTTCCTGGTTTCCTGAGATGCATCTCAATATAGGAGCTTTCGCCCTGGTTGGAATGGCTGCACTCTTTTCGGCGACAGCCCGCGCACCACTTACGGCAATGCTTATTGTTTTTGAAATGAGCGGCGATTACTCAATGATTTTACCACTTATGGTAGCCGGAGTCAGTGCCAGTTATTTTTCCGAATGGCTCCACCCTGAATCTATTTATACCATCAAACTCGCCAAACGGGGGATCCGCTTTTTTGAAGGCCGGGATATGGATATTATGCAGGGTGTCAGTGTTGATGAAGTTATGCGCAATAAACCTGTAACTGTCAATAAAGACGCCTCTTTCTATGAATTGATGGCACTTTTTCAAGAAGAAAATCTCCACGGCTTTCCTGTACTTGATAAAAAAGGAATCCTGTGGGGAATAATCACTCTTCACGATGTAGAAAAAGCGCAGGAGGCCGAAGATTTTAAGCCACGAAACACCACTGTTGCCGATATGGCGACCAAAAATCCTATCACCATTTTTTCTGATGAACCGATATGGAAGGCAATCCAAAAAATGGCACCAAAAGATCTTGCACGGCTGCCGGTTATTCCTCGCGATGGCTCTGGAAAACTTTTAGGGGTCATCAGTCGTTCAGATATTCTCCGCGCGTATGATGTTGGCGTTGTTCGCAAGCAGAGAGGGCAACTGAAAGAACATGATGTACAGCTCCGCAAATTCAGTGAAGCGGAATATATGGATTTTGTTTTACAGGAAGAAGATAAGTGTAACAAAGCGATGGTTCGTGAGCTGTCAATTCCGGAAACAGTGAGTATGGTTTCAATCAGACGGGGCGGTCAAATAATCATCCCCAAAGGAGAAACCAGACTTCAAAGTGGTGATGTCATTACTGTCTATGGGAAAAAAGAGGATCTAAAAAACATCAAGGAACTCTTTAACAGCTGTTCTTTTTCTCCCGATCAGAATTAAGCGGATTGGCAAACTTCTCAAAATCACCCCTTGTAAACGGGGTTGGCAGGAGACATACAGCTGGCGTCTTCAACAGATGCAAAACTGCCAGACCAAAAGAACAGGCCGATCGTTGCGCTGTTTAGACGAATTCCATAAGAACAAGACAGTTATTGACAATACTCATTCCATTCAATTGGCATCATTGACTTCTTGTCGGTGTTACACTTTTTACAGCAAGGCACAATATTTTGCTTACTGGAACGTCCTCCCCGTGAAAGAGGGAGCAGGTGATCCATTGTCAAAGCAGTGATCCCCACCTCTTTGCCACAATAATGGCAACGGCCGGAAGCGATCTGTTGCTGCCACCAGCGGGTCTTGCGCAGCTCTCTCGCTTTATTTTTCTCACGACGAATATGCGCTTGATCAGGCAGATCATCGCCAAAAAAACCGAAAGGAGCTGATTGGTTTTGACGTTTCTGACGCGTCATTATACCACCTTTCCACAGAGTAACAGCCGGACTGCACCAACAAGATAAAGCGAACCGCCAACCACAATAAGATCATCCTCTTCTGCATATTCCACTGCCAAATTCAAGGCCCGGGAGCAATCAGGCTCACAGATAACATGCCGCTGGCTTGCAATTGCCAAGGCAGACAGTAACGTTTCCGGCGATGCTGAACGCTCCCCTTCCGGACGAGTCAAGATTAAGGTATCAAAAAGCGGCGTGATATACCGTAACATCAAAGTCACATCCTTATCAACCATACTTCCCCAGATTATATGGCGACGTTCCGGAAAGCTTTTAGTTAGGGTTTCAGCAAGGTTTTTTACGCCAGCAGAATTATGTGCTCCATCAAGAAGAACCCTTATCTTTTTCCCCTTATAAATAACTTGCAGAAGCTCCATACGCCCGGGCCAGAGCAACGCTGAGAGCCCGTTTCGAATCTGGGCATCAGCGACACGAAATCCATATGCCTCAAGCAACGAAAGTGCAGCCAGGGCAAGAGACTCATTTTCTTGTTGGGCAACACTTACGCTTCTCGAAACAAGCCCGGAAAGAGTCTTCCCAAAAGCCTTTCCCCCATCCCAATTCCAACCCGTATTTTCTGTAATGGTGTAATCAAACTCATGTCCCAGCCTATATAACGGAGCAGCAAACTCTTGCGTTTTTTCTGAAATTACTGTTGCCGCATCACCAGTAACGCCACTGATAACAGGCACTCCCCTTTTAATAATCCCAGCCTTTTCAACAGCGATCTCCTTCAAAGAATCGCCAAGCCAAGGCTGATGATCCATACTGATATTAGTAATAACACAAATCAATGGCAAAATCACATTTGTCGCGTCAAGCCGCCCGCCCATCCCCGTTTCAAAAACTGCCAGATCAACTTTTTGTTCGGCAAACCAAAGCAAAGCCAGAGCAGTAGTGAACTCAAAATAAGTAATTTTTTCCCCTGCCAACACCTCAATAATTCGGCTGCCAATACGGGCAAAATCATCTTCGTTAATATATCCTCTTCCCACCCGAAACCGTTCACGAACAGAGTTAAGATGTGGCGAGGTATAAACGCCAACCTTATAGTGAGAACGATGCAAAATCTCGAGCAGCGCAGCACATACCGTTCCCTTGCCATTTGTCCCCGCCAGATGAACAAATGAGAGTTTTTTCTCTGGATTATCAACCTTTTTCAGAAAAAGCCGCATCGCATCAAGACCAAGCTTAATCTTATGCATCTGTAAATGATTAAGAAAAACTTCTACCTGACTGAAATCCATTATTGCTGCATTCCCCTATACGATATAGAAATAATTCAGGCTGCTGCCAGATTATCTACAAGCCAATTTTGATCGAGGGATACATCCCTTCCATATCACCAAACTGGAATGGTTGAATTGTATTAAGAGCAAGTCTCTGATTTTTCTGGGCATGGCCGGCATTTTTCCCGTTTTCATAAAAAGCACCGTTGACCTCAAGAATATGGTCAATCCGATCTTTAAATGCCTTGACAAAAGCGCCCCCCTTTCCCTCAAAAAACATCCGCCCTTTAGAAAACGAAGATTGTACGCTTGCAAATTCATCAAGATCAACAGAATGATTTAACAGCTCTCCCTGATTACGGATAAGCCCCCAGACCAGGGTATGTGGCGGCACTTCCAGCGGCTCTTTACAGTCAATAATAGTATGCGGCATAACAATCGAATCACCACCGATGGTGATCCGGGCATCCTTCTTCCCATAAATAAAACAGTTGAAACCGACAAAAACATTTTTTTTCAAGGTGGTATCAATCAATTTTGCGCCATGGGCGGTAACATCACAGCCTTCGAGCACAGAATTGATAATAAAGGAATTCTCTTGGGCATCAGCGCCTTTGCCCATTATCGAATTCTCCAGATAAGCCCGTTGTGAAACAAGAACATTATCTGCAATCTCTGTTTCTGGAATGACAACAGCATAACGATCAAGAGAGGCCGTTTCCGGAACAAAGTCAATTTCTTCCATATTAACAAAATCAAAAATCCGCTGAAATTTCTCTTTTCTCTCTTCGATAAAATCGACCAGAACTCCCCAGGGAACCTTATCAGGAGAAAGCGAGATATAGTGCTGCAACTCTTCTTCGGGATAGGTATAGAGAAAATTAAACTGCTGAGGCTTCTGCACCCATATTGTACCAGGACGGACATTGAGGGCAGAAATACCATCAGTCTGTAAATACGAATAAGCCCCAATCACGCTGTTACGCATCGTCGTCAAATCAACGGTTGCAAAGGGCCCTAGAAAACAGCCATCCGAAGGAGATCCATGGATATTTGCGTAATCCATTGCCATGGTATTACGAATAAAAAACGTTTCAGCAGACTCTGGATTATGGGAAAAATTATGAACAAGAGTTTTGATCAGAACACTATCGGAGATATCGATCTTTTCGTCATGATTCAAGGTAAGATCAAGCTCTTTATAATCATCAAAATGCTGAACATAGCCTTTGCGCTTTAACTCATCCCCCCGGATGTCGCTCTTATAGAGCAACGAATTGGTCACCCTGCATTTTCCCAAAAAATAACTGCCGGCAAGTGCCGAACCGGAAAATTGCAGATCAAGCGGATGATCAATCGTTATCCCGTAAAACGCGTAAAATTTACTCATCTGTTTCGCAGGGATAAGCTGATCGGCAAAAGGACTTACGTCAAAGGGAATTTTTCGAAGACCAATATTGACACGTTGAACAATCCGATTAAAGAGCTTATTTAATTCTTTCATGTTGATTTCGTCCGGTACCTAATTATTTGTTGTCTTTTTGCAAACTACTTCGCTCCCTCTCGCAAGCTCTCTTCCATCTTCTTTGAAAGGGCGGTAAAGACATCAGAGATTCGTAAAACCCCCACAATCCGCTCTCCACGTGTTACCAGAAGACTAAGATGAGTCATCGCCACCAGTTGGTGAATGGCAACATCCAGACTTGCATCTTCAGCAACGTACTCCCCTGGGGTTGGCGTCTGCATAAACTCCTCTACCTTGAGATCAGAAACCTCCTTGAGGTTCCCGTCACTGATAATCTTGTGGTCAAGTCGGTATTTTACCCGCATCCTTTCCACAAAAGATCTACTGAAATTAAACTGATGAAGATCAACATCCGCCTCAGCCGGATTTTCAGGAATA
>PDWJ01014946.1_pt1 | contig 10739 bp, 9 predicted proteins | sample 1430881 | NCBI WGS metagenome assembly PDWJ01 (sample SAMN01162460, study PRJNA174530) | Oral metagenome, whole genome shotgun sequencing project. | biome: Marine environment; feature: Marine mammal; material: Swab sample of the gingival sulcus; isolation source: swab sample of gingival sulcus... | reverse complement strand
AGTTATTCCTCAGCTATCGGTTATTTTAGGTCCTTGTGCCGGAGGTGCTGTTTATTCACCTGCATTAACCGATTTTGTGTTTGTGGTAGAAAACATTTCCAAGATGTTTATTACCGGTCCAGAGGTAATTAAAACCGTATTGGGAGAGGAAGTTACCATGGAAGAACTTGGCGGTGCAAAAGTACATAGCGAAATTACCGGTAATGCTCACTTTTTTGCTCACAGCGAACAGGAGTGTTTCGAGCAAATTAAAAAATTGCTGACTTTTATTCCTTGGCACAATGCTAAAAAGGCAAAAGCATTCCCTCCCAAACCCCCAAAACCCGAATATGCTATTGAAGACATTGTTCCTGCCGACCCAACCCAACCATACGACATTCGTAACGTAATAAAAGCTGTTGTTGATGACTCGGATTTCTTCGAAATAATGGAGAATTTTGCACGTAACATAGTTATTGGCTTCGGTCGATTAAATGGCGAAACCGTTGGTTTTGTTGCCAATCAGCCACTGGTATTAGCCGGAGTATTAGATTGTGATTCATCAGACAAAGCAGCTCGTTTTATCCGTTATTGCGACTCGTTTAACATTCCTTTGGTAACATTGGAAGATATGCCGGGATATTTACCGGGAATCGACCAAGAGCACATGGGAGTTATTCGTCACGGAGCTAAAATATTGTATTCGTATAGTGAAGCAACTGTTCCAAAAATTACGGTAATTATTCGTAAAGCCTATGGCGGAGGATACATTGCCATGAACTCTCGACACCTAAAAGCTGACTTTATGTTTGCATGGCCAACTGCCGAAATTGCAGTAATGGGACCCGAAGGAGCAGCAAATATCATCTTCCGTAAGGAAATTATGAATGCTGAAGATCCGGAAGCAATGCGTCAAGAGAAAGTTCAAGAGTACAAAGAGAAATTTGCAAATCCTTATGTTGCGGCTGCCAAAGGTTACATCGATACTGTTATTGAGCCGGAAGAAACTAGAAGTATGTTGCTTCATGCCATAGAAGTATCGGGAAATAAATCTGACAGACGACCAACAAAAAAACACGGACTTCCTCCATTTTAAAATTGTAATTATGGGAAATTTAAAAGAATTCATTGTTGATGGCGTAACTTATAAAACCGAATTTACCTCGAAATTTGAAAAGCGTAAAGCTTGGGAAAGACCAAATCCGAAACATATAAAATCACATATTCCGGGAACTATCCTCGAAATTTTTGTGAAAGAGGGACAAAAGGTAAAAGCAGGCGAAAGTTTACTGATATTGGAAGCCATGAAAATGAAAAACCAAATAGAAATGCCATTCGATGGCGTTGTGAAAAAAATTCACGTAAAAGTGGGCGAAAAAGTTCCCAATAGATTATTAATGTTGGAAATTGAGTAGCTCCTAACTTGGAGACAGATATAAAATCGTCGGTTCAAAAAGAATCGACGATTTTTTTATAGCAGAAATAAATTATTGCAAATAAAATATTATTTTTATGTTTTCGTTTAAGAAGGATAGCAACTTCGAAACTGATATAACACACACATTTGTTTGTTCTTCGTGGTTAAAAAATAAGAATATAGAAAAAACAGAATAGCATGAAAAAACTACATTTAATTGGAATCGTTATAATCGCTACATTATTAGCTGGTTGTTCAGCCAATAGTTATGTAAAAAGAGGAGATAAATATCTAAAAACCGGTCGTTATTATTTAGCCGGAAAAATGTACACTAAAGCCTATAAAAAGGCGAAAGAAAAAGATTTCAAAGCTGAAATTGCGTATAAAAATGCAAACTGTTTTAACGAAATTAATCAAACCCGAAAGGCAGCATCGTGGTATCGAAGAGCAGTAATGAACAGAGATACTTTTAACGAAGCTTTGGAAAAATTAGCATACGCCGAACTAAAAAACAGTAAAAATAAAAAAGCTGAAGAATATTTTCAGGAATATGTAAAACAAAATCCGGAAGCAAAAAATGCCGATGCCGGAAAAATATTAAACCGCATCAATTATTGGGAAGAATTTCCGGGAAGATATAAGGTAACCCCCATAAAACATTTAAACTCCGGCTCAAGCGATTTTGCCGCTGCCTATGTGGGGAACGATACCACTATCATTGTTTTTTCATCGACAAGAAAAATAAAAAGTAAAAAGAAAAAAGATATGGTTACCGGCGATAACCATTCCAATATTTTTGAATCGCGTTACACCAACGAAATTGTTCGAAAAAATAAAAAAGGTAAAAAACGCACCATTACAACCAATGAGTACAAATGGAGTCGTCCTCAAGAAGTGGGCGATACTATAAATTCTCTAAATAGCGAAGGTTCTCCAAGTTTTACTGCCGATGGAAACACCATGTTTTTTGCCACATCTCGAAAAATAAACAAAAATAACCAAGGCACTAAAATATTTATGGCACAACGTAAAAACAACACATGGGATCGCCCTGTAATGTTGCTAATTGTAAGCGATTCCATATCAGTAGCACACCCGTCGATTAGTGCCGATGGAAAACTATTGTATTTTATTTCCGATATGCCGGGCGGATATGGCGGAAACGATATTTGGGTATGCAAAAAAGAAGGAGCCGATTGGGGAAGACCACAAAATTTAGGTCGTCCGATAAACTCTGCTAACGATGAACTATTTCCTTATATCCGCAGTAACGGAAAACTTTATTTTGCTTCAGACCGAAAAGGAGGAATGGGAGGTTTAGATATTTACGAAGCACAAGTCGGCGATAACGGAAATTGGGAGGTAAAAAATATGCGTTATCCCATAAACTCTACTGCCGACGATTTTGCCATTACCTTTGCAGGAGATACCAAAAACGGAATGCTTACTTCTTCACGCCGACGCGGAAACGATGATATTTACAGATTTAAATATGTGCCTTTGCGATTAACCATGTCGGGAACAATTCTTGATGATGACATTCAAAAACCAATCGAAGGAGTAACCATACATTTGAGTGCAAGTAATGGTGAGAATTTGAGTGCTGTTTCCGATAAAGATGGGAAATATCAGTTTGAATTGAAACCCAATACTGAATACCTTGCTGAAATTTCCAAAAAAGGCTACCTGAATGAAAAATATAAAGTTAATACCGGAACAGCAAAAGTAAGCCGCAATTTTAAAGGAAATGTCAGTTTAAAATCCATTGAAAATCCAATTGAACTGCAATCCAATTGAACTGCCTAATATTTTTTACGATTTCGGTCAGTGGTCGCTACGTCCGGAATCTAAAGAAGCATTAGACGGATTAATAGAAGTTTTAAACGACAATCCGAAAATTAGCATCGAACTTGGAGCCAACACCGATTATATAGGCAGCGAAGCAACCAATAACGAACTTTCGCAAAAACGAGCCCAGTCGGTAGTCGATTATTTAATTGCAAAAGGAGTAAATAGGGATAGAGTAAAAGCCCATGGCTACGGCGAGAGTCAGCCCCGAAAAATAAACGTAAGAATGGCTAAGAAATATCCATTTTTAAAACAGGGCGATGTGCTAACTCAAAAGTTTATAGAACAATTAACAGGACAGCAACAAGAAATTGCCAATCAGTTAAATCGACGCACCGAATTTAAAGTGTTATCTACAAACTATGTGTCAAATGCCAATTCCCAAAAACGTTCGCAACAGACCAACAAGGAAAATACTGTAAACGAGCAACAAAAGGTAAAAAAAGATAGTATTAAAAGAAAGTTAAAAATTAAACCAATTTCCAATATAAAAGGCACTTTTTATACTATCCAAGTTGGTGTATTTCAGAAAAACAATACTCCGAAAATTGCACCATCTTTAAGAGTGGTTTTTGCCGATAATTCAGATGCAAAAGTAAACAGATATACCACCGGAATATATGAAGACTTTAATAAAGCAAAGACACGTGCATCGAAAATTAAAAAGAGATATGGTCTAAAAGCATTTGTTATTGCCTATAAAGACGGAAAAAGAATAACACTTAGCGAAGCAAAACAAATTCTAAAAAAATAAAGGAAGCCCTTTAGTGAAAATAACAAGAAAGATGGTATCCAAAAAGTTGATGTTATAATATAAGAAAGAATATTATTATTCTTTAGATGATTAGACCTCAGGGGTTTTAAAAATCCCTGGGGTCTTTTGTTTACATTAAAATTTGAAAAAATTTTGTCTTCCAACTCCCCTCTTCCTAAATTTATTTCCAAAACCCTGCTCATTTGTCTATTTTTTTATAATTTAGCAAACCATAACAGGGTACAGCTATCGGCACTATTTTTTCAGCCTTATTTTATAGCCAAACTTACTGTAAATCCGTTAAATACTAATTGAAACAACCAAATGAGCAACAAAGAAAGATACAATCTGCGTGGCGTATCGGCATCGAAAGAAGATGTGCATAACGCCATAAAAAACATCGATAAAGGACTTTTTCCAACCGCATTTTGTAAAGTAGTTCCCGATTATCTTACGGGCGATAAAGAATATTGCAATATTATGCATGCCGACGGAGCCGGCACTAAATCGGCTTTGGCATATATGTATTGGAAAGAAACCGGCGACATTTCGGTTTGGAAAGGCATTGCACAAGATGCTTTAATTATGAATATCGATGATTTGTTATGCGTAGGTGCAGTGGATAATATTTTGTTATCATCGACCATTGGGCGTAACAAAAACCTAATTCCGGGCGAGGTTATTTCTGCAATTATTAACGGTACGGAAGAATTGCTTTCCGAGTATGCCAAATTGGGCGTAAATATTCATGCTACCGGAGGCGAAACTGCCGATGTGGGCGATTTGGTACGAACCATTATTGTTGATTCTACCGTAACTTGCCGAATGAAACGCAGCGATGTAATTACCAACGAAAAAATTGCTACCGGCGATGTAATCGTAGGGCTTTCATCAAGCGGAAAAGCCACCTACGAAACCGAATATAACGGCGGTATGGGTTCCAACGGATTAACTTCGGCACGCCACGATGTGTTTGCCAAATATTTAGCAGAAAAATATCCCGAAAGCTACGACAATGCAGTACCCGAGGCATTGGTATATTCGGGCAATTGCAAACTAACCGACAAAGTAGAAGGCGTAGAGTTAGATGCCGGAAAATTGGTGTTATCGCCCACAAGAACCTACGCTCCCATTATTAAAAAGATTTTAGACAAATATCGTTCTCAAATTCACGGAATGATTCACTGTTCGGGAGGTGCTCAAACCAAAATCCTAAATTTTGTAAACAATCTGCACGTAATAAAAGATAATATGTTTACTGTTCCTCCTCTATTTCAACTAATTAAAGAACAAAGCAATACCGATTGGCAAGAGATGTACAAGGTATTTAATATGGGACATCGCTTTGAGTTGTATGTACCCCAAGAAATTGCCGAAGATATTATTGCCATATCAAAAACCTTTAATGTTGATGCAAAGGTTATTGGTAAATGCGAAGCCTGCAATGGCAAAAAGCTAACAATTCATAGCGAATTTGGTGTTTTTAAATACTAATTTCCTCTAATCATAAAAATAGAAAGACTCTCTGTGGATAAAACTTACAGAGAGTTTTTTGTTGGTGTTAGAGGATTAATTTTGGTTTTATGTATTCTTATATGGCATTAGAAATAATCATTTTACTTTGAAACAAAACTACATATATCACTCTTCTTTAAATATAAAAAAATGGAAATACTAGAAAAATCCTTATACGTTTGGACAGGTAAAGCAAAGGAAAAATTACCAACAATGATTTTACCTAACGGATATGGATACTTGGATTATGTTGAAGGTTTAAAAAACTCATTGTTAGAGTATTCAAGTTTTGTTACACTACCAATTCTATCAGGACAAAATGGTCATTCAGGTTGTTTAAATATAGAAAAAGGTAGTAAAGATTTAGAAAATATTTTTCATTCAATTACTCAAAAGACAAATTTAATATGTCATTGTAGTTCACTAATGTTTATAAATGAGATTGATTCAGACAATTTTTGGGAGAAAATTGATAAGATTATATTATACTCTTACCTATCTAATCCGATTAAGCATTTTGAGAGGTATAAAATTAAGTCTCAAAAGTATGGTGTGAATATTAATCAAACAGAAGAAATGCTGTTAAAATATTCGGATGCAAGAGTATATAATCATATTCCTCGACCAATTTATGTTATTCATCCCAAAACAGCAATGAATAGAATTAGAGCGAATAAGATTGAATTAGATAAGTTATTAAAAAATAGCAATATTGTTTCAATTGTTGAACCTGAAGCAGGTTATGAAATTGCTCCAGAAATTCAAGAATCCAAAACGTCATTTATCACAAAAAATTACTTCTCTAAAATATTATAAATATGAATTCTGAATATCTTTTAATTGTTGTAATAGTTCTTGCAATATATTTAATTGTAGGAATATTTCCTTATTCTAAATCAAACAGAGAGAATTATCTAATTTCTGGTAGAAAACTTAAAGGATTTTCAAATGGATTTTCTATTGCTGCAAGTAAAATTGGAGGAGGATTACTGGTTACTTATTCTACATTGTTTTTTGCTTTTGGATGGAGTGCTTTTTTCTATTTTATTGGAATTGTAATTGGATATATATTTTTTTACATTTTTGCTTTTAGACTAGTAGATGAATCTAAAACAAATAATTATTATACCATAGCAGATTATTTTACGGCTAAATTTGGTAAGAAAGTTGGATTGTTAATTGGCTTACTGACAACATTATCTGTCTTGGGATGGGTTTTTACAAATCTTATTGCAGGTGGTGTTTTGTTAAGTAATTTGACTCATCTATCGTCATTATTTACTACTATTACATTAGCCCTTGTAATAGGTTCTTATTTATGCATTGGCGGTTTTGATTCTGTTGTAAAAACAGATATAATTCAATATATAGCGTTAATTATTATTACTGTAGTTTTTTCTTTAGTTTTAGTTGCGGGTAATTTCAAAACAAAAGAGGTCATAACAACAACAATTCCTATTGGGCAAATTATCGGTTTTATTTTTCTTGGAATTTTGTTTCCAATGGGATCTGGAGAACTATGGCAAAGAATTTATGCTTCGGAGAGTAAAAAAGAATTTAAAAAGTCTTTAATCATTGCATCATCATCCTATGTGTTTCTAGGTGTAATTTTGTCAATAATTTGTTTTAAAGTTTTGTCAATTTCATCAAGTTCTTTACCTGATAAAGACGAATTAAAATTAGCTTTAGGTGTTGAAAATATTGTAAAAGATATTCATCCATTACTTCCTTTTGTTTGGTTAATAGCATATCTATCTGCTATTATTTCATCTGCTGATACATTTGTATACACCACTGCATCCTCCATAGTGCAAGACTTATTCCAAAAATCGGGCAAAGTGAAAGATGATAAAGTTGTTTCTATGATTAAAGTATCAATAATTGCCCTTTTAATATTCGGTATAATTATTTCAAAGATTTACCCCGAAGTTGCTAATTTAACATTTTTATTTCTAGGTATATCGCTTGTTATATCAAGTTTAGCTTATTTTTCAAGAAAAGAAAAATTAAAAGAAAATGCCTATTTTGTTTTAATATCAGGCATAATAGGTCTATTGTCAGTATTTATTCATTTTGGATTATTAGGTTTTAATGCTGATACTTGGACGAGTTTAATAGGTTGCATAATGTCTTTTATTGTTTTATTAATTTCTTTATTATGGCTGAAATACCAGAAAAACTAATTCCCGTGTATATAGAGAAGTATAAAATTCTTTGGGCTGCATTTGATAATGAAATGGGACGGTTTTGGCAACGTTATAACATATTATTTTCGATACAGATTGTAGCTGTTTCTTTATTCAAATTAACAGAAACAGCTACGGTAAAGCCTCTTGTTCTAATAGCGATATGTTCTGTACTCTCATTATTGTCATTGATTACAGTTTTGATTGTTAAACGAGCAATAGATGTTTATAAGATTAACTTAGAAATGATAACTAAATTTGAAAATGATCATAGTGATTTTAAATTACTTACTAAGGAAATGAAAAATCCTGTTGATAAGCTATCTCCAAAATCATACGATTACGCACTGATTTTACCATTTGTTTTGTTTGTTTTTTGGGCTATTTTTGTGTTTTTCAAGATATGTGAAGTTTATAATATTTAAGGTTTATCAGTTACAACCGCCAATACAACAGGACTCTAAGCGGTGCGTAGCACCCGGCGTGGAGTCCCGGTTGAATTACATCCCGGTCTCAGGCGAGTGCCTATGCATTTAATAAAGGTTTTAGAAACTTTTTGTTAAGGTTTTCGGTTTGGTATTTATTTTCAGAATATTAAATTTTCCAAGTGGTTTTCTTCAAAAATTAAGACACATAAAATCACATAAGTTTAACAATCAGTTTCTTATGTCTTTTTTTTTTATGTCGAACTCACGTTAACTATCCAAAAGGAAAGCTTTTTTATAAATATCCAAAAGAATTAGAGTATATGAACAAAATCTTGCAAGCAAAATTACCAAACGTAAAACTGCATAAACTATATCCAAATAAAAAAGATATATAGAGATGAAGAACAATTTGCAAAAGATTTGACTGAAAATATATTGAAAATATAAAAACGACACATAATCGAGTAGCCAGCTTCAATAAAATTTATATAACCTGCTTCCTATAAACATGCAAGCGTTACAGTTGTTCGCATAATAGAACTTTAAGTAATTGCAAATATTCCCTTATTATTACTCCGCAAATAGCCGAAAAACAGCAAACAAACAGTTTCTGTATGTATTTAAATGGTTTATAAACTACTATAATCAATATAAAAACTCTGTTTAAAGTAGGTTAAAATAAAATAATTGTCTGTTTTCTTTTTTAATTTCCCCAAAAAATGTATATTTAAGGACAATACTAATCCTAAAAAAACAGATATTATGAGTTTTGAAAATTTAGCAGAAGTAACGTTCACCGATGAGGAATTGAACAAAATCGATCAGGCACTTACCGATTTAGAAGCTGTATTAAAAGGTAAAATGTTTAATCTATTACCCGAAGAACGCCAGCAGTACGGTAGTATTGCCGAACAAAACAAATTGTTTGTAAATAAAGCCAAAGAGTTAATGGAGCTGTATCCGCAGTATGTACCTCAATTCTTGAATAAAGAAGAGTTTGACCGTGATTATCAGGCTCGTGTTATTTTGGAAAGTAAATTGCTTCGATTAAAACATATCACAGAGCAATTAGTCGATACCAAAGTACTACTCGACCACGATAATTATAGCAATGCACTTACGTTCTATCGTAACATTAAGTTCTTAAACGGTGAGCATATTCCTGGAGTTAAAGCATTATATGAGGCTTTAAAACAGTTTTTTAAAGGAGGAAGACCCGGTAAATCTACTTCCGAAGCAACCGAATCCCCTTCGGAAACCGACTAAAATGGTTCTTATAAGGGGTTAAACCTATTAGGTAACTATCCTAAACCCCTCTTGCAAGAGGATAAACCCATCAGGAAACTACCCTAAACTCCTCTTGCAAGGGGATAAACCCCTTAGGGAACTACCCTAAACCACTCTTGCAAGGGGATAAACCCCTTAAAGAACTACCCTAAACCCCTCTTGCAAGAGGATAAACCCCTTAGAGAACTACCCTAAACCACTCTTGCAAGGGGATAAACCCCTTGGGTAACCACCCTAAACCCCTCCTATAAGGGGATAAACCCCTTGGGGAACTACCCTAAACCCCTCCTATAAGGGGATAAACCCCTTAGGCAACCACCCTAAACCCCTCCAGCAAGGGGATAAACCCCTTAAAGAACTAACCCAAACCCCTTTTGCAAGGGGATAAACCCCTTGGGGAACTACACTAAACCCCTCCTGTAAGGGGATAAACCCCTTGGGGAACCACACTAAACTACTCTTATAAGGAGATAAACCCCTTAAGGAACTACCCTAAACCCCTTATCTAAGAAGTTTAATCGAGTTTATAATCTGCTATAACTTATAAAACAATAGTTTTTTTTATAAAAGATACACTTTTTTAAATAGTTCCATTTATCCAAAATATATTACAAAAAAGAGGTTTATATAAATATTCTAATAAATTAATCAAATAATATACTCTTAAATAATTTAATTTTTATAAATTTGAAAGTGAATTTAATAACTCAATAGAAGACCATGTAAATATTTAGGCTTTAATACCAATTTCAATTTGATATACGTAGAATAAAATAGATGATTTTATTTTGAAGTAAAATAAGAAAAAGGCTGTTTATATACAGTATATTAAGTGAATATTCATATTTATATAAAAAAAAGCTATTATAAACATATATACTAAAACCATTAACTTCCATTAAAAAAATAAACAATGAAAAAAGCATTAAAAATTATAGGAATTATACTATTAGGATTAGTTATTGTAACATTAGGTTTTGGTATATATCAATATCAAACAAATGATTTCGTTAGGGCAATAATAGATAACGATGAATCTAAATTGTATTATTTTCCATCAAAAAAAATAATTGATTTACAGGAATTAAACCACGAAGAAATTGAATTGCAAGTATCAAAAAATGTTAGAATTTATAATTACTATTTTAAATCTAAGTTGGATAGTATAATTGGGAATATATTTTTTATTCATGGTGCCGGAGGAAACGCAACCTATTGCAAAAACGTTATAAAACCGTTATTAAATAATGGATTTAATGTTTATGTTATTGATTGGAGAGGATATGGAAAATCGAATGGAGTTCCAAACTATAAAAATGTTATAA
>PDWJ01006158.1_pt1 | contig 10740 bp, 7 predicted proteins | sample 1430881 | NCBI WGS metagenome assembly PDWJ01 (sample SAMN01162460, study PRJNA174530) | Oral metagenome, whole genome shotgun sequencing project. | biome: Marine environment; feature: Marine mammal; material: Swab sample of the gingival sulcus; isolation source: swab sample of gingival sulcus... | reverse complement strand
TATAAAAACGGCCGTTACATCAAGCATAACGACCGTTCTTTACATATTTTTTATTTTACTTGGTAAGTTCTAAGAAAGTCTCTATTTCTTCTTCAATGATTGACAATGAATTTAACCAGAATTCCTTTTTAGTGATGTCAATACCCATAGTGGCTGCTGCATCTTTAGCATTCATACGTGTTGTACTCTTAAGCAGTTTATTATAATCTGCTACAAAATTCTCACGTCCAGACTTATACTCTGCATATAGACCAGTTGAGAATAATAAACCAAAGGCATATGGATAATTATAGTAATTGAAGCCAGCTGAGTAGTAATGTGGCTTGCATGCCCACATATAAGGATGAAGATAATTAGCATCTAAACCGTCACCATATGTCTGTTTTTGCGCATCTAGCATAAATTCTTTAAGTTGTTCAACAGAAACAGGACCTTGTTTTCTAGCTTCAAACAACTTATCTTCAAATAAGAAGCGCGATAGAATATCGACAATAACGGCTGTGCTCTGTTCAATTGACTTCTCTAAAATATAAATCGCTTCGTCTGGCGTTGCTTCTTTAGCAGCGGCATTTGTCACGATGGTTTCACAAAAAATACTGGCTGTTTCTGCTAAAGTCATCGGATAGTCATAATTAATTGGCGTTTCATCTTGAATGACATAATTATGATAGGCATGACCAAATTCATGGGCGATTGTGCTGACTTGTGAAAAGCTACCGTCAAAATTAAGCATCACTCTGCTTTGCTTTCTACCCTTGATACCAGCACAAAATGCACCGCCACGCTTACCTTTACGCGGTTCAACATCTACCCATTTGCTATCAAATATATTCTTGGCAACATCCTTTAATTCCTCTGAAAAAGTCGCAAAGTTCTTTAAGACAAATGCCTGTGCTTCTTCGTAAGTATAGTGCTTTCCACTATTGTTGATAGGTGCGGCTAAGTCGTAAAAAGGCAAGCCGTTTTTATGACCTAATAATTCACCTTTCCTTTTTAAATATTTTCTAAAGGCTGGTAATTTATCCTTCATCGCTTCAATCATCGCGTTGAGCGAATCCATATCAATTCTCGCTTGTTTAACCGACTCTTCAAGTGGAGACTCATAGCCGCGCATTTCGGCAACGGTAATCACTTCGCCTTTAATCGCGTTAAGCGATGCGGCAACAGCAGATTCTACCTGCGTGTAGATTGACAACTCAGTTTCATAAGCGCGTTTTCTAACATCTGCATCGGCATGGTTTGCCAAATTGCGAATCATGGATAATGTCATACGCTTCTTTTCACCATCAAGTGTGAAATCAGTTTGTAAATCACCTGTTAATTGACCTTGTAAATTACTCCAAGCGTTCGATGCTGTAATTCTCATTTTAGCCAGTAAAATTTCTTCTTTTTCACTTAATAAATACTTGGCATTTTCAATGATTTCCTTTAAGTAGAAGCTATGCTCTTTAATAACTTCCGAACTGGCATTGTCGATATCACTCACACTGTAATTTGCCAACCACTTTTGAAAAGTGACTTCAGCCGCTGTTAAGTTGGCAACTTTATTGCCTAAAACATCAATATACATGAGAGCGGTGTTGTCGTCTGAATTAACAGCATATGTCAAATTTGCATAGGTGTAAAGTGGAAAGAGTGTGGCAAGTAAATCATTTGCCATATTAATATAATCTACAGCTGATTGCTCAAAGTTGTCTGTGAGTTCAAGTTTTTCTAAATTTTGAATTTTGTTATCTAAACTATTTAGGTCATTTTTGAAAGAGTCACTTTCAAATGATGGATAAATTGTACTTAAATCCCATTTATTCATTATTCCCTCCATATAAAAAATTTTTTATGTCGCCATTTTTATCTTAGCACAAAAAATAAATAAAGTAAATCCTTTCAAATTCAACAGTATTTTCTCAATTAAATCATTTAATTGAGATAAACATATTGACATTTAAAAAAGATATGTTAGTATTGTATTGTAATCATTTCAAAAATGTTTTGATTATAGTTTATTGAGAATTATTCTCATCTTATTTTGTGTTAGAATAACTATTTATAGGGTAAGAATGAAAGGCGATATAACGCAAAAGTTATTTAGAAAATGAGGAGGAAGATAATGCAAATTTATGTATGTATGGCTTGTGGTTACGAGTATGACCCAGCAATCGGCGATCCAGATGGTGGTGTAGCACCAGGTACAGCTTTTGAAGATGTTCCAGAGGATTGGGTATGTCCACTTTGTGGCGTTGGAAAGGATATGTTTGAACCCGCTTAATATTAGAAAGGGTGATTTATGCAACCGAAAATAGAGAATATAGGTGATTATCTTAAAAAAAACAACATTAAACCTTCTTTCCAAAGGCTAAAAGTATATGAATATTTGATTCAAAAATGTGCGCATCCAACGGTTGATGAAATTTATCGTGAGTTAGTGCCGACGATTCCCACATTATCTAAAACGACGGTGTATAACACATTGAAGTTGTTTATGGATAAGGGTATTGTACGAAGCGTTCTAATTGAAGAAAATGAATTGCGCTATGATGTAAACATGACGACGCATGGTCATTTTAAATGTGACTTATGTGGAAAAATAATGGATTTTGATTCAGATATTCTAAATGTGGATTCTCCAATTTTAGCAGGTTGTCAAATCAAACAGCGACATCTTTTTTTTACTGGAATTTGTGAAGAGTGTAAAAAAAATTAATACTAATAGCGGTCAAAGAGAGTATAAAATTGACTTGAAGTTTATGGTGATGTGTTGTCATGGCATGCTATGGCAAGCATGACTATAATAAATGTTCCAATGATTGAAAATCGCAGGGGGTGACAGTGATGTTTGGTTGCCTTATACTGCAAGACGTACCAGCATGATGTTGGTAAGATAAATGCAACCAAAATGCCCACTAAAAAGGAACGATGGAGGATGAAATGTTAAAGAAAAATGTAAACGATGCAATTAATAAGCAAATTAATGAAGAATTATATTCTGCATATTTGTATCTATCAATGGCATCATATTTAGAAGAGATGAATTTACCAGGATTTGCAAATTGGATGCGTATTCAATTTGAAGAAGAGCAATTTCATGCTTTCAAGATGTATGATTATGTCATCGAGCGCGGTGGCAGAGTTATTTTAGATACAATAGAGAAGCCAGAATCTGAATTTGGTACTATTATCGATATATTCGAAGCATCTTTAAATCATGAGCAACATATTTCAGAATGTATCAATGAACTCATGTCATTGGCAATTGAAGAAAAAGACTATGCAAGTTCAAATTTCTTGCAGTGGTATGTTGATGAGCAAGTTGAAGAAGAAGCAGCCGTTGGTGAGATTTTAGGAAAATTAAAACTTGTTGAAGGTAAGGGCCAAGCATTGCTAATGTTAGATAAAGAGTTTAGTGAGAGAGTCTTTACACCACCTACTGCAGAAGAATAAAATCATTCAAGGAGAGAACGCATCGATTAAGATGTATGTGTTTATGTACACTCAGGCGAATAGGTGACGATACACATTAATTTGTAATACTTGTATTGAATAATGAGATTAAATCTTGCGACCACTATCTATAAAGATAGTGGTTTTTTTTTAGATAATATGGTAAAGTGAAGATGTAAATATTTGTATAAAGCGATACTTCTAGGCTTGTAGTGTGTTGTTATTGCGAAGTGGTGAAATGGAGGCGTGTGATGGATAAAAACAGATTGATAAATACATTTTTTAACTTGGTTAAAATCAATAGTGAAACAGGCAATGAAAAACCAGTCGCTGATTACTTAGTGCCAATTTTAGAAAACCTAGGCTTTGACATTACCTTTGATGATGCTGGTAAACACATAAAATCAAATTGTAATAATTTAATTGCCAAGCGTGGCGATACAAAAAATGAAGATGCCATCATCTTATCATGTCATATGGATACCGTAAAACCTGGTATTGGCATTGAACCAATCATCAACGAAGATAACTATATTGTTAGTGCGGGCGATACAATCTTAGGCTCGGATGACAAGGCTGGGATTACTGCAATTATAGAGGCGCTACGTTACTTAAAAGAAGAAAACATTGAAACCAAGCCACTCGAAATCGTCTTTACCATTTCAGAAGAAGGCGGGTTACATGGTTCAAGATTACTTGATTATAATTTATTAAATGCAAAACGTGCCTTTGTATTAGATAGTGGTTCAGATGTTGGTAAAATTATCATTAAAGCCCCTGGTCAAGATAGAATTAATGTGCTTGTAAAAGGGCGTGCAGCGCATGCTGGCACAAGTCCTGAAAGCGGTATCAGCGCCATTCAAATTGCCTCTCGTGCCATTAATAATATGAAACTCTTAAAAATAGATGAAGATACAACGGCAAACATTGGTACAATTCAAGGTGGCTTAGCAACAAACATCGTCTGTCCAGAAGTTGCAATAAAAGCAGAGGCACGCTCAAAAGTTGAATCAAAATTGATTGCTCAAACAGAGCATATGGTAAATTGCTTTAAAGAAGCGGCTGATTATTATCTCTCTGATGTAGAAATAGTGGTTGAACGCGCCTATGATCCATTTTCACTCGATGAAAATGACAAAGTGCCACAAATGGCAAAGGCAGCACTTGAAAAAATCGGTTTAAAAGCTATCTTTGGCAGTACGGGTGGTGGTTCTGATACCAATAATTACAATAAAAATGGCATAGAAGCCGTCAACATGGGTTCGGGTATCGAAAAAGCACATACCCTTGATGAACGCATAAAGATAGAAAACTTAGTAAACTTAACAAAATTTGTTGTTGCATTAGTTGAAAAATAGGAGATGACCATGACTTTTAATAGAGAGAGTATCGTTGAAATGATGAAAGAACACGTTCATTCTGATAGTTTGTTAAAGCATTGCTATGCGGTGGAAGGTAGCATGGCAGCCTATGCTGATTATTTTTCAGAAGACGAAATGAAATATCGTGCAGTGGCGCTACTTCACGATTGGGATTACGAAGAACATCCCGATGTGCATCCTGCATTGGCTTTAGATTGGTTAGCAGAAAGAGAGTTTGACGAGGAATTTATTCAAGCCGTTAGAGGTCATGCTGAACACGGCGTTGAATCAAGACCGACAAATATCGCCAAAGCATTATTTGCCGTCGATGAACTCTCCAGTTTTGTCGTTGCCGTGGCATTGATGAGACCAACCAAATTTGAAGGCATGAAAGTAAAATCCGTCACTAAAAAATTGAAAGACAAGGCGTTTGCAAGAGCGGTTAATCGTGACGAGATAAAACGCGGAGCAGAGGAACTCGGCATTGATATGAAAGAGCATATCGAACGCGTCATAAAGGCATTGCAAGCACAGCAAGCGTATTTAGAAAGCATTGGCGAGTCCCTCATCTAGTCTTGCTATTATGTTGTGCATGAATTCTTAGAAATTGACACTTTTGTGACAGTTTATTGACACAAACAAGGTAACTTTATTCAAGATATTCATGTATTCTTAGTATAAGATAACAACAGATAGCAAGGAGGCAGACAGATGAAAAAACTAATTGCAGTTCTAATGATTATCACAATAATTTTCACAACAGTTGCTTGTAGCGGTACTACAAACAATCAGGAAAATAACAATAATACAACAAAAGTAGAAGTAAAACCAAAAGAAAATTTTGAAAATAAAAATTATGTCCGTTATGTAGATGAAAGCGACATTGTAAGAGATACCAGTAAACTAGGTGGAAATTATAAAAAATACTATAACAAGTATATTCACTATATAGCGCCAAATGGCAAGCCAATACTGATCGTTGCGGCAGACAAGGTCACAGATGAGCAAATGCTAAAAGCGTATAATGTGCTCGGTTTCTATCTTACAAATACAAAAGCCTATGATAAAACAGCAGTTGCCAATATGATGGCGGATAAGGGCGCGGTTTTAAATTTACCAAATGGCGCAGATGGCGATGGTGGTACACCAGATGGTGCATTGATGGGTCAACCCCTATATCAAATGGAATTGCCAACGGCTGGCAGTAAGTGGTATATCGAAAACGACTATAAGCATAGGGATGCATCATATGAAGAAATCTTCCACATGGTACATGATTACGGCATTGGTACAACACAAAAAAAGGGTGCATTGCCAGAACTTTCCCATAAGATTAAAGCGGGCATGGACATAGCATTGCCTAAGAATAAAGCGGATTGGGGCAAAAAAGGCCTCTGGGGATTACAATCAGGAGACTGGTTAAAAGAATTATCAAAAGAGGGCAGTTTAGAACAAGAATACATCGTTGGTGGCATAGATTCATTCTACGGGCTATGGGAAGCCTATACTGAAAGTGACAAAGGTATGTGGGGAATGTATGTTCCTAAAAACAGACAAGGCGTAAAAGAAAAAGACGCGCCAGCCTATGAAATAATCACACAATTTATAGGTGAAAATCTAACCTATATGGAGCGTATAGCACCAGAATTTAATGGCACTTTTAAAATGAATTATGACAAGGAAAACCCTTATACATTCAAATCGCAATATTTGCAAAACGCGAGATTGACGGGAGATAAAAATTCAAATCTTGAAGCGAATGACTTAGATAATATTTTAATCGGCAATAAAGGCAATAATAAACTAGATGGCAAAGCGGGAAAAGATGTTGTTCAGTTTACTGGTAAATCTTCAGAATATAGCATAAGTAAAAATGCAGATGTCATCATTGTAAAAGACAATATGAACAGAGATGGTGAAGATAAATTAACGAATATAGAAATTTTGAGATTTACAGATAAGGATTTAGATGCAAGCGAAATAAAGTAACAAAATAAAAAACTCTTTTCAAAAAGTTACTCTGGCACTATGGTGTTGGAGTAGCTTTTTATTTTAATGACAAAGTACAAAAGTAACTTTGGCACCATTGTGAAAAACAACAGTGCAGTTAGCCATTGTCAGATTACGGAGCGGCTTACGTAGGCTATGTTTATGTAGCGGGCATCACTTGGCCGAGCGGCCTCGAGCGTCCCGCCTAAGAAATGTAGCCGATGTAAGCGTTAAGCGACGTTTTTTCGTTCCAATGTCAAGGAATAAAGAATAAGTATTGCTTATGTAATTGCCCCAGGCACCTTGCTGGAAAGTCAAAAGTTACTCTGGTACCATGGCGGAAAGTGCAAAAGTTACTCTGGCACCATTGTGAAGTGGTGTTTCACTTTTTTGACTTCACGATTGAAACAAAGCGCGTTTGTCTTTTTATATCAGTTGCAATCGTTTAAGAGCTCTCGGCCTACGGCGGTTCGCCAAAAACGACAGCAACTGTTTTGACAAACGAGCTTCTGACAATCGTTTACGTTAAATAAAAGCAACTTTGGTACTGTGAAAAAGTTTTAGTTACCTTATTCATATTGTTTTTCTGATATTTAATGACATAAAAAGAAAGGAATTATTAAATATATAAAATTTATGATATAATTAATTTAAGCGTATACTTTTAAAATAGTATAAATATTATATAACTATTTTATTAGATAATTGATTCCTAATGACAATAAATATATTTCAAGCTAGAAAGGAGAAGTAATATGAGCAATGATCGGGTTCGGAAAACGCCAAAAAACACTATTCAACTAATAATTTTTATAATAAAGAATTTTCCGTTGCAATTTATGAAGCGACTACCAATTTTCTTAATAATTGCTATTATCAGTTGGTTTTTGCATACTTATCTATTGGTATATGTTAATGATGGTTTTAGAAAGACTTCTTGGCTATCAACAAATGTTTTAAATTTTGAAAGTGATTTGGTGAGAATTTTAACAGTGTGGTTTATAGTAGGTATTTTGATGAGTTCATTTCTAAGTAAAGAAAATCCTTTGACAAAGCTGCTTTCGCCAATTTCGATAACAAATAAAATGATTGATTTAAGTTTTAAAAATAAGTATAAATACTTGACTACCATATTATTTTCTTTCACATTTGGCTTATTTTTTATAAAGTACCTTACGGGTATTAGTGCTTTGTTATTTGGCTTTGTTTTGACAAGTACTGTTGCAAGGTATTTGGCTGGCAAACCATCCTTTTTAATATTTTCTTTAGAGATTATATTTAATGATATCCGAAAATTAATGCGACGTAAAGAGCGTTTTAAATTTGATGCGGAATATTCAGTAACGATTGTAGGTGCAATTGGCGTAATATTTATGTTAATTAGCATATTAATGATGCCAGAAATTATTTATTCCAGTTTTTTAATGAAAATAATCAATAAATTATGGATTGTTACATTAGCTTTGGCTATTGCACTGAAGTTTAAAAAGCCTAAATTGGCGATGATTATTATAGCGTTAGCTGGTGTACATGTTGTCTATCCAGAACTGCTTGTTTTCGCAGATGATGGTGGCTGGACTGAAAGTGGCAGTACGTTATCAGGCTGGCTTACAAGTCCAGGTGCGGTCCAGGCGATGTTACAAGGTATTGTACCAGCGATAGCTGCTGTGCTAGGTGGTATCGCAGCATCCGTTGAAAGCGCAGTGTCAGGTATCTTTGGAGATAGTGACGTTGGCAAAGTCACTGATCCAGTTAAGGATGCCGGTGAAACGGTTTCGGATGAAGTTATAGATAGCGAAGAAGTTGAAACAATTCCAGATATTGGTATAGACGGTGAAGATGGTATAGTCGCTGATTCAGATATTGGTAGTGGTGATAGCGAAGTTACTGCTTCATCTAGTGGCAGTGGCGATAGAACAGGCGCTGATTCATCAAGTGGTAGTGGCGATAGAACAGGCGCTGATTCATCAAGTGGCAGTGGCGATAGAACAGGCACTGATTCATCTAGTGGCAGTGGTGATAGCGAAGTCGCTGATTCATCAAGTGGCAGTGGCGATAGAACAGGCGCTGATTCATCTGGTGGCAGTGGTGATAGAACAGGCGCTGATTCATCTAGTGGCAGTGGCGATAGAACAGGCACTGATTCATCTGGTGGCAGTGGCGATAGAACAGGCACTGATTCATCAAGTGGTAGTAGCGATAGCAAATTGCCTGGTTCATCTGGTGGCGGTGAAGGTAGCAAAGCGCCAAGTTCATCTGGTGGTAGTGGCGATAGCAAAGCGCCAGGTTCATCTGGTGGCAGTGTAGGTAGCAAAGCGCCAGCTTCATCTGGTGGCAGTGCTGGTAGCAAAGCGCGAAGTTCATCTGGTGGTAGTGTTGGTAGCAAAGCGCCTGCTTCATCTAGGGGAAGCGTTGGTAGCAAAGCGCCTGCTTCATCTAGGGGAAGCGTTGGTAGCAAAGCGCCAAGTTCATCTAGGGGAAGCGTTGGTAGCAAAGCGCCAAGTTCATCAAGTGGCAGTGTTGGTAGCAAAGCGCCAAGTTCATCTGGTGGCAGTGTTGGTAGCAAAGCGCCTGCTTCTGCTTCATCTGGTGGCAGTGTAGCTGGCAAAGCGCCTGCTTCATCTGGTGGCAGTGTAGCTGGCACAGCGCCTGCTTCATCTGGTGGTAGTGTTGCTGGCAAAGCGCCTGCTTCATCTGGTGGTAGTGTTGCTGGCAAAGCGCCTGCTTCATCAAGTAGTAGTGTTGCTGGCAAAACCCCAGGTTCATCTGGTGGTAGTGTTGCTGGCAAAGCGCCTGGTTCATCAAGTGGTAGTGTTGCTGGCAAAGCGCCAGGTTCATCAAGTGGTAGTGTTGCTGGAAAAACCCCAGGTTCATCTAGTGGCAGTGTAGATAGTAAAGCACCAGGTTCATCAAGTGGTAGTGTTGCTGGCAAAACCCCAGGTTCATCAAGTGATAGTGTTGCTGGCAAAGCGCCAGGTTCATCAAGTGACAGTGTTGGTAGCAAAGCGCCAGGTTCATCAAGTGATAGTGTCGGTGGCAAAGCGCCTGATTCAGTTTCAGATGTCGGTAAAGACCCAGGTAAAGTTGGAAAACCAGAAGTTGGCGGTATTAAAGATCCTGTTTCAGACGTCGGTAAAGATCCAGGTAAAGTAGGTAAGCCCGAAGTTGGTGGTATCAAAGATCCTGTTTCAGACGTAAGTAAAGACCCAGGTAAAGTTGGTAAGCCCGAAGTTGGTGGTATCAAAGACCCTGTTTCAGACGTCGGTAAAGATCCAGGTAAAGTAGGTAAGCCAGAAGTCGGTGGTATCAAAGATCCAGGTAAGGTTGGCAAGCCAGAAGTCGGCGGTATCAAAGACCCTGTTTCAGATGTTGGCAAAGACCCAGGTAAAGTAGGTAAGCCCGAAGTTGGTGGAATAAAAGATCCTGTTTCAGATGTAAGTAAAGATCCAGGTAAAGTTGGTAAGCCAGAAGTCGGTGGAATAAAAGATCCTGTTTCAGACGTCGGTAAAGATCCAGGTAAAGTTGGCAAGCCAGAAGTCGGCGGTATAAAAGATCCTGTTTCAGACGTTAGTAAAGATCCAAGTAAAGTGGGTAAGCCAGAAGTAGGCGGTATCAAAGATCCTGTTTCAGATGTTAGCAAAGAGCCAGGTAAAGTAGGCAAGCCAGAAGTCGGCGGTATAAAAGATCCAAGTAAAGTCGGTAAACCAGAAGTCGGCGGTATAAAAGAGCCAGGTAAAGTAGGCAAGCCAGAAGTTGGTGGTATCAAAGATCCTGTTTCAGACGTAAGTAAAGAGCCAGGTAAAGTAGGCAAGCCAGAAGTTGGTGGTATCAAAGACCCTGTTTCAGACGTAAGCAAAGACCCAGGCAAAGTTGGTAAACCAGAAGTTGGTGGTATAAAAGATCCAGGTAAAGTGGGCAAACCAGAAGTTGGTGGTATCAAAGATCCAGGTAA
>PDWJ01005263.1_pt1 | contig 10742 bp, 8 predicted proteins | sample 1430881 | NCBI WGS metagenome assembly PDWJ01 (sample SAMN01162460, study PRJNA174530) | Oral metagenome, whole genome shotgun sequencing project. | biome: Marine environment; feature: Marine mammal; material: Swab sample of the gingival sulcus; isolation source: swab sample of gingival sulcus... | reverse complement strand
TGTCCGCTCGCTCCAATGCTAACACCACGAAAGACAGTGCCGTCGGCTAAAGCTAAGATTGCAGGTGTTGAATGTAAAGGGTTGGTTAAGCTCATGGTTGTCTCCGAGTGTTATTTTATAATAAATAAAAATGTTAAATAGCTTCTAAAATCTTTATGCCATAAAAAAGCGAGAAAACCAATTATGTAATGATTATCTCGCTAGAAAGTAAATTTTTTGAGTCGGTATCGCTCATAACAGACTTCTCGTTTTAGGTCACTGTGCTATATATTTTGCGTATTATACAAAAAATGTGCACAATTTGCTAGGGTAATTTTAGCCTAAATTTTCGTAAGTCTGTTTGAATATTTCTTTATATGATGGTATGTCTTAACCCACTAATATATTATTTCTTAGTATTTTTTGATGTGTAATCTGTAAAAAAGACAGGGCATGCCCTGTCTCTACAAAATAATGGTTTATCAGTTATTTTACTCCACCACTTCATACACTTCATCAGTCGGCTGATAGTCACCTTCACCAATGGTTACTGCTTGTAAAAACTCCGCTTTTGCTTTCTCATAGCTGGCTTCATCTTTAGCATGTACAAAGGCGAGAGGCGTATCTTTTTCTACGCTTGCACCAAGTGGTAACACTTTATCAAAGCCAACGCTCACATCAATGTTATCACTTGCCACACGACGACCACCGCCCAAGCCAATCACCGCAATACCGATACTACGAGTATCCATAGCAGTTAATGTACCTGTTTGCTCGGCAAAGATAGGTTTAATCACATTGGCTTTGGCAAGATAATTATCATAATTATCGACAAAATCAGTAGGACCGCCTTGAGCAGATACCATCTTCGCAAAGTATTCTAAGGCTTTACCATTATCAAGTACCGCTTGTAGTTTAGCAGTTGCCTCGGCTTTATCTTTGGCAAGTTTACCATTAATCAATAATTGCTCACATAACGCCATATTCACCGCATGCAGACGTGGATTGACATTTTCGTCACGCAAATATTGCACCGCCTCACGCACTTCCACCGCATTACCAGCACTGCTTGCTAATACTTGGTTCATGTCGGTAAGTAGTGCTGTTGTTTGACAGCCTGCATGATTTGCCACATCAACGATTGATTTTGCTAATGCAACCGAATCTTCATACGTTGGCATAAATGCACCGTTACCGACTTTTACGTCCATCACAAGACTCTCTAGCCCTTCGGCTAATTTTTTCGATAAAATCGAGGCGGTAATTAGATCAATCGATTCCACGCTTGCGGTAACATCACGCACCGCATAGATACGCTTATCAGCAGGGGCAAGGTCAGGCGTTTGTCCGATGATTACACAGCCAGTGTCTTTAACAATTTGTTGTAGCTTTTCTGGAGCAGGGAAAGTATCAAAGTTAGGAATGGCAGATAATTTATCAAGTGTACCGCCTGTGTGTCCAAGCCCACGCCCAGAAATCATTGGTACATAGGCACCGCAAGCTGCTACCATAGGAGCAAGCATTAATGACACCACATCGCCGACGCCACCTGTTGAGTGCTTATCAACCACAGGTCCATCAAGGTTAGCCTTTGCCCATTCTAATACACGCCCAGAATCACGCATAGATGTGGTTAAAGCCGTACGCTCTGGCACATTCATTTTGTTAAGAAAAATCGACATACACATGGCAGCGATTTGTTCATTACTGGTGCTATTATCGGCGACGCCTTGAACGTATTCTTGAATTTGTGCTGGGGTTAGCTCACCGCCGTCACGTTTGATTTTAATAATTTCTTGGATTAGCATGGTGTTTTCCTCTTTTTCTGTTGGTTTTTCAAGTTCCCCAATTACCTAATAAAAGATGGGTTAGGGGAGGGGTATTAATAACTCGCCGTATTTTCAACAACTTCATCATTTAAAGTGGCAAGCAAGCTACCAAGTAAGCCAGACGCACCAAAACGGAAAGTTGCTGAACTTAGCCAATTATCGCCCATGATTTGCTCTGCAAGTTGTAAATATGCTTGAGCATCTTCGGCACTACGCACACCGCCTGCTGGTTTAAAGCCAACCTTTTTACCACTATCTTTAATAACATTAAGCATGATTTCGGCTGATTTTAGTGTGGCATTGACCGCTACTTTGCCTGTGGAGGTTTTAATAAAATCTGCCCCATTGGCAATGGCAATTTCACTTACCTTTTTGATTAATTCAGCGGTTTTTAGTTCACCTGTTTCGATAATCACTTTTAGCAGAACATTATTTTCTTGGCAGGCTTGTTTACATTGAGTGACTAATTCCGCTCCAACTTTTTCACCTTGCTCAACATCATCAATTAATGCACGATAGGGAAAGACCACATCGACTTCATCTGCTCCGTTTGCTACTGCTGATTTGGTTTCTGTAACCGCTTTTGCAATATCAGCATTACCATGGGGGAAATTGGTAACGGTAGCGACTTTGACTTGTGGGGTGTTTTGTTCAGATAAGGTCTTTTTAGCCGTTTGTACAAATTGCGGATAGACACAAACAGCGGAAGTATGACCATATGCAGTGTTTGCTTTTTGGCATAACTCAATGATTTTTGTATCAGTGTCATCGTCATTTAGGCTAGTTAAATCCATTAAGGATAAAGCGAGTTTGGCGTAGTGTTTTAATTGATTATTTTCATTAGTCATTGGATTTTCTCCGTTTAAATTATTAGGTAAAAATAATTGTTTTATTCCAAACAAATGATTATTTTTAGCTAACAACTTGAGAGAAACAAGCTGAGGGAAACAAGGGAGCATGCTCCCTTGCTTCATGCAGTATTTTCTATCTAAAAAACTAACCACCGATACCTAACGCAGCCGCACCACTCAAGCCAATAAATAGCCCTGCAATGGTTGCCGACATAAAGTTCGATAATGAACCAGCGATCACAGCTTTGACACCCAAACGGGCAATATCATGACGACGACTTGGAGCAATGACACCCAAACCACCAATCAAGATAGCAATAGAGCTTAAGTTAGCAAAGCCACACAAAGCAAATGAGATAATTGCTTGCGTTTTATCTGTTAACACAACACCGCCCTCAGCCATCATCTTAGTATAATCAGCATAAGCGACAAACTCATTGACCACGATTTTTTGTCCGATTAATGAGCCTGCAATTTCAGCCTCACTCCAAGGCGTACCGATAACCCAAGCCAATGGAGCAAATACATAGCCCAAAATCTGTTGTAGCGTCAAATCACCTTGACCAAACCAACCGCCAACGCCACCGATGATACCATTAATCAAGGCAATCAAACCAATAAAGGCAATCAACATGGCACCGACATTTAACGCCATTTGCATGCCGGTTGATGCACCATTAGCAGCTGCATCTAGTACGTTTGATGGTTTATTTTCGTCTTCAGCAAAATCAATATCATCATTTTCTTCCACTTTTTCAGTTTCTGGCATGATGAGCTTTGCAAATAACAGTCCCCCAGGGGCTGCCATAAATGAGGCGGCGATAAGGTATGGCATAGGCACGCCCATACTTGCATAGCCTGCCATAACAGAACCTGCAATTGAGGCAAGACCACCCACCATAACGGCAAACAGGTCTGATTCAGACATGCGAGAAACGTGTGGTTTAACCACTAGTGGTGCTTCGGTTTGTCCAACAAAAATATTGGCAGCTGCCGACATAGAAACGGCTTTTGATGTGCCTAATAACTTTTGCAAACCACCACCAATGATTTTTACAAACCACTGCATAATGCCTAGATAGTAAAGCACAGCAACCAATGATGAGAAAAAGACGATGACAGGCAATACTCGGAAAGCGAAAACAAAACCACCTCCGCCAAAGACCTCAAACATCTTGCCTGAAACCAAACCACCAAACAAAAAGTCAATACCTTTGTTACCATATTCTAATACTTTGGCAACGGCTGATGAGATAGCACCCAAAACCTGTTGACCTGCTGGCACATATAAAATAAAAGCACCGATCAAAAACTGTAGAGCAAACGCCCCACCAACGGTGCGTAAATTGATTTTTTTGCGATTGTTAGACATGAGCACGGCAATACCTATCAATACCACCATGCCGAGTAAACTAATTAGGGCACTCATGAAGACTCCTTAATTGCATTGTAGCACTATATTAGTGTAGCACTATATTAATAGTGTAGATAGAAAATATAGTGGACATAGAAACAAGTTTATATAAAAAAGTTTAATTAAAACAATCTGATTTGAATGAGAACTATTTTAATAAATGAAAAATCCCGTTAGCGATTTTATAACAAATGTTTTACTTTTACAATCTAATTTTTTATAGATTAGGTCGGGTTAATAATTAAAAGGTTATGAATACTGATAACACTATTAATACCAATGTGGTTAACAACATTAATTGAACTATTAACAAAGTGGTGGCATAATTTATGCCTTTATAAATACATTCAAAGATTTAGAGATATGAATAGCTTAAATATCAAATTGTTAAAGCCAATATTTGCAATGGTTGCATTTAGCCTGTTGTTATTAATAACCGTAAGCGTTTCTCACGCTGAATCAATTTTACCCTTTTTAAAAAATAAGATTAAGATTAAACATAAGACAAAGATACCACCGCCACCAACATTGAGTGAAGTGCAAATACGCAACTACGCTTATGTTCCGCCTACTCGTATCCTCCCTGCCACCCCTGCAAACGTGCTGGGTTATGGCGGTCAAGAAGAAAAAGATAAACAAGCCATTGCCAAAAATAAAGTCAATCAAAGCCTAATTAATGCAAAAACTAATGTGCAAACTAGTGCCATGGAAGAGTTACAAGAACAAGAAGAGGCATTACAAATTCATATTGATAGAGATATGACTTCAACAAATGCCACTAAGAAAAATATTAGCAAAAAAAATGCTGATAGCAATGCTAAAACTAATGTCAATACTAATGTTGATACAGATGTTAACCTTGCCGGTAGCAAAGAACAAGAAGTGCCTACTGCATCAGACTTTTATCAACTGGCTAAAAATAAAAAAGTCAAAAGCAACATCCCTCTACAAGTAGTCGTAACCGATGAAATTTCCACCAAGTTGGAAATTCAGTCATTAGAAAAAAAGGCACTGACGCATCTTGATGAAGAGTTACCAATCAAACGGGCAACTCAATCAACTAGCAAAGAAAAATCAAAGAAACACAAGATGACTGGTGAAACAGGGTCTTCTAAAAGTAGCATTTTGAAAACCAGCAATAATAAACTGCATTTACCAAAAATAAAACCCTTAAAAAAAACTGACCCTAAACAAGCGTTAATCGCCAATGCTCGTAAAAATTCCAAATTAGCAAACAGTCGGAAAGGTAAGGTTAATGGCGTTAATGCCCCTACTAAGTCTAAATCACAGCAAAATGTTGACGACAATGTGCCTGCCTTTCGTAGATTGATGGATCGTGGTATTGCACAACTTAAAGCCAATCAATTGGATAAAGCCGAAGAGAGTTTTGATAAAGCCCAGCGGATGATACCTAAGTCATCAGCTGTTTATTTTTATCTTGGGCAAGTCGCTCTAAAAAACAAACAACCCAAAAGAGCAGAAAACTTTGCAAGGCGTGGGCTATCTGTATCTTATAGTCCCAGTCGTCAGCAAGCCCTTTGGCAAATAATATTACAATCGGCTAAAATGAACAATGATAAACAAACCATTTTAGAGGCGAAAAAAGCATTGCAGTCATTATAATCATTACAATTTTAATAAAAAGTGGTTAATTGCCTTTGTTAGTATGATATGATTATGCCATTGCTACGAAGCAACTATTTAAACGCCAATCTCAACTTTCATGAACCCCCTCTTGCTACGCAGGCAGAGCCTTTGTCTTGCGAGCGGACGAAACAGTGTTTCGTTAAATCCGCTCTCACCCACCTTATCAGGGGGAGGACTGGCTCAGTTTTAAAAAGAGATGGATATAACCAATTGATTTAGCTTTAAAAATTAATTATGTCAATTTAAAAGTTGAGATTGGCGTTATTTAAGCAGTTTTTTCAATAGAAAATATAGGAATGTGACCACTACTATGACAACAACGCAGATGATTGATAATCCAGCACTACAAACCATCCTAACGAGCCTCAAACAACACCATGGCTATGAGGACGGGCAAATCAAAACCGATACAGATAGTCTAGAAAATTGGGGTAAAGACTGGACAAAACATTTTGAGCCGAATCCATCCGCTGTGGTATTTCCAAAAACCACCGAACAAGTGCAAGCTGTGGTGCAGTTAGCTAATCAATACGATATGGTGGTCACTCCGAGCGGTGGACGCACTGGTCTATCAGCTGGGGCAGTGGCAAGTAATGGCGAGATTGTGGTTAGCCTAGATAAGATGAATAAAATCGGCAAATTTTACCCTGCTGATCGTATGGTGGAAGTGCAGGCAGGGGTGATTACCGAGCAATTGCAAAACTTCGCCGAAGAGCAAGGGCTGTATTATCCAGTGGATTTTGCCTCGGCAGGTTCTAGCCAAATCGGTGGCAACATAGGCACAAACGCAGGTGGTATCAAGGTAATACGCTATGGTATGACTCGCCAATGGATTCTTGGTATGACGGTGGTTACAGGCAAGGGTGATATTCTGCACCTCAATAAAGGCATGATGAAAAATGCCACTGGTTATGATTTACGCCATCTATTTATTGGGGCTGAAGGGACGCTTGGTATCGTCACTGAAGTGCAAATCAAGCTTGACCGCCAACCGCAAAACCCAACGGTGATGGTGTTTGGGGTAGGAGAATTTGACCATATCATGAAGATTTTATCGACGTTTCAAAATGACATTGACTTAATGGCATTTGAGTTTTTTGATTCAGTAGCGATGGATAAGGTGATGGATTCAGGTCATGTGCAAGAACCGTTTGAAACTCGCACACCTTATTATGCCTTATTAGAGTTTGAAGCTCCTTATGAGCAAGTAATGGATAAGGCGATGGCAACCTTTGAACGTTGTATGGAAGAGGGTTGGATAGTGGATGGGGTGATGAGCCAAAGTATCGCCCAAGCCGAAGAGTTGTGGAAATTGCGAGAATATATTTCTGAAATTATTTCCGTCTTTACTCCTTATAAAAATGATGTGTCTGTGCTGATTAGTCATGTACCTGATTTTATCCATGACATTGAAACCATTGTTAATAAAAACTATCCAGACTTTGAAATCTGTTGGTTTGGGCATATTGGCGATGGTAATTTGCATTTGAATATTCTAAAACCAGAAAACCTAACGAAAGATGAGTTTTTTGCTAAGTGTCAAGTGGTGAATAAATACGTCTTTGAAACCGTGCAAAAATATAATGGTTCGGTTTCGGCAGAGCATGGCGTGGGCATGACCAAAAAGCCTTATCTAAACTACACTCGTCCAGATGAAGAAATCGACTATTTACGACAAATCAAAGCGGTGCTCGACCCGAAAGGCATTATGAACCGTGGTAAAATTTTTGATATATAACCTACTTAAATCCACGATCGGAGTATTTTAATGAAACGTATTTTAATAAATAACAACAGATCTATTGCCCTGCTAAAAGCAGTTGCTTTATCCACTTTTCTTGTCACCTCAAGCGTAAGTTTATCAGGCTGTGGCTATAACAAACTGCAAGAGCAAGATGTAGAAATAGAGAGTAAATGGTCAGAAGTGGTTAGCCAATATCAACGCCGTGCCGATTTAGTCCCTAATCTTGTCGCAGTGACCAAAAAATATGCCACACACGAAGAAGAGGTGCTCACACAAGTAACCCAAGCACGCTCGCAAGTGGGTGGTATGAAAGTCACCCCTGAAGTGCTTAACGATCCAGAGGCAATGAAAAAATACCAAGAAGCTCAAGCACAGATGACCAGTGCTTTGTCTCGCTTAATGGCGGTAAGTGAAAACTACCCAGATCTAAAGGCAGATGAAGTCTTTATGAAACTGCAAGATGAATTGGCAGGTACGGAAAACCGTATCGCTGTTGCTCGTGGACGTTATATTGAGACGGTGGGGGATTATAATAAAACGGTTCGCAAGTTTCCAACCAATATCACCGCCAAAGCCTTTGGTATGGATACAAAAGCCAACTTTAGTGTGGATAATGAAGCCAGCATTTCATCACCGCCCAAGGTTGATTTTGGTGATGGCACTGGTGATAACACTGGTAATAAATAAGTGATGTTAGCTATGAAAACACCTCCATTAGCCGTACCTTTAACCATGCCACCTAGCAGACGATTGCTAAGTCCATTGTTAGGGTTAAGCCTGTGCTTGCTAGCAGGTATGGCAGGTACAACGACCGCTTTTGCTGAAACCTCAACCCCAATTTCAACTCCGATCTCAACCTCAACAAGTAGCGGGCAAGATGAAGAGGTGGTAGTTTTTACTGAGCTAACCAAGAATAGCCAAAACAACCAAGCAATTAATGAATCTTTTGGGCAAATTGGTAATGCCATCCGTGGCAATGGCAATATTAAAGCCAATGCCAATTCTAGTATCAATGCTAGTATCAAGGTTGATAATAATATTGCCACTGCCATAGCTTCGGACAAGTTGATTTTAAACTCGCCTGTCATTGATGAAGTGGGCATTCTAAGCTCAAAAGAAAAGCGACAGCTAGAAAACAAGCTTAGATCTGTTTATCAGCAAGGCTTGGCACAGATGGCAGTGGTCATTATTCCGACGACCGATGGCACACCGATATTTGATTATGCCATGCAAACGGCTGAACGATGGGGGCTAGGAGGTAAAGATACGGATGATGGCTTGCTGATATTGGTAGCGGTCAATGATAGAGATATGTATATCTTATCAGGCTATGGACTGGAGGGCGTGTTGCCTGATGGGGCGTTAGGCACTATCATCCGTAATGACATTCGTCCTTATTTTAAGCAAGGTGACTATGCAGGTGGTCTAAATGCAGGGATAGGGCGTATCACAGAACGGCTAACCACAGATCCACAGATTTTGGCACAATCTGATAAACTTGCCAAACAACGTGAACAAGAAGAAACAGGCGGTAATGCTGGGGTAGATCCGATTTTTCTATTTTTTGTCTGTCTGTTTTTTAATGGTTTTGTCACCAATATATTAGGGCGTATGCTTGGTGGTTCACTGGTATCCGCTGGATTTTTTGCGGTTTCGGTGTTTGTGTTTGGTAATAGTTTCCTAATGTCACTGATATTAGCCGTATTTTTATGGTTCTTTATTACTGGTATGGGTTCTGGTGGTGGCGGTAAAGGCAAGGGTGGTCGCCGTCGCAGACGTCGCCGTAATGTCGTGATACCAAGCAGTTTTGGAAATGGTGGCTTTGGCAGTGGTGGTTCATCAGGCGGATTTAGCGGTGGTGGCTTTAGTGGTGGGGGCGGTGGCTTCGGTGGCGGTGGTGCTGGTGGCAGTTGGTAGGGAGTTGGTAAAATGAGAAATCTACCCATTGACCTTTTCTTTGCCTTAAATAGTATTACCGTGCTAATTATCTGTGTATCTGCCTCTGTCTTTTTTAGCTATTTGTTAAAAAATTCAAACAATGATCAAAAGACATCTGTACGTTATTTTATGTTACACTTTGTGCTGATCTCGTTAGGTCTGATAGCTACTTTCGTTCGTACAATTGGTTTTGAATCTTTTTCTATTTTGACCAATAATATTTTGTACATCATTTCGGTTTATGCTTCATGGCATGGAATTGCTTATCGTAATGGCTATCAGAAACGGATACTGACAAACCAGTGGTTGTATGCCAATGTTGTTTTTATCATCATCGTCAATTATTTTGTTTTTTATCTTTGGCAAGACAACATGCCAGCAAGAATTATCATATTACAGATCAATATTGCTTTAATTACCCTATCGCATTTGTTTATTTCTTTTAAACATTTTAGAACAGTGACAAAGCCTGCCGATATTTTGTTACGATTTATGATTATTTTTCTGCCCACTGTGAATCTTTTAATAATTTCACTCATGGTTATCAGTAAATTGGATTTATACTTCATTATTTTGATGGGGTTTCAATTGATACAAGGTTTTATGATAGCAGTTAGTATCATTCTCATCTTAATGTTGGATATTGCAGAGAAACACTATCATGACTCTATTACAGACAATCTCTCAGGACTGTATAACCGTCGTTTTTTTGAAGAAGAAGTTAGTGAAATTGTACAAAAGTTAAATCCTAAGCAATCAAATCCTTGTTGTGCGATGATTATCTGTGACCTTGATAATTTTAAACAAATTAATGATAACTATGGACATCATATTGGCGATTTACTCATTCAAAAGACCAGTGACTGTATTCGGAAAATATTTACCCAAGACTTTATTTATGGTCGCTATGGTGGCGAAGAGTTTGTTATCTTTTCTGCCAACCACAAACAAGAAGAAGTACTACAACTGGCTGAGGCGTTTAGAAATTTGGTTGCATATACCAGCATTGATTGTGAGGGAGTGAAAATACAAGCAACGGTTAGTATCGGTATCACTTTTGTTTATGCAGATAACATCAATGAGCAGATTGATAAAATCAATAACAGTAGTATTAATTGCCCTGCTCTTAATGCCGTTCCATTGGATAAACAACTGGTACATCATTACTTAAAACAAGCTGATAAAGCCCTATATCAGGCAAAAGAAACAGGTAAGAATAAGGTGTGTGTACTGTAAAAAAATTGTAACCACTCAGCACCTTTAAAAGATATCAGGCAGGATACCACCAAACAACAAATTAAGAGCAGTAGAGCTACTAACACCCTGTTTTTTACAACTTG
>PDWJ01005262.1_pt1 | contig 10742 bp, 11 predicted proteins | sample 1430881 | NCBI WGS metagenome assembly PDWJ01 (sample SAMN01162460, study PRJNA174530) | Oral metagenome, whole genome shotgun sequencing project. | biome: Marine environment; feature: Marine mammal; material: Swab sample of the gingival sulcus; isolation source: swab sample of gingival sulcus... | reverse complement strand
CGATAATTTTATTAGTAAACTCATCTTTACTTTTTCTATTTACTGAAGTGGTTTAAACTTTTTGAAATTGGCTAAAAAATAGCTCAAATTTGTTCATATCTTATAGTTATACCATTTCCACCTCAAAATTACTTAATAAAATGTGTATTTTTAAAGCAGAACTGGTATTACTTTTTTAACCGTAGTCAAAATGAGTTCATATAAAAAAGCCTCGAAAAAATATTCCGAGGCCATTAATTGTTTTATAATCTAAAACTACTCTAAAACTACTTTTTCTTCAAAATCACCTAAACTGGTACTTATTTTTAATACATATATACCTCTGGGTAATTTTGCTACATCTAAACTATTGTTTTTCAAACTTACATTTACCTTATTTCCTTTTGTATCAAATAATTGTACGCTATTTATATTAGCATTTGTTTTAATGGTTAATCTTTCAGAAGCAGGATTAGGATAAATAGAAAACTCAATATTTTTGTCATCTGTTGCATCGGCCAATTCATTTAAACCTCCTACTTTTCTTATTCTATTATTGCCTCTATCAACAATAAACAATTCGCCTTGGTTGTTAAAAGCCACACCTGTAGGATTAGCTAACATTGCATTTTTTGCCAAATCGCCATCACCGGAAAATCCTGCTTCACCGGTACCGGCAATAGTTGAAATTTTACCGGTATTAATGTCAATTTTTCTTACTCGGTTATTACCTCTATCCACAAAAACAATATTGCCTTTAGGGCTAATAGCTATTCCAAGAGGATTGGCTAATTGTGCTGCTGTAGCATCTACGCCTTCTCCTATAAAACCAGTTTCACCGGTTCCGGCTATTGTGGTAATTATACCAGTAGAAAGATTTACTTTTCTTATCCTTTCATTGCCACTGTCTGCAATATATAAATTTCCTTTGCCGTCTAATGCCAGTCCAGTAGGATTGGCCATTTTTGCCTGTGTAGCGGCTCCGCCATCACCAGAAAAACCTACTTCACCAGTTCCGGCCACTGTAACTACTTTTCCGGTTCTAAAATCTATACGTTCTACTTTACTGTCGCCGTTTACAGAAACATACATAAATCGGTCATTATCAAATACCACATTAAACGGCCCACCTAAGTCCACATCTATATTAGCAGGTTGCGTAGGTGTTTTTTTACCGGCTAAAGTAATAGCATTTCCTGATTCTAAATTTACTTTTCTAATGCGTAAATTAGCTAAATCTGCTATATATAGATTGTTATAATTGTCAAATGTTAACCCTGTAGGTGTCTTTAAATCACTAATGGCATTTTTATCTGCAGTTCCAACCACTGTAGAAATAATACCGGAGTTATTGTCAATTTTTCTAACACTGTTATTATAAGTATCAGCTATATAAATATTGTCGTTTTTGTCAAAAGTAATATTAAAAGGTAAATTTAATTTGGCTTCCGTAGCTTTTTCTCCATCACCGCCGTAACCCGATAATCCGTTACCGGCTATAGTTGTAATAGTTTGACTTTGAACTGAATAACTAAGTGTAATAAGTAAAAGTAGATAGTAAGTTTTTTTCATAATTTAGGGGATTTTTCTTTATAGCTAAGTTTTTATTGTGCGAATATACAATTTTTTAGAAAAACAAACGTTACGTAGTTTTATTGACGACTCAATTATCTCTCCCCTTAAATACATTTTTAACAAATTTTTGTTATTAACAATTACATTATTATTTATTTATTTTTTAAAAAATTTTAAAAGAAAATGATAGTTGGAATATATTGTTAATTTCACCAATAAGTTTTTTATTTTTTATTTGGAAATATCATTTTTTAAATGTTATAAACAAGAAATAAGCATGCTAAAACTTTAGTTTAATTTGATTGTCAAATAAATAATAAAAATTATTTACAATGTAGCTTTCTACTTATTAACTGAAATTTAAAATAAAAATTTTTACTTTTTTGTAAATAAACAGTGCTAAAACTGTTCACATTATCTTATATAAATTTCAAAACAAATTTTTTTAAATCAATTTTTTCTTTGTTTTAACAAAATTTACGTAAAACAAAAATATAGTTGTAAGAATTAATAGGTAAATAATTAACTTTTGCTGTTTTTTATAAATTATTGATTATTAATTCATTTTTAAAACCTATTAACAATTCCTTATTTTTCTGTTTAAAACTTTATAAAATTGTATTTTTGAGGTAAATTTTATTACTATGACTTTAGCAATAGGTAATGACCACGCCGGTACCGATTATAAAAAAGAGATTATTTTACATTTAGAAAAAAAAGGCCATAAAGTATTAAATTTTGGTACTGATACCCATGACAGCGTGGATTATCCTGATTTTATTCATCCGGTGGCACAAGCAGTTGAAAACGGCAGTGCTGATTTTGGCATAATTATCTGCAGTAGCGGAAACGGAGCCCAGATGACGGCAAATAAACATCAGAAAATAAGAGCGGCATTGTGCTGGAATAAAGAATTGGTGGCTCTTGCCAGAGAACATAATAATGCCAATGTACTGAGTATTCCCGCCAGATTTGTTTCTGTTTATCAAGCTATTAACTTTGTAGATATTTTTTTAAATACCGATTTTGAAGGTGGTAGGCATGAAAAAAGAGTCCAAAAGATAGCGTGCAATTAAATTTAAAATTCTTGCGAGAAAACTGTAGATAAAACAGAAAAATTCTATTATTAATAAATATATTTTAACCCAATTATGAATTGGTATATTAAAGATTTTAATGAACTTACCAAAAATGAATTATATCAAATAATAAAACTGCGAATAGATATTTTTGTAGTAGAACAATCCTGCCCATATCCTGAATTAGATAATAAAGATCAACTGGCTTATCATTGTTTTTGTAAAGATGCTGCAAATGCTATTGTTGCTTATTGTAGAATTTTTAAACCCGGTGATTATTTTAAAGAAGTAGCTATAGGAAGGGTGGTGGTGCATAAAACTTATAGAAAACAAAAATTAGGCTATCAACTCATACAAAAAGCCCTTGATTTTATTAAACAAACCTGGCAAAAAACATCTGTAAAACTGGGTGGGCAAATCTATTTAGAACATTTTTATAAAAATTTAGGATTTGTTACCGTTGGAAAACCCTATATAGAAGATGGTATTCCGCATGTTTATATGATTTTAAAACCATGAATAACAAGAACGTTAAAATACAAAAAATAACCAACCTGTCTAACCATTATTACAACTTGGATAGAGTAGATTTTTCTTATCAATTAAAAAACGGCAAATGGCAAAATCAGTTTAGAGAATGTTATGACCGAGGAGACGGAGCGTGTATTTTATTATATAATCCGTATAAAAAAACAGTTATTTTAACAGAACAGTTTAGAATGCCAAGTTATCTAAACGGCAACAATACCGGAATGATGATAGAAGTTTGTGCAGGTTTATTGGATGATAATGACCCGGTTACTTGTATAAAAAAAGAAGCCGAAGAAGAAACAGGATATCAAATAGATGACGTAAAAGAGGTAATGGTACTCTATTCTACGCCTGGTGCAGTAACCGAGAAAATTCATTATTTTATTGGTAAATACAACAACGAAATGAAAGTAAGCGAAGGTGGTGGATTAGACAGTGAAAACGAAGAAATAAAAGTATTGGAAATGCCTTTTTTACAAGCTCTGGAAATGATAAAAACCGGCAAAATAAAAGATGCCAAAACAGTTGTTTTATTGCAGTATGCAGCTATGAATGAATTATTGTAAAGGCTCATTTAAAATTACCAAACACATTTCTATTCCTTCTAAAAAATTACCTATACGAAAATTTTCATTAGGGCTGTGAATATTATTATCCGGATTGGGAATTCTTACTGATACTGCCGGTATATTTAACGTATTTATAAAAGCCGCCATAGGTTGAGAACCGCCCGTAGTTCTCATATTTACCACTTTATCTCCATAAATTCTTTTAAGGGCTTTGTTTAAAAATTTCCCAATTGTGCTATTAAATTCCGTACGAAAAGGTTTTGAACCTAATTTGTAGGTAAAAGCAGCCAATTTTTGATTGGTTTCTCTTTCTTTTTCTGTAGGAATAGAGTCCACTAAATGATAACCTTGTTTTATAATATATGCTTTTAACAATTGCATTAAACGTTCTCCGTCTGATTCCGGTACCAGTCGCATATCTATTTCTACATTTACTTCTGCCGGAATAATGGTTCTTACTTTTTCTCCTATCCATCCGGCTTGTAATCCTCTAATGTTTAAAGATGGATATTGTAAAGCTTCCTGATAAGTATTGCCCACTGCATTAGCTTTGGCAATGCCTATACGTTTTTTAATGCTGTCTTTGTGTTCAGGAACATTATTTATAGCTTTTTTTTTCATTTTTGGTTAATTGAATTCCGTCATAAAATCCGGATAATTTTACCCGGCCATTTTCATCTTTTAATCCGACTAATAATTTTGCGGTTTCAAATACTGGATTTGGAGCAAAATTCCCATATTGTCCACTGTGTAACGGATACCTTGGGCCAAAAATGGTTAGTTTTGCTGTAGCAATGCCTCTGGCTCCATAGGTAAGCGTAGGTAAATTGTTCACATGCCGCGTTCCGTCCATTACCAAGAGATATTTTGCCTTAAACAAATCTTTGTAATTTTCTACAGCTTCAGGTAAATGTGGTGAACCCAATTCTTCCTGAAAATCCATAATTATTTTAATGTTGTATTCAGGTTGTATTTTTTTTAACCGTAAAACTTGTAAGGCTGCAATAAAGGACATAGCCGGGCCTTTAGAATCAGAATCAGAACGGGCAAAAATTCGGCAGTCTAAGTTTAATGTATCAGTAAATTTTACGTTAGTAATGGTTTTCCACGAATTATAGGCCGTTTTTTCTTTTATTACCGGTATAAATGGGTTTTCTTGATTCCAGGCAGCAGTATCTATCGGTTGGCCATCTATCTGTAAATAGAATAATACCGAAGGTTTGTTTTTATCAATAATTTTTTCTGCGAATAGCAATGGGGCTCCTTTGGTTTTAAGGGTTTGGGTATTAAAATCTAATGCATTTAAAGTATGTTTGCACCAACGGAGATTTTGAGCTACTTGTTCAGGATAAGCTCCATTATTGGGTAAACTTAAAAATTTAAAAAATTGATTTAAGGCATCCGGTAGTTTTTCCTTTGCCAGTTTTTGTATTTTAGATTTTTCTAATTGTTGCGAAAAACTTACTGAGCAAACAAGTAATAATAACAATCACCATTTTTTCATTTTTTTAAAATTTTAGTAATTAATTGATAATAAATAAATTATAAAATTAAAAACGTATGTAATTAATATGTTATCACATTATATTTAAAATAATCAGTATAAAAATAGCAGATTTTATTAGAAATGTTTGTGATAGCCTGATTATTCCTCAAAAAAGCTAATTGAAGAACCTATGAATGAATTTTGATTGGCATAAGAAATATTCATCATTTCACTTTGCGACATTCTGGTAAGATTAATAAGAGGAATGTAGGTATCTGAAGCAACATTTAGGATATATAATAACCTCAGTTCTACTTTTGAAAAAATATTTTCCAGCGTTTTTATAATTGGGGCATATGTAACTTTTTCTTGCAGAATATAATTTTCGCGTTTTTTTAAACTCTTGATCTTATCATAAGTAGGATGTAAGTCAACCCCTTTACCGGCAAATGAAAATAAAGGTTTTAAAACAAAATTTTCTAAATTCTCATTCTCAGAAAGTTCATTTAAATAATATGATTTTGGTATATATTTATGTTTCAGTTTTGGCAAAATACATTTAGAAATTAAATGAAACCATTCCGGATGGGTAATCCAAGTTACATCAAGGTCATCAAAAAGGCTAAAATTTGTTTTTAAATCTGTAATTTGTTCTAAATCATCAACAATTACCCTGTTATAAATGCGATGAATAGGCGTTTTGTAACCATCTTTAATATAATAGAGCTTTTTACCCTCTTTTATCACTTGTGTCATACAAACCGTTTCAATGCCCAAAGCTTGTTCAGTTGCCCAAAAATCAATTCTGGTTTTTTGTTTATTGGGATAAATTTCCAGTAGAATTACATTTTCGCTTTTTTCATCGCTAATTATTAGCTCTTTGAGGAGACGATGGTATTTTTTGTAATCTATACCGTTAAAAAAATAATTAAATCCACTTTTAGGAATACTGTTAAAGTGTTTTAAATACGCTTGTCCTAAATACGACTGATAAAAAAACAATGTAGGAAAAGCCTGTAATTCAATTAATTGTGGTTCTATCTCACCATTTTTATTTTTACAAATACCAAAATCAATAGTTAAAAAATGAGGTTTTGTAAGTGGCGAAGGAGATTGTAAATTTTTTGGAACAAATCTTTTTCTTACCGTATTAAAGTTTATTTGGTCTATTTGATTAATAATACTGTTGCAAGCTGAAAAAACTTTTTCTTTAAGCGATTTATTAATAAAAATAGGCGTTTCAGAAATTCTAAACCCACAGGGTTCACCAAAAGTTTTAGTGGTTTCAGACACTAAATTTTGGTAGGCTTCATCTTTAAAATTATTATTAAAAATGGTCCTGAGTTCTGTTATCATACGGTTACCAAATTATCTTTTTGTAATGATTTAGCGGCATTCCTTAAAAAATTGGGTATTATCGTTTTTTCGGTAAGCATTATTTTATCATGATCATCAAGGTGTTCCATCATACTATAATACTTTTTTCTACCATGGTGTTTTATAATATGTTCTTTTTTGTCTTCCCTATTAAAATATCGCAACATACCTTCAGAGTCTGCTTCGGGATGAAATTGCGTACCAAATATTTCATCAGAAAACCGGATAGCCATTACTGCTCTGGGCAATGGTATATGCGGCCTTTTTTTCTCTCTGCATACTACTTTAAAACCCAGTCTTTTTAAATCCTTTTTTTTGGCATCAATAACTTGATAATTTCTTGAATCAACGGCATAAAATGGGTCGGGTAATCCTTTTAAATAAGGTTCTTTTTTGCCTTTTTTGTTTTTATGAACAGCCATTACGCCAAAAGCTGTAGATTTTCGTTTTGTGGTTTTACCTATGTTCCAGTGCAGACATGCAAGTTGAAAAGAATGACAGATGAGAAATAAAAATTTCTTATTTTTTTCTAATAAATTATGATTGTATATAGCGTCTAAAAATTTAAAATACGGTTTTTCCCAAGCTTTATTTTGCAGAAAAGGAGAACCCGGACCACCGGATGAGATAAAAATATCGTAATCATCAATATCCGGAATTTGGTTTTCTACTCTTACATTAAAAATATCATAATTTCCTTTTATACCTGTTTTTGCCAAGAATTCACCTGCCAGCATTTTAATACAACGCATACCTTCATTGGGTTCACCTGCATTCATATCCAATATAGCAATTCTGTAATAATAACTCATAAAACCTAAATTTTCTTTGATAAAAAACGCATAAAACTATAAAATAATATACAGAATATTTAATTATTAACATCTTACCAAATGGATTTACAAACCGTAAGACTTATTTTAGAACTGTTTAACATTAAAGTCTTTTCTTAGTTTGCAAAACAATGTATTTGGCCTTCTCTTTATTGCTATTTTTTTGTGTTACTTTTAGCTTTAATGGTTGTTTTTTTAGCTGTAGTTTTTGAATCAGTTGTCTTAGGTTTAGCTGCACTAACTTTTGTATCTGCTATTTTTTCCTTGGTTTTTCTAACCGGTTTTTTCTTAAGCACAGTTTTTTTAACGGCTGTTTTTGAATCAGTTGCTTTTGATTTGACTGCACTGACTTTTGTATCTACTATTTTTTTCTTGGTTTTGCTAACGGCTTTTTTCTTAGGTGCAGTTTTTTTAACAGCTGTTTTTGAAGTAATTGTCTTAGGTTTAGCTGTACTAACTTTTGTATCTGCTATTTTTTTCTTGGTTTTTTTAACCGGTTTTTTCTTAGGTACAGTTTTTTTAACGGTTGTTTTTGAAGTAGTTGTCTTAGGTTTAGCTGTACTAACTTTTGTATCCGCTATTTTTTCCTTGCTTTTGCTAACGATTTTTTTCTTAGTTGCAGTTTTTTTTGCTCGCTTTTCTTCTACTATTGTTTCTCTTACAAAAGTACCCCATGAACTGTTAAATCCTTTGGCTTTATGGGCATTGGCTTTTTCTATGGCCAGTTTAGCTGCATGTTCTACTATCCATTTAAAATTTTCTTCACCTACGGAATTTATATCTGCATCCGGAGCGGGATTACAAAAGTCTATGGCATAAGGAACGCCATTTTTAATGGCAAATTCTACGGTGTTAAAATCGTATCCTAAGGCTTTGTTTAATTTAAGGGTATAATCTTTAATGATTTTCATTAATTTTTTATGTTTTTCGCCTTTGGTTTTAGGTTTAGTGACATAACGTAGATGATGTTCATTTCTGGGCTCATAAGGCATAATATGCACATATTTTTTGCCTAAACAATATACGCGGTAATAATCTTCAAAAATAATTTCTTCTTGCAGCATCATTACCAATTGTTTTGTTTCCCCGTGTTTTTTAAACAAATCATCAGGATTTTCTACTCTATAAACACTTTTCCAGCCACCACCGGAATGCGGTTTTAGATAGGCAGGAAAACCTATATAATTAAAAATATATTCCCAATCTAAGGGAGCTTTTAAATTTCTAAATGAAGTCTCCGTAGTATCAGTAGGTCGTTCATAAGAGGGTAACAAAATTGTTTTTGGAACCGGAACACCTATTTGCACAGCAAGGCTGTTGTTAAAAAACTTTTCATCTGCACTCCACCAAAAAGGATTATTTATTACGGTAGAACCCATTAAAGCGGCATTTTTTAAATATGCTCTGTAAAAAGGTACTTCTTGTGATATTCTGTCAATGATTACATCATAACCGTAGTCTATGGCTTGCTGTACTTTATCTATTAATATAGGCTCAGCAATTACTTTGCCATTGCCTGATTCGTTTACCTTTTTTATAAACTCCCAAGGAAAAGTATCTTCCATACCGAATAAAATACCTACTTTTTTTACCATAATTAAAATCGTTTAAGTTTGTTTTTTTAGTTGTTTTAAGTTCCTAAATACTAATTAAAATATTTGTTTATATATTCCGGAAACACCATTCGCCAGAGTGGCCAATCGTGTTCTATCCATTTTTTTTCGTCATACCAATACGGGATGCCTTTAGCATCTAACACCTCTGCCATTTTTTTATTTTTTGGTTTACAGCTATCCCAGTCCGAGGTGCTTAACACAATATTTAGGTGTTTAAACCGCCAACTTTCTTCATGGCTCATAAATTCTTCGGGGCAGTTAAAATATACCTTTATATCATCGGTGTCCGGCACAAAATTTCGGATGGAAAACACGCCCGACATTGAAAACATGTGCGAAACTAAATCAGGAAATCTAAATGCGGTATTGGCTGCGTGAAAACCTCCAAAACTGCATCCTGCAGTAGCTATTCTATGGGTATTGCATTGGGTTTGTAAATACGGGATAAACTCTTTTTGCAAAAATTGCATATACAAATCGTAATTGCGAATTTTTACTTCTGATGATACGCTATCATTGTAAAAAGATTGCTCATCAAGGGTTTCTATATTGTACAATTTTATCTTACCGGAATCTACAAAATGTATTACCGATTCGTTTAATTTAAAATCTCTATTTTGTATGTATCTTCCACAAGATGTAGGAAACATTAAGATAGGATAACCCCAGTGTCCGGTAATTTCTAAATTAATATCTCTGTTAAGAATGTGAGAATAATATTTAATATGCTCTATGGCGGCCATAAAAGGTAAAGTTAGGGGTCAATAAATATATAAAAAATCCGGATAAAAAATGTAAATAATAAAAATAGTAACCAATTTTAAAACTCAATATGATTATTATTGCATTTTTAAAAAAATTATGTTTAAAATTAGCTCAATTAGTTTAAAAGGAGAAATTTTTTCTAAATATTTAAAACGAAACGTCGCTTTTAGGGTGGTGGCTCCGCCTAATTACAGAGATAGTAATATTAGATTTCCTGTTCTGTTAATGAATGACGGCCAAGACTATGGTGGTTTACAATTAGAAAATATCATAGAAACGTATCATACGTGTCATGAACATCGCCCTTTTATTTATATAGGCATAGAAACAGACAAAAATCGTATTCATGAATACGGTACGGCTGTTTTTGCAGATTTTAAAAACCGAGGTAGCAGAGCCGGCTTATACACTAAATTTATAATTGAAGAATTTATACCTTTTTTAAAAGGAGAGTTTAAAGTATCTTATGATGGATTAGATTGGTTTTTTTGTGGTATGTCTTTGGGTGGCCTGTCTGCCTTTGATATTGTATTAAACCATCCGGAATATTTTAGTAAAGCAGGTGTTTTTAGCGGTTCTTTTTGGTGGCGTAAAAAAGCTTATAATCCCAACGATGAAGAAGATCGTAGCCGGATTGTGCTCAATATGGTTAGAGACAGTAATTACCATTCGCATTTAAAATTTTGGTTTGAATGTGGCACTTTAGATGAAAAGGCCGATAGAAACAAAAATGGGATAATAGATTCCATTAATGATACCAAAGACCTGATAACAGAATTGGAAAAAAAAGGATATAACAAGCCCGATGACATTACTTATGTAGAAATAAATGAAGGCAGGCATGATTTGGCCACTTGGGCTTCTGTTTTCCCCGATTTTTTAAAATGGGCATTTGGGTAATGATACCTTTTTGCAATGATTTAATAGATAAT
>PDWJ01005819.1_pt1 | contig 10743 bp, 12 predicted proteins | sample 1430881 | NCBI WGS metagenome assembly PDWJ01 (sample SAMN01162460, study PRJNA174530) | Oral metagenome, whole genome shotgun sequencing project. | biome: Marine environment; feature: Marine mammal; material: Swab sample of the gingival sulcus; isolation source: swab sample of gingival sulcus... | reverse complement strand
GTTACAATTTAAAGGTTTGGACAAACCTATTGTTATAAACGAAGCCATTGAGCTATCGAAAAGATTAGCTTCTGATTCAGCTCCAAAGTTTATAAATGGGCTTTTGGATAAAGTTAATAAGGCATAAAAAAGATGAAATTATGTATATCTTTGGACTTAGCAAGTGCAAAAGAGAATCTAAAATTAGTCCAAGAAGTTAAAGCTTATGATGTTTGGCTAAAGGTTGGATTTAGATCCTATATTAGAGATGGAAAAGAGTTTTTAGAGGCAATAAAAGCTATAAATCCAAATTTTAAAATCTTTTTAGATTTAAAGTTATATGATATTCCAAATACTATGGCTGATGCGGCTGAAGAAATAGCTAAATTTGGACTTGTTGATATGTTTAATGTTCATGCAAGTTCAGGTACTAAAGCCATGAAAACTGTGATGGAAAGAATCAAAGATATTCCAAATAGACCTTTGGTTTTAGCTGTGACGGCTCTTACTTCTTTTGATAATGAAGAGTTTAAAAAAGTTTATAATGAAGATATATCAACAAAGGCAACAAAGTTTGCCCTTGATACTTATAACTCAGGTATTGATGGTGTGGTTTGTTCTGCTTATGAAAGTTTGGATATTAAAAACAATACTTCTAAAGAGTTTATAACTTTATGTCCAGGAATTAGACCCTTTGGAGAAAACGCAGGTGATCAAAAGAGGGTTGCAGATATTAAGTTTTCAAAGGAAAATTTAGTTGATTTTATAGTTGTAGGTCGTCCAATTTATAAAGCCGAAAATCCTAAAGAAGTAGTAAAAAAGATACTAGAGAGGCTCTAATCCTCTCTTTTTTTATCCCTCCTTGTCCGCCACGTGGGTCATTAGCTCAGCTGGTTAGAGCACTCGGCTCATAACCGAGTGGTCGAAGGTTCGAGTCCTTCATGACCCACCACTTTTTCAATGCGGGAGTAGCTCAGTTGGCTAGAGCCTCTGCCTTCCAAGCAGATTGTCGCGAGTTCGAGTCTCGTCTCCCGCTCCACTTATTTTTACTTACCAAATATTAAAAGTTAAAATTCATAAAAAAGTATTTGTTATATTTATAATACTTAAAAAAGGTATTAAACTATGGAATATAAAATAACCCCTGCACAGCTTGGAACAAGACCAAATGTTCAACTTCCTGATCCTAAAGTTTTAGAGTTTTTAGGAGAAGAGGGTATGAGAAAATTAATTTCAGAACATTATGATTTACTAAGAGTTAGTAAAATTAAAGATTTATTTCCTCAAGCTGAAAAAGCTTTTGAAAAGGCAAAAGAACACTCAGCAGATTTTTTTATACAAATTTGTGGAGGTCCTGCTTACTTCAACCAAAAAAGAGGACGACCTATGATGGCAGCAAGACATGCTCCATTTAAAATCACCCAAGAAGCTAGAAAAATTTGGTTAGAATCCTATGCTGTTGTATTAGAAAAAAGCTCTTTACCTGAAGATTTAAAAAAATCATTTTGGAATTATTTGGATGTTTTTTCTATTTGGATGATGAACAGCGAGGGATAAAGCAGAGTTAAATAAGGGATAAAACCCTTATTTAATTTTTTTGTGAGATATCTATATTCACACCACTTTTTAAAAGCTCGTTTTGTCGTGGTGTTAAATAGTCTAAGAAAGTAGGATATTTTTTGTAGTATTTCCCACTTACATATCTTACTAACTCTTTAAAGTGAAAGCTATATAAAAGTGCATCAATTCTTATTATCTCTTTTTTATCATCAAAGATAACAATTCCTGGTCTATAATCAAGAATCATATCCTTTGCCCATTGTTTTGGAGTAGTTGTTTTCCCATCTGGAGTGATTATTTTTTCATCAGATAGGGCATCAAATCTAACAACAGTAGTTTTCGATAACTCTTTTTTTACTTCTTCATTTTTAAGTGTGGTATCATGTAAGTAGTCACATTGAGTACAACTTCCATCTTCAAAAACAACAGCTAAAGTCCCATCAACTTTTGATAAATCAGTTATGTTTTTAAACATCTTATTTTTTCTTAGAGTATAGTAAGTTTTGTTTTTTACTTTTTCAAGATATTGTGTTAAACTCATTTTTTCATATTCTTTATTTTTTACAAAGTCTAATACAAGTTTGAAATTTTCAGAAGATCTATAACCGTTTAATCTAACGACAACTTTGTTTTCTTGATTTAGAAATAATATTGTAGGTGTGTATTGCACTTTTAAAAATGCAGCATACTCTTTTTCTGTCATAGTTGTATCTTCATCTATTACAATCTCTTTTGAACCTTTTATATTGATACCTATTACATCAAAATTATCTTCAATATATTTTTGGTTTTTAGCACCTTTTTCAAAATTGTCATGTAACATTTTTGTGCAATATGGACAAAAATCAAGACTCATGAAAAGTATTACATGTTTGTTTGAATCTTTAGCTTCTTCAACGTCTTCTTGTAAATCAAGGAAACTCTCTTTGAACCAGTTTGGCATTTCATGTTGTGACCCACCTGTTAATTTCCCTTGACTAGCCTGTAAAGTACTAGAAATAAGTAAAATTCCTAATACACTTAAAACAAATTTACGCATGTTTTTAAACATAGCAATCCTTTATATAAATATAGTGTAATTTTGACCTAAAAAGGTATAAATTTAGATTAAAGATATTAATTAAATCTTTGTTTAAAATATTTTTCTTGCTATGATAGATTGTTTTCGCATTCTATAAAGTTCAAATGGTTCATTATCAAATTCATCATAATCAAGTATTTCAAAACCATCTTTAAAAATATTTTTTAATTCTTCTTTTTTTAGTAAAAAATCAGGATTTGATGGTGTTTTTTCATTACTTTCATGTTCCATGTATGTTTCAATAAATAGTATTCCATCTTTTTTTAATGCTTTAATCATCTTTGGAATAATCGTTCTATCCAAAAAATTTGTTTGAACTATAAGGTTATAGAAGTTTTCTTTTGGAGAAAATTCTTCTTCCAAATCAATTTGTATGGTATTTATATTTTTATAGGATTTTTTAGCTAAATTTTTTAGTGCCACATCAGATATGTCCATTGAATCAACAATAAAATCATTCTTCGCTAAAAAAATTGAATTTTTACCAGCACCACAAGCAATATCTAAAGCATAATTTCCTTTTACATCTTTTAATAAATTTATAAGTTTAATACTAGGTTCTCTATCTTCTAGTAATTTTGGAGTATTTGTATATTTGTTATTCCATTTTGTTTTATCTTTATTAGCCATAAAAGTCTTCCTTATTTAAGATTATAGTAAATTCTGCACCTTTATATTGAATGTTTTCATATGTAAATTCTTGATTTTTAACTTCAATATGCCCTCCCATTTTTTCGATTATTTGTTTACTCATGTATAGCCCGATACCAGTTCCTTGACTTGATTCTTTAGTTGTAAAGTATGCTTCGAATATTTTATGAATAATTGATTCGTCTATTCCTCCTGCATTATCTTTTATTTTTATAAATATTTGTTCATCACTTTGTGAAACATTTATAAAAACTAATTTCTTGAAGTTATACTCTTTTTCTACTAAGGCATCTTTTGCATTTTTTATGATATTCATCATTACTTGTAAAATCTCATTTTCATATCCTGTAAATATACAGGGTTTAATATCTTTTATAATATCAATATCATGATTTCTTAGTTGAGGAAGTAGTAACTTTGAAACTTTTTTAAAAAGATCTTCAAAATAAAATGATGTTTCTTTTTTTGTTGGTTGAAAAAAGTTTCTAAAATCTTCAATTGTTTCTGAAAGGTATTGGGCAGAATCATTTATAAGATTCATTGCTTTATAGAAGTCTTTATCTTCTAGTAGATTGAACTCTTTTTGCATTTTTGAACCAGTTGCAGCAGTAGAAATTGCTGATAAAGGTTGTCTCCATTGGTGGGAAATATTTGCTATCATTTCTCCCATCATAGCCATCTTTGATTGTTGAATTAAAAGCTTATCTTTCTGTATGGTATTTCTAATTTCTTTTTCTATACTTTGCTGATATGAGGTGAATTTTTCTGCAATTATTTTTGAAATATAAAAAGAGGTAAATAATAAAATAGTTGTAATTATTAGATTAAGTACAAGTATATTATTGATTATCTTTTGATAATCTTCTATCAAGGTGCTTTCTTTTTCTTTTATTTTTTCGTTTAAGTCATCTAAGTAAAAACCTGTACCTATAATCCAGCCCCATCTTTCAAAATAGCTTAAATACGATATTTTATCCGTTGTTTTAAGGTCCTTGCTTGGTTTGGATGTTGCATAATAAGAGTAATATCCTTTTTTATTTTTTATCGCGAATTCTATAAAGTCTTTTATAAAATATTTTCCTTGTGAATCTTTTATTTTAAAACCATTTGTTCCTATTTTTTTATTTTTTAAATGACTTAAATAGGTTCCTTTTTTATCAAATACAAAAATATAACCATTTTTTCCAAATCTAGTATTTTGAATTATTTCTAATATTTTAGTTTTTAATTTATTTTCATAATCAATTAGATACTCCCCTGTTCCAATGGCAACATTATATGGTTCAAAATATTTATAAAAACTTATTTTTTTATAGGCTTTTTTATTTTCCTTTGATTTAAACCAGTAGTAATAATCAAAGGCTTCTCCTTTATTTTTAATAGTTTTAACAATTTTTTTTACTAGTTGATAACCTTTTGCATCTTTATAATCTAAAAAGTTTTTTCCCTCAAATTCCTTACGAAGAGGTTGTAATAATTTATTACCATGTATATCATCCATAAATATATACCCCCTTCCTTCATTATAAATCATTCCTCCTAATGCACTCTTTATAGTTTCAAAAGTATGTTTTTTTGTAAGTTCTTCATTATTCGTATCATTTTTCATTTCTTCTTTGTATATACTATTTGCAATATTATGCGCTTCATAAACTTTATTTTTTAAAATTGATTTTAAAGATTTATCTTGATTTTTTATCTCTTTTTCAATCATTTCTATTGTTCTTTGAATTTCATTTTTTACAATTTCTTTATTTTCTTGAAGATAAACTGATTTAATAAGTTTTATCTCATTTTCTAAAGCGGCATTTTTACTTTCAACTAAAATATAAGTTATTAGTATTGATAATATGAGTGTAAGAATTACAGCACCGTATCTTACTACCTTCAATATATTGTTTTCATCATTAAAAATTAACATATATCTCTTTCCATATTTAATTTATAGTAATTCGGCATTTTAACTTAAAAAGCTTTTCATCTTATTTAAAGATTTTTTTAAAAATTGAAAATATTCCTCTCTTTTTATCTCTTTTGCACCCAATGATGCTAAATGTTCATTATAGACTTGACAATCGATAAGTTTTATTCCATTCTCTTTGGCCTGTTTACAAAGATGATAAAAAGCTACTTTAGAACTATTTGCTTCAAGTGAAAACATAGACTCTCCACAAAAGATATCACCTATCAAAACTCCATATAAGCCACCAATAAGCTTATTATCTAAATAACACTCAATAGAGTGGGCATAACCTAGTTTGTACAAGTTTGTATAAGCTATGATAAAATTATCATCTATCCAGGTTTCATCTTCATGTTTTCTCTTTATTGTAGAACAGTTTTTTATAACTTCCTCAAAATTTTCATTTGTTTTTACAATAAAACCTTTATTCTTTATGACTCTTTTTAAACTTTTTGATACTTTAAATTCATCTGGAAATAAAACCATTCTTTGCTTTGGACTATACCAATGTATGTGGTTGTATTCATCAATAAACCAAGGGAAAATTCCATTTTTATAAGCATTTATAAGCCTTTGAGGATGAAAATCCCCACCAATAGCTACTAAATCATCACCCATCATGTCTAAACTTGGAAAATCGAAGTTAGCATCATCTAATAAATATATTTTATTTTCTTTATCTAATAGTTTCATTTTTTCTTTTTTTTAAATATTATAGCAAATATTCTATATATTTTATTATAAATTTATCATACATTTTGTATAATCCGACCTTATTTTATACTTTAAGGACTACTTTATGTTTAAGTTAAAAGAACATAACACTAAGGTTTCTACTGAATTATCTGCAGGTTTTACAACTTTTCTTACGATGATGTATATCGTTCCTGTAAATGGATTTATTCTTGCAGATGCTGGTCTTCCTATGGATGCAGTTGTTACTGCAACGGCACTTATCACTATCTTAGCTACGCTATTTAGTGGACTATGGGCAAATACTCCAATAGCTATGTCTGTTGGTATGGGATTGAATGCTTATTTCTCTTATGGTTTAGTTTTGGGTATGAAAATACCTTGGGAAACAGCTTTGGGAATAGTATTTTTGTCTGGTATTCTTTTTGTGATTTTATCACTTACAAATTTTAGGGTCTGGATTATGACCTCAATTCCTATGAGTTTAAGAAGAGCTATCTCTGCTGGTATTGGGTCTTTTATTGCTTTTATTGGATTAAAGCAAATGGGAATGATAGTTGAAAATAAAGCTACACTAGTATCTTTGGGTGATTTTTCAAATCCAAATGTTCAACTAGGAGTATTAGGATTAATTCTCTCATTTTTATTCTATGCATATAGAATTAAAGGTGCATTTATTTTATCTATTGCCCTTACTTCTGCTGTTGCTTGGAGTTTAGGTCTTGGAGCTTTACCTAAAGAGTTTTTATCTGCACCTGCGTCTATTGAACCAATTTTTATGAAATTGGATGTTGTAAATGCCTTAAGTCTTTCTTTATTGCCTGTGATTATTACATTTTTAATTACAGATATGTTTGATACTTTAGGTACTCTAACAGGAGTAGGTACAAGAGCAAAACTTTTCCAAGAGAATAATAAGGATGATAAATCTTTACAAAAAACTTTGGAAGCCGATGCTATTGCTACAACTGCTGGGTCTTTACTTGGTGTGTCAACAACAACTTCATTTATAGAAAGTGCATCTGGGGTAGAAGAGGGTGGAAGAACAGGTTTAACAGCTGTATTTACTGCCTTATTCTTTGTAACTACACTATTTATGTTGCCTTTATTTAAATCAATTCCTTCAAATGCAATTTATCCTGTATTGGTTGTTGTTGGTGTATTGATGTTTACAGAACTTGGAAAAATTAATTTTGAAGATTCTGATTTGGCTACAAGTGCAGGGGCTTTTTTAATTGTAATTTTAATGCCTCTTACTTTTTCTATTACAAATGGAATAGCAGCAGGTTTCTTAGTTTATACTATTATTAAGATTGGTAAAAAACAGTTTGAAGACTTAAATTTAGGTATTTTAGTAATTACCTTTATTAGTGCTTTAGCATTTATTTTATAATCAAAAAAGGAATCTTTTGGAAAAACTTTATTATAGTTATGATCTTTTTAAAGATGATACTCAAAAATTAGTAAATAGTTGTAGAGGTTATGAGCCTGATATCCTTTTGGCTGTTGCAAGGGGTGGGTTAACCCTTGCACATCTAATGGCACAAGCTATGGATATGAGGAATTTATATACTTTAAATTCTATTCATTATGAAGGAGAATTAAAATTAGATACATTTAATGTATTTAATATTCCAGATGTTTCCCATGCAAAAAGAGTTTTAGTGATCGATGATATTGTTGATTCTGGAGAAACTATGCAAGAAATTCTAAGGATTCTAAAAGAAAAATTTCCTAAGGTTGAATTTAAACTTGCAACGCTATTTTATAAAAAAAGTGCTGTGTTACAACCTGATTATACGGTGAGAGAAGCGAATCAGTGGATTGACTTTTTTTGGGAAGTTGATGTGAAATAGTCTAGATTAAAATCTAGACTATTTTCTCTATAAAATATGTATATAATATATAAAATCAAGCTTTATTTTGGTATAATCTATTAAATTAAAATAACGGATAGAATATGACTTTTATTGAGTTTAAAAAATCACTTTTGGATGCAGAACTTACAATACCTAAATTCACTGATTTAATTAAAGTTAGTGAAAAAAATATACAAGCATATAAGAAAAAGGAAGAAGTTCCCAATGCAATAGCGACCATTGCTACTTGTTTTGCCAAGATGAACCAAGAGGGTATAGATTATAGAACTTTAATAAGTGATTTAAATTTAAAGAAGAAAGAAAAAAAAGGTGCAGGTTTTTCTTCAAAAAAAATAAAAAATGGTTAAATTTTTTAATATTTCTCAATAAGTTTTAGATATACTTCCTAAAAAATTAGGAGAGTATATTTTTATGACACTTACAAGAAATGTTAAACTATTTTTAACAATAGCTTCAATTATGATGGCACTTGCTATTGCTATTGGTGCTTTTGGTGCCCATGGGTTAAAATCTATGGTTGATGAATCTTTACTTAAAGTTTATAATACGGGTGTGCAGTATCATTTTTATAATACCCTTGGTTTATTTGCTGCAAGTTTTATTATCTATTTAAAACCTCAGGTAAAAAGAGTTGTTATAGCTTCTTGGCTTATTTTTCTTGGAACAATTATTTTTTCTTTTTCTTTATATTTTCTTGTGATTTTAGATATGCCAAAACTAGGGATGATTACTCCTATTGGAGGAACGTTACAAATTATAGCTTGGCTTTTATTGGCAAGTTCTATTTATAAGGATTAGTTTAAGTGAGTATTATTGAAAAAATAGAAGAAATTAGAGACGCAAAATGGTTCTCTAATCTTACAACTTTTATTATTTTAGCTTATGCTTCTGTTCTTGGTTTTAAAACTATTGGTGAAGTTGAAACTCAGTATGCGATATTTTTGCAATTTGCTGATGCTTTTGTGACCATATATTTTGTCTTTGAAATAGCTATTAAAATGATAGCAGAGAAAAAATTTATTAATTTTTTCAAATCAGGCTGGAATGTTTTTGATTTTGTAATTGTGGTAGTTACACTTTTACCGTTAGAACAATCAGGTTTTGCTGCAGTTGCAAGGGTACTTAGGGTTTTTAGAGTTCTTAGACTTTTTACTGCTCGACCTGAATTAAAAGCAATTATAGATATGCTAGTAAAAGCGATTCCTTCAATTATTGATATTGTTATACTGATGTTTATCATTTTTTATATTTATGCAATTGTTGGTAATTTTTACTTTCATGATTTACCATCGGGACTTTGGAAAGACTTTTTAGTTTCAATGCTTACACTATTTAGAGTTTTAACCTTTGAAGATTGGACTGATGTTATGTATGAAGCTATGGAAGTATATCCTCTATCATGGATATATTTTGTCTCTTTTGTTATTATTGCAGCTTTTGTATTTTTCAATTTATTTGTTGCAGTTATTATTGGAGAAATGCAAAAAATTCAAGAAGCAGATTTCCATGATGAAGTACATGAAGATAGCAAAAAATTAGATTTACTTTTAGAAGAGATAAAAGTACTAAAACAGGAAATTGGTGAGTTAAAAAATCAAAAAAGATAGAGACTTTTCTCTATCTTCTCTTAAATTAATCATGTGTATAAAAAGCCCTATCTCCAGCATCTCCTAGACCTGGTCTTATATAGTTGTTTTCATCCAATCTCTCATCAACTTGTGCGATATAAATATCAACATCAGGATGAGCTTCTTGAACTTTTTTTAGTCCTTCAGGTGCACCTAAAATATTAAGTGAAATGATTTTTTTTGCACCTTTATTTTTTAGGTATTCAATAGCATCAATTAGTGAACCACCAGTTGCTACCATAGGGTCTAGAAGCAAGGCTGTTTTATTTTCTAAACTAGGTATATTTTCATAAAAAAGTTTTGATTGTGCTGTTTCTTCATCTCTTTTCATAGCTAAAAACCCGCTTCTTGCATATGGTAAAGTTCTTAAAATACCAGTTAGCATAGGCTCACCTGCTCTTAAAATAGGAATAAGAACAAGCTTTTGTACTTCTATAACTTCCACATCAAGGGGTCCTTGCCAAGTATTTATATTCTGGCTAACAGTTGGATAATCACTTAAAGCCTCTGATGCAATTATTCTTGAAATCTCTTCAATAGTTAGTCTAAACTCATTTGAAGCAGTTCTTACATCTCTTAATCTATTTACTAAGTGTTTTACTACTATATTAGTACTTTCTTTATACATATTTTCACCTACTTATTTAGTTTAAATTTTTGAAGATTCTATCAAAAAATCACTTATAGGCTGATTTACAAAATTTTAATAAAATCTTAGATATCATGCCCATAAATTTTAATGATAAAGAGGATATATGAAACCTACTGATTACAATTTTAGGTTAAAAGATTCCATTCTTGGAATTCAGTTTTTGTCTGTTGCCTTTGGGGCTTTGGTTTTAGTTCCTATTTTAACAGGACTTGATGCAAATGTTGCACTTTTTACAGCTGGTGTGGGTACACTTGTATTTCAATTTGTAAATAGGGGAAATATTCCTCCTATTTTCTTGGCTTCATCTTTTGCTTTTATTGCTCCAATTTCACATGGGGTAAAAACTTGGGGAATCGCTGCAACTATGTCTGGACTTGTGGCGGCTGGTTTACTTTATGTTGTTCTTAGTTTTTTAATCAGATTAAAAGGTGATGGTTTTTTACACAAGCTTTTACCTGCAGTTGTTGTGGGACCTGTTATTATGTCAATAGGGCTTATTTTATCACCAGTTGCTGTTAATATGGCTATGGGTAAAACAGGTGATGGTGCAATTCAGTTAATACCTTTTGAAAAAGCTATTGTTATATCTATGGTGGCACTATTTACTATGGTATTTATTTCACTTCTTGGAAAAGGAATTTTTAAATTAATTCCTA
>PDWJ01005261.1_pt1 | contig 10747 bp, 7 predicted proteins | sample 1430881 | NCBI WGS metagenome assembly PDWJ01 (sample SAMN01162460, study PRJNA174530) | Oral metagenome, whole genome shotgun sequencing project. | biome: Marine environment; feature: Marine mammal; material: Swab sample of the gingival sulcus; isolation source: swab sample of gingival sulcus... | reverse complement strand
CGATAATCAACCTGCGGTTACTATTCAAGTATATCAAGGTGAGCGTAAAATGGCGAAACAAAACAAATTGCTTGGTCAATTTGATTTAACCGACATTCCACCTGCACCTCGTGGCATTCCACAGATTGAAGTTACTTTTGACATCAATGCTGATGGTATCATGAATATTTCTGCCACGGATAAAGGTACAGGCAAAGCCCAAAGTATCCAAATTAAAGCGGATTCAGGTTTAACTGATGAAGAAATCGAACAAATGGTACGTGATGCCGAGGCGAACGCTGCCGAAGATGAGAAATTCGCAGAATTAGCTCAAGTTCGTAATGAGGCAGACGGTCGTATCCATGCGGTACAAAAAGCATTAAAAGATTCTGCGGATAAAGCCACTGACGACGAGAAAAAAGCGGTTGAAGATGCAATTAAAGAGCTAGAATTAGCGACGAAAGAAGATGATGCAAGCGACATTAAAGCAAAACTTGAAGCATTAGATAACGCATTCTTGCCAATCGGTCAGAAGATTTATGCTGATGCGGGTGCAGGCGGAGCAGGTGCAGAGGGTTTTGACCCAAGTCAGTTTGCTCAAGGCGGTGAAAGTGCAAGCTCAAGCAAAGCTGATGATGATGTTGTCGATGCAGAATTTACCGAAGTAAAAGACGATAAAAAGTAATTTTTAAAGTTTTTTACTGATAATAATAAAGTTACAAAAAAAGCACTCATTGTAATAATGGGTGCTTTTGTCTGTGATGAATAAGTTATTTTGGTAAATATCCCAAAAGCACATCTTCCAATAAATCAATATGCCCCTCGCTTGCATTTAATGCGGGAATATAAGCATATTCTTTTCCGCCTGCTCCAAGAAAAATATCACGATTTTGGATTGCTAACTCTTCCAAAGTTTCCAAACAATCCGCAGAAAATGCAGGGCTAATCACTTGTACTGATTTTACGCCTATTTTTCCCCATTTGATAAGGGTTTTATCTGTATAAGGTTTTACCCATTCTTGCAAACCAAAACGAGATTGAAAACAGCACAACCATTCATCTTTTTTTAATCCAAGTTCATCGGCTAATTTTTCTGCCGTTTGTAAACAGCGTTTTGGATAATAATCGCCTTTATCGGCATAAGGTTGTGGAATACCGTGAAAACTCATCAATAATTTTTCGGCTTTGCCATGTTCTTTTTGGAAGTTGCGTACGCTATCAGCTAATGCTTTAATATACAAAGGGTTTTGATAATAATCTTTAATAATATTAATGCTTGGCAATTCTCGTTTTGTCATTGTCCATTTACTAATAGCATCATAAACCGCCCCTGTGGAGGTGGAAGAATATTGCGGATAAGTTGGTAAAACAATAAATTTATCAAAGTCTTGTGCTTGTAATTTATCAAATAACTTGGGAATGCTCGGATTACCATAAGTCATTGCTGAATAAACATGAATATCATAATCTTCAAAACGATTTGCAAAACGCTCATTTAACGCCTCGACTTGTTGATTAAGAATATGGCGAATTGGTGAATCTTCTTGCCAAATTAACTGATAAGCATGGGCAACTTTTTTTGCACGAATGGGCAAAACAAACAAGTTAAGAATGATTTTCCATAAAAACATCGGAATTTCAATCACTCGAGTATCAGACAAAAACTGTCGCAAATAACGCTTAATTGCTTTTTCATTAGCTTGGTCAGGTGTGCCAAGATTAATTAAAATAATGGCGATTTTTTGTTTTTTTTGTGACGTATTCATAATTTTTTATCTTGGCTTTAAATTCTATTCAGCTGTTTCATTGGCATTGGTTTTGCTAACGGCTTGATTGATTAAATCCATCATATAATTGCCATGAGCGGTGACTTCATCATAATGAAAACGCAATCTTGGTGTGGTGCGAGTTTTTAGCGTATGACTTAACTCGGTGCGTAAAAACCCTGAGGCTTTATTTAAGATTTTTAAGCTAGTTTCATGACAGCTTTTTTCCATATTATCGTCTAAAGTCGGTTCAAGAATAGTCACATAAACATCGGCATAGCCAAGGTCAGGACTAACTTTTACCGTCGAAATTGTCACCATACCTGTTAAGCGTGGGTCGTTAATTTCATCTCGGATAAGCACGGCAAGTTCTCGTTGAATTTGGTCAGCAAGACGTTGAAGACGTTGGTTCATGGGATTTCCTTTAATTATTCTATATTAAAGAGCAATTATAGCAGATATTTACAAAAATAAAGCCAAAAAAATTGGAGGAGCTTAAATAACTCCTCCAATTTTAAAACTTTAATTTCTATTTCTATCCAAACATCGATCGCATAACTTTTTTATCATGTTTACCAACCGATGTTTTGGGTAATTCATCAAGGAATTTAAACTGCTTAGGCACACCATAACTGGGTAATAATCCTCGTTCGACCGCTTGTTTGGCTAACGCTCGAATTTCTTCCGCTGTTGTATCGGCATGAGTGGCTTTTTTGACCACTAAGGCAAGTGGTCGTTCGCCCCAACGCTCGTCTTCTACGCCAATCACCGCAATATCCGCCACCGATGGATGCAAGGATAAAATAGTTTCTAATTCTAAGGAAGAAATCCATTCACCGCCTGATTTAATCACGTCTTTTAAACGGTCGGTAATTTGTACTGTGCCGTCCTCGTCCATTTTTGCAATATCGCCTGTATGCAGATAACCACCTTGCCATAATTCATTGCCTTTGTCTTCATTTTTAAAATAGCTTTGAGTAAGCCAAGGGGTTCTAACGACAAGTTCCCCTGTGCTTTCACCATCGGCAGGCACGAGTTCGTTATTATCATTCCATAATTGCACATCAACCATCAGCACTGGCTTACCTGTTTTACAGCGTTGACTGATTTGCTCTTCTTCTGATAGGCTCGTATCTATCACATCAGTGGTGCAAAGCAGGGGAGCGGTTTCCGACATACCATAACCTGTGACGCATTTAATGCCTCTTGCCATACCTGCTTTCGCCAAGCCTTCGGTTAATTTTGAACCGCCAATAGTCATTTTTAAACCATCAAAATGGGTGTCGCTTACCTCAGCTTGTTGTAATAACATTTGCAGAACCGTTGGTACGCCATGAGTAAAGGTAACGCCCTCTTGTTTAATCAAATTTACCATAATTTCAGGGATATAACGCCCCGGATAAACTTGTTTTAGTCCGCACATGGTTGAGGTGTAGGGCATACCCCACGCATGGACGTGGAACATAGGGGTGGCGGGCATATAAACGTCATTAAAACTCACCCCTTGCCCCTCAGGCATCATGGCAAAGGTAGCTACTAAGGTCAAGCTATGCAATACTAATTGTCTATGGGTAAAAAATACGCCTTTAGGATTACCTGTTGTTCCCGAAGTATAAAAAGTGGTAGCTATGGTATTTTCATCAAAATCAGCAAATTCAAACTTGTCATTTGCATTGGCTAATAACGCTTCATATTCACCAACAACATGCTTACTGTTGGTGTCTAAAACGCTTTCAGCAGTGATACCGTGGTCGTCAAGCCAAATAATATGCTCAATAGAAGAATTATCAAACTGATAATCTTTTACCATAGGGGCAAATTCAGAATTAAGCATTAACACTTTGGGTTGAGCATGATTAATGGTATAAAGAATTTTTTCAGGCGATAGGCGAATATTAACCGTTTGAATGATATATTCTGACATAGGAATGGCAAAATATGCCTCAAGATAGCGAGGGGTATCCCAATCCATCACCGCAATAACATCGCCTTTTTCTAAGCCTAAATCCGCCAACACATTAGCAAATTGATTAATACGGCGGAAAAAATCATCGTAAGTCATGCGTTTTTTATCGGCATAAATGATTTCTTGTTTACTGGCAGTAAGCCTTGCACGAGAGAGCAAGTTTTTGATTAATAATGGATAAGCGTAGGCTTGTTCGGCGGATTGGTAGTTATGGTTAGACATGCTAAACCTCCTTGTTTAAATATTCCTTTGAAATTGTTCTTATCATACCGACTTTTATTAAGAATGTCCAATTTTTTACAAGGTTTACACCTTATCAATTTCTTCTGCTGTTAAGCCTGTTGCTTGCATAATACTATCAATATCTAAGCCCATACTTTTAAGGTTTTGAGCAATTTCTAAACTTTTATTTTGCTCGCCTATTTCAATGCCTTCTTCTCTACCTTCCTCTCTGCCTTCTTCTCTACCTATTTCAATGCCTTGTTCTCGTCCTTCCTCTCGACCCTCTTTAATTGCGGTATTATAATAAGCATTTAAATCCCAATATTCCTTGAGGCTTGCCTCATATTCATAATATTCTTGTTGATTAAATTGAGCAACTTCAGCAAGTTTAAACAATTTGATAAATTTTTCATCTTTTAATCCTTCAGGAATACCTTGAAATTTAGTTAAATTATTTAAAATAAATAAAAATTTCTCAAGGTGATTTTCTGTTTGCTCTAAAGTTTTATTAAATTTAGGCATAGATAAATAAATAAAAGTTAATTTATCATAAAAAATTTCTTTGCTTTCTTGGTCAGTAAGTTTTACGTTATACAGATATTTATTAGGTTTATCTTTGTCTTCGTCAAAAACAAAATCTAAAATAGCGATAGTATAAACCGCCTTGAGTTCAAAATCCCAAAAATCACCTCTTTTTGCTTGCTCACGAATTGGGAAAGTTGAATAATAAACGGTTCTATCTTTAAAAAAGTTTTGTTTGGTTTTTTGTAATTCAACGATAAAGCGTTCGCCCTTTTCGTTGGTACAATACAAGTCAAAATAGGCTTTGCCTGAATGGCTAGTATCGCCTAATTGCTCATTATTAAGGTATTGAATTTCTTCAATTGTGCCTTGTTCTTCATGTAATAAGTCATTTAAAAAATCTTTTAATAAGCCTTTGTTTGGCTCTTCACCAAAGATACGTTTAAAACCATAATCAGTGAATGGATTAACATATTTTTCAGTAGGTAATATTGGATTAGTCATAATTATTCCTTTTCATTTTGTCCACGATAGTTGTAACTTTGTGTTTAGTATAGCATTTTATTAGCGGTTTTTACGTTTCAATGTTTAATATACTTTAACTTTTTCTTGCCACACCGCCCATCATTTTCTTAGGCAAGGACAATACTTCAAATTCTTCCACTAAATCAGGGCGGGCAATAACGAGAGCCTCAAAGCGATTATTATCAATTGTTATCGCATTAATCACTTCAATTTTGCCAGTTTTACCGATTTTATTGCCTGAATTAGGGGTTGCTCCCTCGCCTGCAATCCGTTGTAAATAAGATTTTGGCGAAGATTTAAAATAAATACGAGCAATCACTTCCTGTCCAAGGTAGCACCCTTTATCATAATCGACTCCACCACGCTGATGTAGTCGCATTTCTTGCGGTTGATATTTATCTTGCATATCGTGAGTTAGCCAATAATTGCCTGTGGCTATGCTTAATTTTGCCCAATCATCGCTATTTTCATCATTTTTATCCGTGCTAAAAGTTGGTATGTTATCAATGACAGTTGGATAAATCGCACTTGGTTCAGTTAATTGAATTTTGGAAAATGCTCCAAATTTTTTAATATGAGCAATAAAGTCTGCCATACAATTGGCACAAAGCACCATTTGAAAACTATTTTCGTTTTTTGCAATTTTTTTTATCCAAAGGGCAAATTGAATGCGTCCTTTTAAATTACTAATTGCGGTGGCTTGATAATTCTCCGTTTTATCCGTCAATTTTTCGACATTACAAGTTAATTGCCCTTGCAAAAATTTTATGCTATCCGTGCCTGTTAATTGAATTTGTTGAAATTTTGGTAAATTTATCATCATTTATTCTCCTGCATCGATATTAAGTTTATCCAAACGGTAACGCAAGGAACGCAAGGACATATCTAATAATTTAGCGGTTTTGGTTTTATTACACTTGGTATGATTTAACGCATTAATTAATAAAACTCGTTCTTGTTTTTGCAAAAAATCTTCTAACCCATTGAGCGGTAAGCCTGTTTTTTCATCTAATCCTTCGAGTAACTGGGTTGCTAAATCTGCACTAACTTTTGGCGGTGCTGATTTTTCTTTATTATTTGTTTGAGTAGAATGATGCTTTTTCGCTTTTTTAAACGGATTGCTCGGCATGTAGTTACTAATAAAATGAGCATGGGTAGCTTGATAGCCGACTGAAGTGGTTTCTTGTGCTGATTTTGTTTGAGTAAGGCTTGGATTACTTTCAGATTTAACGCTATCAATATTAGGATTTTCTTGATTAATCGTTTGTTTTAATTTTAGATGTTGGCTACTAATAATATTGCTGTCAGCTAGGGTTATTGCACGCTCAAGCAAGTTGCGTAATTCTCGCACATTGCCCTCAAATTCATAATTTTGCAAAGCAATCAAGGCATTATCTGATAAGGTTAATTGTTCTTCAAGTTGCCAATCGTCTGCAATCAGTTGTAAAAAATGTTGAGCCAACATAGGCACATCTTCGGAACGCTGATTAAGCGTTGGTAGTTGCAATTCGATGACGTTAATCCGATAAAATAAATCTTGACGAAAACTGCCTAACTGCACTAACTTATTTAAATCTTTATGGGTGGCGGATAATATACGCACATCGACCGCTACTTCTTTGGTATCGCCAACTGCACGAATGGTTTTTTCTTGAATGGCACGCAACAATTTTACCTGCATAGCAAGCGGTAAATCAGCGACTTCATCTAAAAATAATGTTCCGCCATTCGCTTGTTGAAATAGCCCTTGTTTATCTGCGGTTGCTCCTGTAAAACTGCCTTTTTTATGCCCAAAAAATTCCGATTCCATCAACTCAGAGGGGATTGCTCCACAGTTTACTGCAACAAAACTGCCGTCTTTTCTATGCCCTAAATCATGAATTAGTCGAGCGACCACTTCTTTACCTGTGCCTGATGCTCCCCATAAAAATACAGGGGCTTGTGAGCGTGCGAGTTTATGAATGGTTGCTTTGAGCCGTTGCATGACTTCAGAGTTACCAATTAATCTTTCGTCAAGCATTTTTTGAGCAGGAGATTTTTCTTTATTGGGTGAATTTTCTTTGTTTTCTAGGGTTTCTTGAGCGACTTTTAACGCATTTTCCACGAGTTTTTTTAGCCGTGGCAATTCGAGCGGTTTATTAACAAAATCAAACGCTCCAAGTTTTAATGCCTCAATGGCAATATCCATATTACCATGAGCGGTAATCATAGCGACAGGCATATTCCAATCTTGGCGGTTAATAAATTTTACCAAGTCCAAGCCGTCACCGTCAGGCAATCTCATATCGGTTAAACAAAAATCATAACGATTTTTTGCTAATAAATTATGGGCGGTAGCAAGGTCATAGGCAACATCACTTTTGATGCCCATTCTTGTTAGGGTCATTTGCATTAAACGGCATAAATCGGCTTCATCATCAACAATTAAGGCTGTGGCAGTCATAATAAATACTCTTTTTATTCAATCTCATCAGACATCGCTTGCGGAATAATTAAACGAAAGCAGGTTTTTTTATGGTTAGCAACATACAGCAGGCGAGCAAAATTAGCCTCCGCAAAGGCTTGCGATAAATATAAGCCAAGTCCCGTTCCGTCATTATCTGTGGTAAAAAATGGCATAAATAAATTTTCTTGTTTTTCTATAGCTACGCCACTACCATTATCAAGCACATCTAGTATAACATCGTTTTCTTGTAAAAATAGCTCAATTTCAACAAAAGCATCTGGCTGAATTTTACGAGAAAAACGTAAACCATTATTAATTAAATTAATTAAAATTTGTTCTAATTGATGTGGGTCAAAATACAAATTTGGTGAAATTTCTGTCTGTAAAACAACATCATTTTTATGATAATAATTATCAATAAATTCCTCTAACCAAGGCACAATTTCTAACTTAGATTGTGCAGGTTTTGCTTGCCGAGACAGTTTTAGCACGTCCTCAATAATGCGATTAACTCGTTTGGTTTGCTCAAATATCATGCGATAGAGTTCGATATTTGGGTCGCTTTCTTGTTCTGCTATTGCTTGTTTATCGCCCCAATCTTCTTCGTCCATTAATAGCTGACTCGCTTGTGATATAGTCGCTAATGGATTGCGAATTTCATGGGCGATACTTGCGGTTAATTGTCCTAACGAGGCAAGTTTTAGCTGTTGAGCATTGGTTTGTTCTCGGCGTAAATCCTCAATTAACACCAGCACAATACCATCTTGTAATGCTGTCGTGGTTAATCTTAATTTATCCAAAGTAGCCGTCGGATTAGGCAATGGATAAATTAATTTTGAAGGATTATTTGAAGAAAAACTATTAATCCAATTAATTAACATTGGGTGTTGATGAATAATCGCCTTTTTGACCACATCATTAGAATAATAAAGTTTGTCAATTTCAATATGTTTTGCGACTGATTTAGCCGATTTTTTTTGCGGTTTGCTTAAATTTAAGTTAAGAAAAATACTGGTTGCACGATTGATAATCATGATATTTTTATCAGCATCAAAGACTAAAATTCCTTGTTGCATATTACTAATTACTTCATGAGTAATTGCATTGAGTTTGCTAATTTGCAGGGCATTTTTTTCTGCAATATTTTCTACGGTGATTAAGCGTTGGGAAATTAACCAACTTAATACGCCGACACAAATAAAGCTAACTGCCATCAAACAAGCCTCTGCTAGCGAACGAAAATCAATTGTGGTGGTTAATGCTTGAAAAAATTGCTGATAAATCACAAAAATCACCGCAAGCATGGTAATAATGGCGGCTTGATAGGGGATAATCAGAATAAAACTGACCGCCACCACCACCATATATAAAATCATTAACTGAATATCAAGCCCACCATTGATATATAATAAAATGCTTAATACGATAATATCTAACAGCAAGCCCAAGGCAAATTGATTATTATAATTGGAGTGGGTAATTAAAAAAAATGCTAATAATAATAAACTAAATAGCCAATAAAATAATAAAATGGTTTGATGCAAAAATGAAGGTAATTCAAAACTGCTATTATAATTAATAAAAATAAGGGCATGGCTAGAAATAAATAAAAAAGCACTGGTAATAATCCGATAAATATTATAAACCAAGCCGAGTTTGCGGATTTGTTTTTCAGGCAGAGATTTTTGCTCTGCTTTCATCACAAAAGGAAAGATTTTTGACGTTAAATAGTGATTTTTTATAAACATCTTTTACCCCACAATCCGCCATAGTGCAAAACAAATTGCAATAAAATAAAATATAGGAGCAAGCGAAGCCAAAGAATAACCAATAAAATATAAATTTGAGGCTTGTACTGCCAAAGTAATAAAGACAGCAAAGCCACTTAACGCAATCCAATCACTACGCCTATTATTGAGCATATCCGCATGAATCTGTTGCATTTCTCGTAATTGTTTATCTTGGCGAGAACCTTGCTCGGCAAAACTTTGCAAACCTTTATCTAATAATTTTGGTAAATCGGTTGCCGATAATAATAATTCAGGCAACTGCTCACGAATTTGTTGTAAATTGCGTATTGGGTCGAGTTGCTCTTTGACCCAACTTGTTAAAATTGGTTTTGCCAATGACCAAATATCTAAATCAGGGTATAAATCACGCCCCAAGCCCTCAACATGCACCAGAGTTTTTAATAATAACATCAGTTGCGGTGGAATACTCATTTGATGACGACGAGCAATATCAAGCATAGACATTAACACGCCTGCAAAATCAATTTCATTAATTGGCTTTTGTACCATAGGCGAAACCGTGCGTCGCATATCTCGCATCAGGGCGTATTTATCGGTATTTGGTGGTATCCAACCTGCACGATAAATAATATCGACGAGAGCGGTATAATTGCTATTCATTACCGACAATAACATACGAGCAACGACGAGTTGGTCTTCTTTGGATAATTCGCCCATAATCGCACAATCAAGCCCCATATAACGTGGCTCAAAAGTGGGCAATGGCGTATTGTCAATCGGCAATTCCACAAAAATATTACCGGGGTGCATATCCGCATGAAAAAAGTTATCTCGAAAAACTTGGGTAAAAAAGATAGTCAACCCTTTTTCCGCAAGTTTTGCCCTGTCATAACCAAGTTTATCAAATTCATCAGTTTGCGAAATTGGCAAGCCGTTAATGCGTTCCATCACCATGACATTTTTACTATCATAGTAAACTTCAGGCACATACATCATTGACGAGCCTGTAAAATTGGCTTTCATACGGCGAGTATTATCCGCCTCAAGCTCTAAATCAAGCTCATTGAGCATGACTTGCCGATATTCTTCTACCACGTCGATAATATGCACCGCACGAGCGGACTCAATGCGTACCGATGCCCATTGAGCAAGGTCACGCAATAATTCAAAATCTTGAATAATGGTCGGACGAATATTTGGGCGAGTAACTTTTACCACCACTTCACGACCGTCCATTAAGGAGGCGGTATGTACTTGGGCAATCGAGGCGGCGGCGAGTGGCACTTCATCAAAGCGAGCAAATAATTCGCTAATATCTTGTCCTAAACCGTATTTATTATCGGCAATTTGAGCCTTTAATACATCGACTGCAAAAGGTTTAACTCTATCTTGTAAAAGTACAAGCTGTTCAATGACTTCAGGTGGCACTAAATCACGGCGAGTAGAAAGCAGTTGCCCCAATTTTAAAAACAGCGTTCCCATTTCTTCAAGGGCAAGTTTTACCCCAAGTGGTTGATGGCGTTTAAAAGTTGATGCTGGGTGCAGACGGATAAGCCGTGCAAGGCGTTTA
>PDWJ01005257.1_pt1 | contig 10751 bp, 8 predicted proteins | sample 1430881 | NCBI WGS metagenome assembly PDWJ01 (sample SAMN01162460, study PRJNA174530) | Oral metagenome, whole genome shotgun sequencing project. | biome: Marine environment; feature: Marine mammal; material: Swab sample of the gingival sulcus; isolation source: swab sample of gingival sulcus... | reverse complement strand
AGGGCGCCTGCTGGTAGCAAGCAACCGACGAGCAACAACCGCCGTGATTTCGCAGACCAGCGCAGCGACGGGAGGTCAGTTGGTCAGCGCTCTAGAGGTTGCGCGAGAAGGCCATACGGTGGCCGACGCGGACGTTGAGGCGCTCGAAGCCGAGGCCTCGTAGGTGGCGGTACCACGGGGTGGCCTCCTTGAGCTTGGCGATGTGCTCGCGCTGCTTGGCGCGCATCTTTGTTGAGCCCGGCTCCGAGGGGTAGAGCACATGGAGCACGTTGTGCACGCTGCCGCTGGTGTAGACGCGCAGCGAGTGGCCGTTCTTGCGCATCCGCAGCATCCAGCGGCGAGCCTCGGCGTAGCGCTTGCCGGCCGGCGTGTTCATCGCCGGGCGGCCAGTCCGACCCTTCGTACGACGGCGCATCCGACGCCGGCGATCGTGGATCCGCTTGCGCTGAGAACGATGGATGATCGGCTTGCGCGCGTGGCCGCGGTGCATCGTCGCCCCGCGGCGGGTCGGGGCCTTGGCGTGCTGCGCGCTACCAGCCTCGTAGATCCAAAACCCTGCTCCGAGCACGCAGACCCAGACGGTCAGCGAGAGCATATAGGTTTTCAACGTTCGCTCGCGCTCTTCTAGCGCGTGATCTCCGTGCCCATGGTGACCGTGTGCTGCCATTGTCTTTTGACCTCGTGCGCTCGGGACGTCTCCTACCCTGGCGCCGAACTTACCAGGCTAGGCGGAGATTTCTCGAAAGATTTACTTCCGGAAAAAACTACCTGGGGTAGTAAGAGAGGAGTTTGGCGCTTGTCGAGAGCTGTCGGAGCGTGGCAGCAGGCGTCCCCGCGGCGCGTTGCTGAGACGCCTGTCTCATGAGAAGGAGTTCGGTCCGAACAGCCTGGGATGATTGCCAGTATTGGGCCGAGGGGCCAAACAGGAGATCCCGATGCAGGGCAAGATCGAGGTGCTGCGCAAGAAGCGCGCGAAGCTGCAACGGGGCGGCGGCGATGCGAGGGTGGAGAAACAACACGCGGCGGGTAAGCTCACCGCACGCGAGCGGCTCGCGCTCCTTTTCGAGCCAGACTCCTTTCAAGAGACGAATCTTTTCGCCCGACACGACTGCACGCGCTTTGGTCTCGCAGGCAAGGAGTTTCCGGGTGAGGGCGTGGTCACTGGCTTTGGGGTGGTCGACGAACGGCCGGTTTATGCCGCGAGCCAAGACTTCACTGTCGCCGGCGGCTCCGTAGGTGGCGCGACGGCGCGCAAGATCGCCGCGATCATGGATGACGCGCTGAAGACGGGTGATCCCTTCGTCTTCATCAATGATGGGGCTGGCGCGCGCATCCAGGAGGGGGTTGACGCGCTCAACGGCTACGGCGACATCTTCTACCGGAACGTGCTGCTCTCGGGGGTTGTGCCGCAGATCAGCATCATCGCCGGCCCCTGCGCTGGCGGCGCCGCGTACTCCCCAGCGCTGACCGACTTCATCATCCAGGTCCGCTCCGAGGGGCAGCTCTACATCACCGGGCCGAAGGTGATCAAAGAGGTCACCGGAGAAGACGTCACAGCAGAGCAGCTCGGTGGTGTCGACAGCCACGCCCATTACTCGGGGGTAGTCCACCTGGTCGCCGAGAGCGACGAGGACGCGATCAACCAATGCCGTCGGCTGCTGAGCTTCTTGCCGAGCAACAACGCCGAAGACCCGCCCTACTATCCAGAGCTGCATGAAGAGGCGGTGGGCCCGAACGACTCTTTCAACAGCGTCATCCCCAACGATCCACGGACGCCCTACGACATGCGCGACGTGGTCCGCAGTGTGGTTGACGGTGGCGACTTCCTCGAGATCCAGGAGCACTTCGCCGAGTCCATCATCGTTGGCTTCGCTCGCCTGATGGGGCGCACCATCGGCATCGTTGCCAACCAGCCGATGGTACGGGCTGGCGTGCTCGACATCGACTCGTCGGATAAGGCCTCGCGCCATATTCGCTTCTGCAACGCCTTCAATATCCCCCTCGTGACCTTCGTCGACGTGCCCGGCTTCATGCCTGGTGTGCAGCAAGAGTACGGTGGCATCATCCGCCATGGCGCAAAGATGCTCTTCGCCTACGCGGCCGCGACCGTCCCGAAGCTGACCGTGGTGGTGCGCAAGGCCTACGGTGGTGCCTATCTGGCGATGTGCGCGAAGTCTCTCGGGGCGGATCGCATCTGCGCTTGGCCTAGCGGAGAGATCGCCGTGATGGGCGCTGAGGGGGCCGTGAATGTGCTCTATCGCCAGGAGATCGCCACAGCAAAGGACCCTGCTGGGGAGCGAGCGGCGCGGATGAACGAATACAACGCCGAGTTCGCCAACCCCTACGAGGCCGCGGCCCGGGGGCTGGTCGACGAGGTGATCGAGCCCGGTGATACGCGGGTCTACCTCGCCTCCGCGCTCGAGGTGATGAAGGCCAAGCGCGAGCTGCGGCCGCAGAAGAAGCACGGGCTGATCCCGCTGTAGGTCGCCGACCAGCGGTGCGGGCCACCTATGCCTCAGGGCGCAGGCCCCGCTCGGAGGGAGAGCAACGGGAGCCATGGAGCAAGCAGTCGCTGCGATCAAAGGCGGGTTGCCGCTGACCTTGGTGGGGCTTGGCATTGTCTTCGTCGTCCAGGCGTTGATCACCGTGGTGGTGACCTTGATGCGCCGCTTCGATGAGGGCTGGCATCGGGACGAGAAAGAGACGAAGAGCGCGAGTCTCGAGGAGGCGACCGTCGACCACACCACGCTGGTGCTGTTGACCGCCGCGGTGACCACGGCGCTCCAAGGGCGGGCCTTCACGATCCGACGCGTGAGGCGGCTGCTACCGCGCAACCAGGCTCACCCCAGCTGGCAGGCAGAAGGCCGCGCCGTGTTGCATGGATCCCATCATGTTCGGCGTGGTCGCTGAGTGAAAGGTCCCGCCACGCGAACGAGCGCCTACGAGCCTGCTGAACGAGCCGGCTGTTCGAGACCTCTGTTCGAGACCGCTGTTCGAGACCGCTGAACGAGACCGCTGAACGAGACCGCTGTTCGAGACCGCTGTTCGAGACTAACGAGAACGCAGACCTGAGGGCTGTAGAGATGAAGCTCAAGATCACGGTTCATGGCGTGGCCTACGAGGTCGACGTCGACATCCTCGATTGGGGCGAGCTGGCGTCCACGGCGGCGCTGCCCGCGATGCATCGAAACGGCGGCATGCCGATGCCGCCAAACGGCGCGGCGCCTGTCGCGGCGCCTGCTGATCCCCTGCCCGCTCCGGCGAAGAAGGGGCCCGGGCCGGTTGACGGTAGCGGCGACGTCGTCTCGCCGATCGCCGGCACCGTCGTGGAGGTGAAGGTCAGCGCCGGCGATGAGGTCGCCAACGGCGACACGGTGGTCGTGATCGAAGCGATGAAGATGAACACCCCGATCAACGCCTCCCGCGCGGCGAAGGTCAAGAAGGTGGCGGTGCAGAAGGGCGACAGCGTGCGTGAGGGGCAGGTGCTTGTCGAGCTAGAGTAGCGAGCAACCACCATGGAGATCTTCACCAAATTCTTGCAGGTCGGCCTCGTCGGCCACTTCACCTGGGGCAACCTGGCGATGCTCGTCGTCGGGTGTGTCTTCCTCTTTCTCGCGATCACCAAAGACTACGAGCCGCTGCTGCTGGTGCCGATCGGCTTCGGCATCCTCGTGGGCAACATCCCCTTTGCGCGGGGCATGCAGCTCGGCGTCTACGAGCAGGGCAGCGTGCTCTCGTACCTCTACGCCGGGGTGCGTCAGGGCTGGTATCCGCCGCTGATCTTTCTGGGCATCGGCGCGATGACCGACTTCTCATCGATGCTCTCGTCGCCGCGGTTGATCTTGCTCGGGGCGGCGGCGCAGGCGGGGATCTTCCTGACCTTCCTTGGTGCTCTGGGCCTCGGCTTCACCACCCCAGAGGCAGCAGCGATTGGCATCATCGGCGGCGCCGATGGGCCGACGGCGATCTTCCTCTCGTCAATGCTCGCGCCAAGGCTGCTCGGGCCGATCGCCATCGCCGCCTACTCGTATATGGCGCTGGTGCCGGTGATCCAGCCGCCGATCATCAACCTGCTGACCACAAAAAACGAGCGGCTGATTCGGATGAAGCCCTCGCGGCCCGTCTCGAAACGGCTGCGGATCATCTTCCCAGTGATGGCCTTCATCCTGATCGCCTTCATCGCCCCTGGCGCGATCCCGCTGGTGGGGATGCTCTTTTTCGGTAACCTGCTCAAGGAGAGCGGCGTCACCGAGCGGCTGGCCAACACCGCGCGCAACGCCTTCATCGACATCATCACGATCCTGCTCGGCTTCAGCGTCGGGACCTCCACCGACGCGACGCGCTTCTTAACGCCCGCCTCGTTGAAGGTCTTCGCCCTTGGCGCAGCGTCCTTTTGTGTCGCCACAGCAGCGGGCATTCTCTTCGCGAAGCTGATGAACGTGCTCGCCGCGCCGGACAACAAGCTCAACCCGATCATCGGTGCTGCCGGTGTCAGCGCTGTGCCCGATTCGGCGCGCGTCTGTCAGATGGTGGGCGCACAGAACGATCCGTCGAACTTCCTCATCATGCATGCGATGGCGCCCAACGTCTCCGGCGTGATCGGTAGCGCCGTCGCCGCCGGCGTGCTCCTCGCCACCCTCGGCAAACTCGTCGGCGCCTAGCCTCGAGGTTGGCAGCGGCGACCAACGCAGGCGGCCGCAGGTGCTCGTAGGAGCACCCCTACACATGCCTCCCGTCGCCGGGCACAGCACTGCTGGGCCCCAGAAAGCTCGCCAGACCACCCGTATGGCTCGTTTCTTCGGCGACGAAAGCGGCGCGGCAGCTCAGCACCCAACTCGGTCCCGAACGTGTGGGGAAGCTCTTAGAGCAGGTACTTCAGAAAGACCGTCGCTAGCCCAAGAAAACACAGAAAACCGAAGACATCAGTGCACATCGTGACCAGGATGCTGCCGCCGAGCGCGGGGTCGAGGCCGAGGCGCTTGAGCGTGAGCGGGATCGCTGTGCCCACGAAGGCCGCGATCAGCAGGTTGGCGACCATCGCCATCGCGATCACGGCGCCGAGCCATGGGTTGCCCTTCCAAAAGAACGCCACGCCGGCCATCGCCGCGCCGAGGATCAGGCCGATGCTCAGGCCGACGATCACCTCTTTGAAGAGCGCCCGCAGCGCCGAGGAGAACTCGAGCTCGCCCAGCGTGATGCCGCGGAGGATCACTGTCAGTGTCTGGTTGCCGGTGTTGCCGCCGATGCTCGCGACCACCGGCATGAAGGTCGCTAACGCGACGAGCTTGCTGATCGTCCCCTCGAAGAGGCCGACGACGCTGGCGGCGATCAGCGAGGTGCCGAGGTTCAGCGCATTCCAGGGCAAGCGCTTGAGCAGCGACCGGTGGGGAGGGGAGAACACGCGGTCACCCTCGGAGAGGCCGGCCATGTTGTACATGTCCTCGGTGGCTTCCTGCTCCAGTACGTCGATCACGTCGTCGATCGTGACCAGCCCGAGCAGACGACCGTCCTGTACGACAGGCACGGCCAGCAGGTTGCGCCGTGAGACCGTGCGTGCCACGGCCTCCTGGTCGGCATCTGGGGAGACGCTGACCAGCTCGGTGGTCATCAGCTCGTCGACCACCGTGTCGTCTTGGGCCTTGACCAGCTGGCTCAGAGACATCACACCGACCAGCCGCCCATCGCTATCGACGACGTAGAGGTAGAACAGGGGCACGTCGGGGTGCGCCGCCCGCACGGTGGCGATCGCGTCACCGACGGTGACCCCCTGATGCACCGCCGCAAAGCGCGGGATCATCCGGCCGCCTGCGCTCTCGTCGGAGTAGCGCATCAGCCGCTCGATATGCGAGCGCGGCTCCTCGTCGACCAGCGCGAGCACTCTCGGGAGCCGCTCTTCGTCGAGCCTCCGCGCCAGCTCTTTGGCGTCGTCGGGCTCGAGGTGGGACAGCAGCTGTGCGAGGTCGCCATCGCCGAGGGCGCCGATCAGCTCGTCGATGAGCTCGTCGGGGATCTGCTGCAGCGTCTGGGTCAGCCGCTTGCGATCGGCCGAGAGCTGCTTGAGCGCGATCTTCAGCTCGGCTGGCGGCAGCTCTGTTAGCGCCTGGGCCAGCTCCGCGGGGCCGAGGCGCTCGAGCATACGCACCGCGCCACCAGCGCGGAGGCGCTTGCGTAGCAAGGTGACGTCGATCCGCGGCGGCATGGGCAGGGCTCGGGCTCCAGTTTCCGCATTGACGCGCAGTGTAACCGGAGGCAGTTTTTGCGCAAGTTGAGGGCTCAGCCTTAGGCTCTCGGTGTGACCTCCAAGACTTCGACGAGCGAGAGCTTCTCGATCGCGCTCATAGCGGCGGCGTTCGGCGTGACCCTGGCAGGCTGCCCCGCGCCATGCTCATCGCCTGGCTGCGGTGCGGATAAGGCGAGCCCCCGGCGTAGAAGCGCGCCCTTGTCGCGTCGGACGCAGCCTGCGACTCGGCCCGCCTCGGAGCCGACCTCTCGCCCGACGGCTGTGACGCGCCCCGCAGGGCCGCCCCGGTCGCCGGCGCAGCTCGCGATGTACCGTGGCGACGCGGCTCGCCGAGGGCGCGCAGCTCATCGGCTGCCGCTACGCGCTCCGACGCTGCGCTGGCGCTTTCAGGCCAAGCGCGCCGTCTACGCGCAGCCGGTGATCGACGGCCGCGGCGACGTCTACATTGCCTCCCTCGACGGACACGTCTACGCGCTCACCGCCGAGGGCGAGCTGCGCTGGAAGCGTCGCGTTGGCGCCCGGATCTTCTCTACACCGGCCCTGACCGCCAGAGGGCTCTTGGTCGGCGCCGACGACGACGCCCTGCGCTTGCTCGACCTCGAGACCGGGCAGCAGCGCTGGCGCTTCGAGACGGGGCCTTGTCGCAAGCTGCCGGGCTTCGGGATGGATAGCGTGCGCTGTCAGGTCGACAGCTCACCGGCGATCAGCGCCGATGGGAGCCTCGCCTATGTGGCGGCCGACGCGCTCTACGCGATCGCCCTGACCTCGGGCAAGGCTCGCTGGCGCGCGCCGCTGTCGGGCCACGCCTTCGCCTCGGTCGCGCGCGCGGCCGACGGCACGCTGGTGGTGGGCACCAAGGCGTTGACGGTTGTCGGCTTGGCGAGCAGCGACGATGGCAGAGAGCGCTGGCGCTTCAAGGCACACGACAACTGCGACGCGACCCCCGCGATCGCCGCCCAGGCCCCGCTGCCAGGCCCTCCTGATGACCCGTCGGAGCTGAGCCGGGCGACCAAGGAGGAGACGCTCAGGATTCGCCGCCGCCGCGTCGGAGCGGTGGCCTACGTTGGCTGCGACGACGGTCGCCTGCGCGCCTTCGAGGTCGCCAGCGGGCGGGAGCTGTGGAGCGTCCGCACCCATCGGCGCGTCGAGTCCTCCGCGGCGATTGGCCCCCGAGGGCGGGTTTACTTCGGCTCTGGCGATGGCTGGTTGCGCGTGGTCTCGCCCGAGGGCAAGCTGGTCTGGCGTTTTCGCACCCAGGGCGCGATCCACGCCGCGCCCGTGGTCGACGCCGACGGCGCCGTGATCGTCGGCAGCCGCGACGATCATCTGTATGCTCTCGATCGCGACGGCCGGTTGCTCTGGAAGCGCCGCTTCGGTGGTGACGTCGACGCCCCCGTCGCCGTAGCCAAGGACGGCACCTTGATTGTCGGCTGCGACGACGGCACGGTGACTGCCTTGCGGTGACTGCCCTGCGCTGACTGCCTGTGCTGACTTGAGAGCTCCCCCACAAATGGCTGCCGTCGCCGGGTATGGCACTGCCGGCCGCTTTCGATGCCTCAGAACGTTCGCCATGCCACCCGTATGGCTCATGTCTTCGGCTACGAAACCGGCTCGGCAGCTCCGCGCCCGGCTCGGTCTTGGATTTGTAGGGGGCTCTTGAGTGTTTCCAGCAGGACCGAATTCAACCAGCCCCGCGCCCGTGGCATGTGATACATCGCTCCTGCGAGGGTGTGCAAGCGCCTCGCGAGCGGTCATAAGACGCCTCGATGAAAGACGACCATGGCATTCGATAGACGAACCTTGCTCGAGGCCCTCTGGGCCGGGCCCTCCGATGGAATGCAAGCCGCCGATATCACGCGCGCTCTCGATCTGCCGCGAGATCGGCGGGCGCAGATCCGGCGCCTGCTCAAGGAGCTCTGCCGCGCTGGCCTGGTCGTGCAGCGCGGGCGGCTCTTCTCGCCCGCCCCGGAGGCCGCCGAGCGACTGCAGGAGCAGGAGCGCGCCGATCACGCGAGCCTCGTCGAGGGCGTGCTGAAGGTCACGCCTGCGGGTCACGCCTATGTCGACCTCGAGGACGCCGCCTACGCCGGGATCCTCGTCGAGGCGACCGACTTCGGTGAGGCGATCGACGGTGATCGCGTCGCTGTCGAGATCACCTCGAGTCATAAGGGGCGTCGCCACGGTCGCGTCGCCGCCGTGCGCGAGCGCGGTCGCAAGCGTGTCGTCGGCATCCTCGAAGGTCCATCCTCTCGCTCTGGGCATGGCCCTTCTTGGCGGCTGGTGATCGAGGATCGACGGCTCCAGAGCCAGCCCATCCTCATCTCTGCCGATCTCCCCGCGGACATCCGCGCCGAGGCCTCGAAGGGGCCACGGCTGACAGTCTGCGGGATCGAGCGCTACCCCGAAGAGCCCGGCGCGCCGCTGGAGGTGCGCCCCGAGGTGGTGCTTGGTCCTCCGGGCCAGCTCTCGGCGGAGGTCGAGCGCGTGCTCTGGGAGGTCGGCATCCCGCAGGGTTGGGACGAAGACATCCATGAGGAGACGGCGGCGATGCCGGGGGCGGTGCGCGAAGAAGACCTCTCCCATCGCGCCGACCGCCGCGACCTGCCCTTCGTCACCATCGACCCCGAGACCGCCAAAGACTTCGACGACGCCGTCTGCGCGCTACGCCGCGAGGACGGGACGATCGAGGTCTGGGTCGCCGTGGCCGACGTCAGCCACTATGTGCGCGAGGACTCGGCGATCGACATCGAGGCGCGCACCCGCGGCTGCAGCGTCTACCTGCCCGGTCGCGTGATCCCAATGCTCCCGGACGCCCTCAGCTCGCACCTCTGCTCGCTGGTCCCCGACGAGGACCGGCTGGCGATGGTGGTGCACCTCGAGGTTGGCCTCGACGGGGCCGTGTCTGGTGAGAGCGCCGAGTCGGCGGTGATTTGCTCGCGGGCGCGTCTCGATTATCCCGGGGTCGCAGCCGCGCTGGCGGGCGACTTCCGCGGCCTGCGCTCGCGTTACGAGCCCCATGTCGAGCTCCTCGCCCTCCTGGCCGAGGGCGCCGAGCGTTTGCGCCGTCGCCGGCTCCGTCGCGGCAGCTTGACTGCCCTCGACCTTCCTGAGGCCAAGGTCGTGCTCGACGAAGATGATCCCGATCGGGTACGCGACATCGTCGCCGCCCGCTCCGAGGAGGGCGAGCGCTCGGCCTATGGCCTGATCGAAGAGCTGATGATCGCCGCCAACGAGGCGGTGGCGCGGCTCTTTCTCGCCGCCGACTCCCCGACGATCTTTCGCGTCCATGGCGAGCCTCGGTCTGAGGCCCTCGAGCGGCTGGTGACGCAGCTGGGCGCCTACGGGATGTACGTCGAGCTGCCGCGGATCGTCGAGCCCCAGGGGATGAACCAGCTGCTGCAGGCGATCAGCGGTCACCCCGCGGCGCGGCCGCTGGCCTACCTCGTGCTGCGCACGCTGGCGCAGGCGGAGTATCACATCGACAACAAAGGCCACTTTGGTCTCGCCTCTGAGGGCTATCTCCACTTCACCTCGCCGATCCGCCGCTACCCGGACCTCCACGTCCACCGGCTGCTCAAGCAGCTGCTGCGTAAACAAGGCAAGGTCGAGATCGCCGGCGCCGCGCTGACGGCGGCGGGCGAGCATTGGCTGCGCCAGACTGGCAGCTCGCAGCTGCGCACGCTCTCGCGAGAGTCGTCCGAGTGCGAGCGACGTGCGATGGCCGTAGAGCGGCAGATGGTCTCGCTCTACGCTGCGGCGCTGCTCGCCGAGAGCGTGGGCGACGCCTTCGACGGCACGGTGATCAACTTCTCTTCGTCAGGCGTCTTCGTCGGCCTTGATCACCCCCACGTCGAGGGGATGGTGCGCTTCGACAGCCTCCCTGGCCATGTTGAGCTCGACCACGAGCTGATGCGCCTCGAGGGTCAGCGCGGAGCGCCCTCTCTGCGCCTCGGCGATCGAGTGCGGGTTCGCATACGCAACACCAGCTTGGCCAAACGTCAGGTCGACCTCGAGCTCGAGAGCGGCGGGGCGCTGGGCATGGCGCGCACGCGTCGCTTCCGCCGCGATGGGGGGGCCGAGGGCGGGGGTGGTCGAGAGGGTGAGACGCGTCGCTGGTTCGAGCCCGTCGACGGTCGCCGCCGCGGCAAGAGCGGCCTCGTCGGACGCCTTCGGCGCGTCCCCGCGCGCAAAGGACGCGGCGCCAAGAACAGCGGCAGGGGGGGCCAAGGCGGCAAGCGCGGCCAAGGCGGCAAGCGCGGCCAAGGCGGCAAGGGGTGAGCCGTCACCGACTCTTGCGAGACGCGTAAGCTTGCCGGTGTGACCCCTTCAGCCGCTGGGTGCATCCAGGGTCCCTCACGGCGCTGGCTTTTGCCTTATGAGCACCCCTACCCATGCCTCTCGTCGCCGGGCCCAGCACCGCCGGCCGCTTTCTAGGAGCTTGATTCGCTACGCTCAAGTCGACCAGTGCGCGCGGACGTGTGGCGCAAAGGCTGTAGGCAGGCTGATGCTG
>PDWJ01005542.1_pt1 | contig 10752 bp, 7 predicted proteins | sample 1430881 | NCBI WGS metagenome assembly PDWJ01 (sample SAMN01162460, study PRJNA174530) | Oral metagenome, whole genome shotgun sequencing project. | biome: Marine environment; feature: Marine mammal; material: Swab sample of the gingival sulcus; isolation source: swab sample of gingival sulcus... | reverse complement strand
TGGGAAGATACCGGAACAAAAAGTTCCTCAATCTGAATATCCTCGTTTTTTCTCGACAAGGCAGTATCCAGGAAACTTTGCACACTGGGGCGCAGCAGTTTCATGGCCATGGACTCAGCTCCAATATCGTATGGGGTTTCCACCCTGTTGGCCCCGGCCACCAGAAGTTTCTTGCGAACACTTGGATTATCGGCCCTGGCCATAATATAAATGTCCGGGTTTAACTGACGGGCCGTCAGCACCAGAAAAACATTGGCAGAATCCGTTCCCAGACATGCCACCAGATAATCTGCTCCTGTGATGCCTGCCCTGAGCAACACATCCTCATCTGCGGCATCTCCGATAATATAGTGAAATCTTTTGGACTGAAGCGCTTCTTCCCTGTCTGGATTTTGTTCAATTACCACCATGTTGCTGGTTTCTTCCTTGACCTGCTTAATTTTTTTATCCAATCTTTGTCTCCCCAACAAATTTTTGATTTCTCCTTCCACGATGGATTTACTGATCATTCCCACCAGATAAATATAATATCCGCCTCCGGTAAAAATTAAAAACACCGTAAAAATTTTTCCCAACTCTCCTGTTTCATGAACTTCCATGAAACCTACAGTACTCAAGGTAATGGCTGTCATATAAACAGAATCAAGAAAACTCCATCCTTCAATGAGCATATAGCCTGCGACTCCCACAGAAACGATGGTCAGACTCGCAATAGAAAATTTAATAAACAATTTTATGTGCATGGTTCATCCATTTCCATTTTGGGATGTTTTCATCATGTCTGCTGTCTTTATGGAAATTCGCATAAAATCTTCCACAGACAGGGTTTCTGCCCTCCTCCCAGGATCAATTTCTGCTCTGTCAAGAATCAGTAATACAGTTTGGGAATCCAGTCCCAGTTCCCTTGAGGTCATTGCATTTTTTAATGATTTTCGTCTCTGTGAAAACGCAGCCTTGATGACGGCAAACACCACAGAATCCATATCAGGAGCAAAAGGCTTGCCTTTGGTAAAATCAAAGCACAGCACAGTAGAAGAAACCCCGGGTCTGGGAAAAAAGCATTGCGGTCCAATGGTCATGATATGTTTTACCTTGGCAGCATATTGGGCAACGGCAGATAAACGGGATCGATGTTTTGTCCCTGGCTGGGCAATAATCCGCTGGGCAAGTTCATGCTGGAACATCAAAACAGCCTTTGACAGGACATCGCGAGCCTGAATCAAATGAAAAAGAATCTGGGAAGAAATATTATAGGGGATATTGCCAATGATTATCAACGTATCATTTTTTGCAATGTCCCGAATATCCGTTTTTAGAATATCCTGCTGCAGGATTTGAACCCCGGATATATTTTCCTCTGCCAGTTCCTGCTCTAATATGGGAATCAGCCGTGAATCTTTTTCCACGGCAACAAAGGAATTGGTTTTAGTGGATATGGGAATGGTTAATGCTCCAAGCCCCGGACCGATTTCCAGCACTCTGGCATCACAATCAATACCAGCCTGTTCAACAATATGTCTGGCAACACCTTTATCAAAAAGGAAATTTTGTCCCAGACTTTTTCCTGCATAGATATTACTTTTTTGTAATAGTTCTCTTGGATGTGTCATCTTAAATATTATACCAAACAATCAAAAATTATGATAAAATTTCCATGATATATACAATCACTTTAAAATTATTGTTTGACTTTATCTGTTTTTTATAAGAAAATTGCATAAATTTGGCTGGGCAGAGTATACGGAAATAATGATTCTTATTCAATAGCCAAACTAAAAGAGCAGTAAAAGTCGTTGGATAATTATATTTTTATGAGATTTACCCTCTGTGATTTTTTGCTGTAACTACATGTTGCGATTCTTATTTCAGGATATATTGTAAGCCCAATGCAGATATGAAAAGAAGAAAAAGTATGATTCAAGGATGCTGAAGCACCATGCAACAGCCTGACATATTAAAAAAGGAGAAATACCATGACGGAAAAAAAAGCTGTCCCCCCTACATGGGAGACATTTGTACAGCTTGTATTAAATCAACTGGAAATCCCCACGAGAAAAGATATTCTGGAGATTCATCATCGCCTGGATAAAATTGAAAAACTCATGACCCGGGCCCATCCTGATATGACAAAGGCTCGCATGGGAAAGACCTGGAAAAGAAAGACCGCAGCCGTTGTTGTTCTTACTGAAATATCAAGACATCCCAAGGGGATTAATTTTAAAGCCATCAAGTCGATTACTGGCTATGATGATAAAAAACTGCGAAATATCATTTATCGGCTGGATAAACTCGGAAAAATTGAAAAGATCAGTCGAGGGGTATATAAACCAATCTGATCAAAAAATACACCTGATCAAAAAGATGTTCAGTACTCCCCCAGAAATTATTCCCTGCGCAATTTCCTGACGAATTACCGCTTTGCATATTTAAGATGGTTTCAATCGTCAATACATCACATAATAAATATTTATAGAGGTATTTGAATTTTTTTCAAATACCTCGTAATTTTAGGAATTACTTACCTTATGAATACAAATTCTCAACCTTCTTCAGCACCTGCTCCAGGAACCCGGATCAACGGCTATACCGTAAAGCAGGTTCATTTTCTTCCCGGAATTCGATCAACCTTTATCCATCTGGTTCATGATCAAACCCAGGCCAACCACATTCATCTGACAAATCAGGATAAGGAAAATACCTTTGGGGTCTTTTTCCGAACGGTTCCCAATGATTCAACCGGAGTTGCCCATATTCTGGAACATACCGTATTATGCGGATCAGAAAAATTTCCTGTGCGTGATCCTTTCTTTTCCATGCTCAAAAGAAGCCTGTCCACGTTCATGAATGCCTTTACCGCGTCTGACTGGACCATGTATCCTTTTTCCACCCAGAGCAAAAAAGATTATTATCATCTCATGGATGTGTATCTGGATGCAGCCTTTTTCCCAAAAATTGACCGTTTGAGTTTTAAGCAGGAAGGCCATAGAATGGAGCTGGTTTCATCCGGGTCTGATACAGTCCTGGAATACAGGGGGGTGGTATATAACGAAATGAAAGGAGCCATGTCTTCTCCCTCCCAGGTGTTGGGCAGAGGGCTGCTCCAGGGCTTGTATCCTGATACCACCTACAGCAATAATTCCGGCGGGGAACCCGAAGATATCCCCTCTCTTACCTGGGAAGAACTCAAACAATTTCATTCCCGGTATTACCATCCATCCAATGCCTGGTTTTATACCTATGGGAATTTGCCCCTGGAAGAGTCATTATCCTTTATTTCGGAAAAGGTGCTTTCAAAATTTGATTATCTTACCGTAGATTCTGCGGTTCCATCCCAGCCACGCTGGACTGAGCCAAAAGAATACTGCATTCCCTATGCCTGTTCTGATGCCCGGAATATCGAAAAAAAATACCAAGGTTGTGTGGCATGGCTTACCTGTGATATCCGGGATCATTTTGAGGTGCTGGTACTGACCATTCTGGAACAAATTCTCATGGGAAATGCAGGCTCGCCCCTGCGCAAGGCCCTTATTGACTCCAACCTGGGAACAGCCCTGTCCGATGCCTGGGGGTTTGATGCAGACAACAGAGACACCATGTTTGTGGCAGGTCTGAAAGATATTTCCCAAAAAGATGTGGAAACCGTAAAACATATCATATTTGATACCCTTACCGCCCTTGCAGAACAAGGCATCCCTCCAGAGCTTGTGGAATCTGCCATCCACCAGATTGAATTTCACAAAAAGGAAATTACCAACACCCCCTACCCCTTTGGCCTGAAACTTTTGGTTTCCATAGCTGGAACCTGTATCCATGAGGGCGATCCTGTGGCATGTCTGGACCCTGACCCTGATCTGGATATACTGGCCGATAAAATCAAGGCTGGCGGTTTTCTGGAGGCAAAAATCCAGGAATATTTTCTGGATAATCCCCATTGGATGCTGTGTACCCTGGCCCCGGATGCAGATTTGGAAAACAAGAGGGAAGAAAAAATCAAACAGCAACTTTCCCAAAAATTGTCCAGTCTGTCAGATGCCGATCTTGAACAGCTCCAGAAAGATGCAAAAGACCTTGCTGCCCTTCAGGATGCAGAAGAAGATATTTGTGTTCTGCCCACCCTGGCCCTGGAAGATGTGCCCCCGGAAATGACCGTTGTCCGGCCTGATAATGTACCGGATATCAAATCTGCTGTTTCCTATGTCAAGGCAACTTCCGATATTTTGTACCTGACCTGCCCCGGAGGTGCTGGAGCCATTGATCCATCTGCCCTGCCCCTGGTTCCCTTTTTCTGCACGGCATTTACCAACGCAGGCACCAGCAGGCACGATTATGTTGTCATGGCAGAAAAAATGGATTTATACACCGGAGGTATCAGTCTGTCTCCTTTTTCCGGTTCCAGCTTTACCAATGAAAACCAAACCCATTGTTTTCTGGCTCTCCACGGAAAAACCCTGGATCGGAATCTGAATCCTTTTTTTGATCTTCTGGAAGAATTTGTCAAAAAGATCAGTTTCCACGACCATGAACGCCTTTTTCAGCTTCTTCTCCAATACCAGGCCGGAATGGAAAGCTCCATTGTTGCGGCAGGCCACCAGTATGCCATCAGTATGTCTTCCCGGCATATTTCCCGGCCTGCCCATATCCGGGAATTGTGGAGCGGCATGAAGCAATATCATTTTATCAAAAAGATTACCGGACAAATGGAATCCGGCAGCAAACAGGCCATATTGGAAGACCTGCAAAAAAATATGGAAACCATGGCCGCAAAAGTGTTTTTGCAAAACAATCTCAAACCCGCTGTTGTGGGCGGAGAAAAGACCCTTGTTCAGGCAGACCAGCTACTTGGACAGATGCTCTCCACCCTGCCCCGGAGCAAAAATCCGTATTTTGAAGCTCCTGAAATTGACTTTGACGCAAATATTCCCAGGGAAGGATGGTACACAGATACCAGCGTGGCATTTGTGGGACAGTCTTTCCCTGTTGTGGGTATTGCCCATGAAGATGCGCCGGCTCTTTCTGTTATTGCAAAATTATTGCGTTCCTTGTACCTGCACCGGGAAATCCGGGAAAAAGGCGGAGCCTATGGAGGGTCTGCCCAGTATAATTCCGAAGAAGGTATTTTTTCCTTTTTCTCTTACAGGGACCCCCATGTTGCCCGTACCCTGAATGTGTATAAAGATGCCTGCACATTCATTCAGGAAGGAAATTTTACAAAAACCGATGTAACCGAAGCCATACTTCAGGTGTGTTCAGATATTGATAAACCCCATCCTCCCGGTCCTGCTGCCATCAAGGCGTTTTACAGGGATATTGCCCAATTAAGCGATGACACCCGTCAGCAATTCAAGGATTGTCTGCTCAGGCTGGACAAGGATAAAATCAAATTGGTCGGGCAATCCTATTTTTCCATTGATGACAAGAAAAAAGGAACCTGCGTGATTGCGGCAAAAGACAAATTGAAAATGGCCAATGAAACCCTGGAAAAACAAGGAGAGGTTCCATTGACCATTTACAGCGCACATTAACAAAATCATTGGGGAAGTTCAGGCGGTATCAAGCAGTCGTGTCAGAACTTCCCTGTCTTTATCATTAAGCCCATTTCCCTGACAGGCAATATCAAGGGTATATCGTCCCAGTATCCGATACAATTCCACAAATTCGGGGTATTGCTCTTTCATATTTTTCAGATGGCCTTCAACAATGGGAAAATCTCCCCTGGCAATGGGCCCGGTTAAGGCATTTATGGTTCCCTTGGTCTTGATATTTTCCAGGGAACCATGAATCAGAGGTTCCAGCAGATGGTATGCCTGGACAGTATCCAGTCCTGTTTTTTGCATCATCTGTAAAGAAGCATGAACCAGGGGTACCAGATAATTGGATGCCGTTACAGCCGCAGCATGGTACAGAACTTTGGCAGAAGTGGGCATAACAAATGGGGTTCCCCCCAAAGCCCTTACAATTTTCTGTCCCTGGCAAACCGCTGTTTCATCTCCTTCAATGCCCATATAAATTCCCGTAAATGGTGAATCCTGTCCTGGCTGATATGGAGCAAATGCCTGGAGCGGATGAATGGAGCCTGTGGCAGCCCCGGCCTTTTTCGCCGCAGACAGAATATCGGAACCAAGGGCGCCTGAAAGATGAAACACCGTATGATTTCTGGAAAATCCCTTTTTTTGGGCAATGGTTTCACACACAGATTCTATTTCCATATCCGGTGTGGTCACAAACACCATATCTGCCATTTTTGCGGCATCTTCAGGGGCAGGAGCCACAAGCCCTTTTCCCACAATCCTGCAAGTCTTCTGGGCAGATGTCAGGGATTTACTGGAAAACCCTGCAGGAATCAATCCACTCTTTTCAAGGAAAACCGCCAGATGAGTTCCCACACGTCCACATCCGATAATAGAAAATTTCATGGCTCTTTGTTTAGTGATAGGCGTATTCATCCGAAGGAAAAACTCCCTGCTTTACCTCATTGATATATTCTTTTGTCCCTTTTCGGGCAAGTTCTGCTATATCTCCGTATTTTTTTACAAATTTGGGCAGAAACTGGTCGTTAATCCCCAGCATGTCATGCAAAACCAGCACCTGACCATCGCAATGTTCTCCTGCGCCAATACCAATAGTAGGAATGGTCAGTTCCTGGCTGATTTTTTGGGCAATGGGAGAAGGAATTCCTTCCAGTACCACGGAAAAGGCTCCGGCATTTTCCACATCCAGGGCATCCTGGATTAACCGCTCTTCATCCCTTTGTACCTTAAATCCTCCCATTTGATGCACGGACTGGGGTGTCAGCCCGACATGGGCCTGTACAGGAATTCCTGCCTGGGCAATGGCACGGATTACCTTGCACACAGCAGCCCCACCTTCCAGCTTTACCCCCTGGGCCCCTGCTTCCTTGAGAAATCTTCCTGCATTCTGTACGGCTTCGGACAAGGCTCCCTGGTAGGACATAAAAGGCATGTCTCCTATGACCATTGCCCGTTTACATGCCCTTGAAACCAGTTCTGTGTGATACAGCATCTGCTCCATAGTGACGGCCAGGGTGTTTTCCCTGCCCTGAACCACCATGCCCAGAGAATCGCCCACCAGGATCATATCAATGCCTTCCTCGTCCACGATCCTGGCAAAAGCGTAATCATAAGCCGTCAACATGGTAATTTTTTCCCCTTGCTGCTTCATTTTCATTACAGCAGCCGTTGTAATGGTTTTTTCCATTATTCCCCCCTTTTTTTCAAAAAATCAATAACGATAAAAAAGACTGTCCCCATAGTCATGAAAATCCCTGCACCGGGAAACACCAGATCCAGGGAAAAGACATCCATGACAAGTCCTGCGATAAGAGCCCCTGTCAGCATTCCCAGGCTATGGGCTGTGGTCATCATGGACATTACTGCTCCCATTGCTTTTTTCCTTTCGCCGTTTTGTACGGACAAGGCCGTCAATGCAGGAGTGGAAATTCCTCCTCCCAGACCAAATAGCCCCAGGGCCAGCAAAAGCTGGACAAAATCTGAAGCAAAAAAAATACAGCCCATGCCCCCAGCAGAAATCATCCCCCCTGCACATACCATGACAGACCTGTTTACCCGGTCTGCCAAAAGTCCCATTGGTACTTGCAATACGCCTGAAACAAACACACCCAGACTTACCAGAATTCCGATTTCGGTGGTTGAAAGGGAAAAGTTCTGATCCGCCAGCAAGGGTAAAAAACTCCAGATTGCGCCAATGGAAGCCGTATATGCGTACCGAAACCCACAAAGGCTCCAGATTTCCCAATCCTTGAGAATTGGTGTCCATGAACCCTGATACCGGTCTTTTGGCTGAAAATATTCCTCTTTTACCGAAGGCAGACAAAAACCGCACATCAAAAGCCCCAGAAAGGATAATACCCCCATCCAGAGAAAAGCCGTTTCCATTGTCCATATATCCTGAATCACTCCTCCCAGCATGGGCCCCAGACTCATACTGATGAACATGGACAAATTGAATAACCCCATAGAATACCCTTCAGAACCCTGGGGAGTGATTTCTCCCACGTATGCCTGGGCAACAGGAAAGATCATGGCAGAGCCAACTCCCTGAAAAAAACGGATGATAATCAGTTGATTCACGGTGGTGGAAACATACAGGGCAATGGAAACCAGGACATAGGAAATCAATCCCAGCATGATAAAAGGCTTTCTGCCCTTTTTATCGGACATGCGTCCGAAAAGGGGTAAAAGCAGAGTACGGGACAGGGAAAAAGAAGCGAAAATCATGGAAACATACAACCCTGTTGCTCCCAAATTGGTAGCATATAAGGGCAATAACGGCACCACAATCCCCACACCTGCCACCATGACAAAGGTAATAAAAAATAATGTGGAGAATACCTTTTTCTGGAAAGAAGGGATTAATTGCAGTCCCGTAGAAGAAATTCGCCGAATGAGCTGATACACCGGCTCACGTATCATATAAAATAATTCCATATCCCCCTGATTCCCCAAATCCCACGCCTGACGGCATCTATAACCATTTGATTTCCAGTTCGTTTCGATAGTTTCCTGACCACCAGCAAGGTGCCAGATGCAAGGCAGCAAGGCAGTAGCACCCGGAGTCGTATTTACGCATACGTCGTAGGGGGATGCTGCCGCAGCTAACGCCGCAGGTGGCATTTTGATGGTGGATCAGGCCCAAATTCGGCTCGTGCCGCTATTCAAGACACTCCCGAACCTGATTAATAAACCGGCTTGGCACGGCAAAATCCCCTTTCCGGTAATTGGCATGGGTCAGATACAAAAAACGCTCGGCACGGGTCATGGCCACATACATGAGACGCCGCTCTTCTGCCATTGCCCTGTCCCCGTCCTCCATGGATCGCCAATGGGGAAACAATCGCTCCTCGCATCCTGCAATGAATACCGTATCAAATTCAAGCCCCTTGGCAGAGTGAATGGTCAAAAGACTTACCCCCCCGGATTCCTGCTCCTTTTGATCCTCTGCCCGGTCTTCCCGGACCAGGGCTGCCTCTTCCAGATAGGTCAAAAGATCATCTGCCGATCTTGCCGTATGGATCAACTGCTCAATGTTTTCCTTTTTCGAAATAAATTCTTCCTTTGTTTTGACCTTTTTTTTCAGATATTCATAGTAATCCGTTCGGTCAATGACCATTTCCATGGCAGCCCCAGGAGCAAGATCTCTGATGTCATCCAGAATTTCCAATACCAGGCACAAACCATCATGGACTTTTTTGGACAATACCCTTTCTGTTGCCATTTTTCGTGCTGCATCCTGCAAACTCATGTCTGAAGTTCGAGCCTGGGCAATCTTTTGAATCATGGCAGGGCCAATCCCCCGCTTGGGAGTGTTTATGACCCGTTCAAAGGACAAATCATCGCCGGGAAAACAGCTTGCACTCAGATATGAGTGAATATCCAGAATTTCCATGCGTTCAAAAAATCCCTGGGCGCCCACCAAACGATAGGGAACCCGGTATTGGCGAAATATCTTTTCAAAGGGCAGAGAGCAGAATTTTGTCCGGTAAATCACGGCCATCCGGCCAAAGGCAAGACCTTTTCCCCATTGATTCAGGGCCAGAATCCGTTTGGCTGTCCATTCTGCCTCGTGGATATCGGACATAAAATCATAGACTTCAACCACGCCCCCCTTTTTCCGGGAAAAACATTTTTTTTCCATTTTATCCGGGTTGGAGTCAATGATGTCATTGGCTGCCTGAACGATTTCATCGGCAGACCGGTAATTTTCTTCGAGACGAAACACCCTGGCGTTCTGAAAGGTCTGGGGAAAGCGCAAAAAATGATCCACATTGCTTCCCCGGAAGCCATATACAGCCTGCCAGTCGTCTCCCACGCAAAACAGATTCCCGTGATCCCCCAGCAACAGCCTTGTCAGTTCCTCCTGGAGGTTGTTGGTGTCCTGGTATTCATCCACCAGCACATAGGAAAAATAACTGCGGTACCATTCACGAATGTTTTCATCATCCCTTAGCAGATCACGGGTTTTCAAAAGAATATTGTCAAAATCCACGCTGTTCATCTGCATAAGCCGTTCTTCATACTGGTCAAAAAAATCCAGAATCCTGATGGCAGATCGTTTGGCCTGCTGGGTCAGGTATTCTTCTGGATTCCCGGAATTTTTCCCACGGGAAATCCAGTTCAGAATCATGCGGGCATATTTTTTGTCCACATTATTTTTCACGCACAATTCCTTGACAAGTTTTTCCTGCTGATACACGGTCATTACCTGAACAGGCGGCTGGTATCCCAATGTTTTACAATGACGTTTCAACATCATCAAACAGGCAGAATGATAGGTGCGAACCCATAAAAAATCCTGCTGGGAGCGGCCTGTCATTTCCATGAGCCGGGTTTTCATCTCGCTGGCTGCCTTGTTGGTAAAGGTAATGGCCAGGATTCGTGCGGGATCGTGTCCCAGACCTATCAAATGGGAAAACTTGGCTGTCAGGGTTCTGGTTTTGCCGGAACCTGCGCCTGCCACCACAAGGGCAGGACTTCCCACGTGTTCTACTGCTTTTTGCTGTGCTTCGGATAATTGCATGTATTTTTATGTACTTTCCTGATGTGTGGTAATTGGTTACAAATTTTTCAAGGCGTTTTTGATGATGATTGCCAACTCGCGTTCCATTTCCCCCTGAATGTCGGCAAGGCGTTCCTCTGTCAGGGCTTCAAAACGTAAAACCAGGGCCGGCTGGGTATTGGATGCCCTCACAAGTCCCCATCCATCGGGATAAACGGC
>PDWJ01005256.1_pt1 | contig 10754 bp, 13 predicted proteins | sample 1430881 | NCBI WGS metagenome assembly PDWJ01 (sample SAMN01162460, study PRJNA174530) | Oral metagenome, whole genome shotgun sequencing project. | biome: Marine environment; feature: Marine mammal; material: Swab sample of the gingival sulcus; isolation source: swab sample of gingival sulcus... | reverse complement strand
TTATAAGAAAGTCTGTGTAGGTTACTCAGATCTTTCAATCTTTGTTGTGGGCTGTGCCTGGGTATCAATAGACCAAGGGCGGCCCGTGGCCGTTATAAGGAGAGAATGATGAATCCTGTGATTGATGCCTTGAAATTTCGCCATGCCTGCAAGCAGTTTGACCCGTCCAAAAAGGTGGAAAAACAGAACCTGGATATAATTCTGGAAGCGGCCTGCCTGTCGCCGTCCTCCTTTGGGATGGAGGCCTGGAAATTTTTGGTGCTTGAATCAAAATCGCTCCGCGAGAAACTGCGCCCCGCCTGCTGGAACCAGGCCCAAGTCACCGATGCCAGCCATGTCATTGCCATTTTAGCCCGTCCGGCAGTGATTGCCCCCGATCAGGAATATGTATTAGAAAGTTTTCAGCGCCGGGGACTGAGCGAAGATGCCACCCACGCCTATGTGGAACGATATAAACACTATATTGACACTGAAGTGGATCCCAGGATGCCCCGATATGCCTGGTGTGCCAAGCAGTGCTATATTGCTCTGGCCAATATCATGACCTGCGCCGCCTCACTGGGCATTGATTCCTGCCCTTTGGAGGGCTTTGAAAAAACACGTGTTGAAGAGATTCTGGAAATTGATACCGACGCGTACCAAGTGGCAGTATTGGTGGCACTGGGATATCGGGCCGGAGCACAGACACCAAGATTCCGCCGTGATCAGACGCAACTGATAGAGATCCGTTAATCAGGACTGTGGTGTTCATGGGGGAAACGGTTCGCTGAAGAAATCGTACCCTGCCCTTGTATGCTTTGATGATTTGCGATATGGATACTATATGAGGGGGGTGTAGGTATCTTTACGTCTTTTTTCCTGTTCACCAGCTGTGATCACACCCATCTGAATGTGAAGACTGTGGCCGGGGTGGTGATACACAGGTTTGCCCACAACAAAAATTGAAAGATCTGAATGAATTACAAAGACTTTCGTATAAAAAATAATGTCCATAGGGAAATAAAATATGCCCATCAATTTCTGCAGCCAGTGCGGCAGTTCAATGATTAAAAGAATTCCAAAAGATGATGACCACCTGCGGGATGTATGCAGCCAATGCAGCCATGTACATTATGAAAACCCTAAAGTGGTAGTGGGAACCATCCCGATTTTTGAAGATAAAATCCTGATGTGCCGACGGAATATTGAGCCCCGGAAAGGAAAATGGACCCTGCCGGCAGGGTATCTGGAAAATGGAGAATCGGTTCAGGACGGTGCTGTCAGGGAAACCCTGGAAGAGACCCTTGCCAATGTAAAGATCATAGCACCCTATCGTATGTTTAACATTGTGTTCGTGGATCAGATTTATATGATGTTCAGGGCGTCACTTGTGTCCGAGGATTACGGCCCCACGCCCGAAAGCACGGATGTCCGTCTTTTCTGTGAAGGCGACATCCCCTGGGACGAGATTGCCTTTGAAGTGATCCGCAGAACATTGGAGGATTTTTTCCAAGATCGGTCTGACGGCCATGATGCCAATCCTAAAGGAAGCGAATATCCGTTTCAGGTCAAGGATCTGGCGTTTAAGCCAGAAAGGGTAATTTCATGACTAGATTTCCCCAGAATCTTCGCGTGCTTGTTGTGGATGACAGCCGTTCCATGCGGCGGATTATTCGCGGTTTTTTCCAGAGGCACAATGTCACCCTGATTGCAGAGGCGGGAAACGGACAGGAGGCCCTGGAACGGATCCAGTTCCAGGGACTTGATCTGATCATATCTGATTTAAATATGCCGGTGATGGGCGGCATGGCGCTGATGGACGCAATAAAACAGGAAACAAAATTTTCCAACATTCCATTTGTTATCTTTACGGTGGAGGCCAACCAGAAAACCATGGCCCTGGCCATGGAAAAAGGGGCTGCCGCCTATATTGTCAAGCCGATTACCGAATCCCTTTTCATTCAAGAAATTCATCACGCCCTCAGCCAATCGGGCAGAATATGAAAGCCTTTACCCTTCGACAAGAATTTCATTTAAAATGTCAAACCGCTCAAAGGGCGGCATGACACAAACCCCTGAAAAATGCCGACGGGCCAGAGCCAGCATGTCCCGGCTGTTTTGAAGACCTGTATTCAGGGGAGAATCACTTTTTGCCATTTGCTCTAAAAGCGAGGCCGGTACGGCAATGCCATCGACTTTATCATTGAGAAATATGGCGTGCTTTGCGGAGACCAAAGGCAGTATCCCCATGATCATCGGCACGTTCAAATGTGCCAGGCCATTTTTCAATGCCATGGCCGTATCTTGGTCATACACCGGCTGGGTGACGATGAATTGGGCCCCTGCCGCCACCTTTCGTTCAACCCGCATGAATTCATGATCCATGCCATTGACTTCAGGCCGCCAGTCCAATACGGCCCCGGTGCATACGCTCGATTCCCGTCCCAGGGAAATCATGCCAAATACACTCAAATCATTCACACTGGCTGCCGGATGGGTCTGCTTTCTGCCAGAAGGGTCACCGGTAACGGCAATGATGGTATCAATGCCCAGGGCTTTTGCCCCCCAGAGTTCGGCTTGCAGGCCTAGCCGGTTATGGTCCCGGACGGTAACATGCAAAATCGCTGGTTTTCCAGTGTGTTGGGTCAACAGATGGGAAAACACCATGGCCGACATCCTTGGGCGGGCAACGGGATTGGATGCGACGCTGAACCCATGAAAATTCAGGGGACAGATCGCTGATATTTTATTTATCAATGCTGTGGTGTCGTTGTCCGGGGGCGGTACCACCTCTATGGTGATTTTAAATTGGCCGGGATCAGTTAAGACAAATGACATGTTTCCCTCCCTGTTTTGAGTGAGTCTAAAGGATTATTTATAAATTAATGTGCATTTTATAATCTATCCCTTCGCATCTGAGAATTCAAGGTACGCCCTGATTTCTTTTGACGATTCATGGTTCAGGACCATGGGCATATAATGGGCATACATCTTTGCAGATTAATAGCGGTTTGCCGCTTGCATAATCTGCATTATGGTTTTATGCTTTAACTTACAAACGGTGACCCGTCTGTCTGTCAGACACACAAACAACCTGAATGAGAAAGGAGCATACCATGACCCAAGTGGCCGTATTTAAGGCATACCCATTTGAAGTTGGGCAGAAAATACGCGTTGAAGAGGCCCCAAGAGCAGGGGACTGGGAGGTCATCGCCGTCACCGAAAACAAAGTCACCCTGCGCTGTCCCATATCCAACAAGGAATTTACCTGGAGCCGGTTCTGCTATCTTGTTCAAGAGCGGGAACAGGCATGGCCGCAACAAGATTAGAAAGGAAACACCATGGATGTCATTTTGCTGATGGCCACAACACTGGACGGGATGATTGCCAGAAAATCGGATCATCTGGTGGACTGGACTGGAAAAGGGGATAAACAGTATTTTGTGGAACTTACCCGGTCTACCGGGGCCATGATCATGGGGTCAAACACCTACGATACCATTGGCGCCCCCCTGCCAGGCCGCCTGAACATCGTCATGACCCGCAACAAAGATCGGGTAAGCAATAAGGAAAACCTGATTTATACCGCACAGTCCCCGACGCAGATCTTAAAAGATCTTGAGCGCAAACAATATGAACAGGTGGCGCTGATCGGCGGTGCCACCATCAATTCGTTGTTTGCAAAAGAGAATCTGATCACGGAAGTCCACCTAACCCTGGTGCCTAAATTATTTGGCCAGGGGCTTTCCATGTTCACCCATGAACTGGATTTGAACCTTGTGCTGAAAGAATACCGGGAGTTGGAAAAAGGACACCTGCTGATGATATACAGGGTAACCCACTGAGCCAAAAATAAATAAACGAGGTCTCCATGACTGAAGATAAAAAAACACGCAAAGGGCTGTTTGCCCGATTACTGAACTGGATTTCACGGGGTGTAAAGCAGGCGGAAAAAAAGGGTGCAGGCGTCTGCCGATCTTGAGGATCAAACAAGTAAGGGACCCGGGAGGTCGACCACCTGATCATTTTAAGAATCCTTATACGTTCCCCAATTTAAATGCACCCAATGCTTAAAACTCCCATAAACAGGGTATAAAAAATGAAAGACCGCGTAAAAGGCCTGCTGCAACAAATCAATTTTATCGAAACCGATGTGGATCTTCAAAAACAGATTCTTTTTTCCCTTCCCTCTGACCAGAAAGAAGAAATGGAAAACGTGCTGACAAAGATTGCCGCCCATAAAAAGAAGATTCAGGATTTGCGGAAGATCATCCAGGAGATTGACCCGGAAGAGTACAACCGGATCATCGCGATTGAACAGGCCACAGAACAATTCAAGGCCCTGGCTGCTGAAAAAAACTTTGAAACCGTGCGGACCCTCAATGACGCGGGAGAATGCTTTATCACATTAAATGACGGTACCCGGCTGGACTGTCTGGTGGCGGCCAAGGATGACGCAGGCACCTGGACCGTCCTGACCCTTGACGGAGAAACCAAAGCATATCCCGGCGGTTTGATTCGGGAATAATCACCCCATCGGCCGGGTGTTGACAGCAATAGATTTGTTTTCTTCCACGGCCTTTACATGGGCCAGAAGGAGTTGTCTTCCCACACCCGGTCCATGAGGGCCTCCTGGAGGGAGACCAGTTTTTCCAGATGGGTCTTTTCCCAGGCAGAAAGCCATTTATACAATTTCTTTTCTTCAGGGTCGTCGGATGCTTCAGACCGCATCGCATACAGCTCAACCGCTTTTTTTTCAAATCCAATGGCTGCGGTGATGGCGGTGGCCTCAAACCCTGCCGCATTTATGCTGTTTTTAATCTCGTCGTTGAGAATATCCGGGCCTTTATCTTCGTGACCGCCCTGGTCACTTGAAGTAAATTTTCCGGTATCCTTATAGGCTTTAAGCTGTCTTTCCAGGATGGCCATATGCGCGACTTCATCATCGGCAAGGGCTTGAAAAAAATCTTTTACAGCAGCGTTTTTGGCATTATCCCGGGCGGTTTCATATAAATTCTTCCCCTGGCTTTCCATGAGAAAGGCATTTTTTAAAATTGTCAGCGCGTTTGACGGGTCCACATTGGCGTTGTCCATGTCGGTCTCCTGTTGCGGGTCATGGTAAAAAAACTAAACTACACCAAGCCGATAAAATTTGCAAATGCCGTGAATTTTTATTACGCTGAAACCTGTTATGGCATACAAAATACAAATTGCGTCATTGGAAAAAATATGAAAACAGAACACTACACCTATTTTGGCAATTCAAAAAAGATGGAACAGCTTTCAGATGAAAGCACAGATCTGGTGGTGACCTCTCCGCCATACCCCATGATTGAGATGTGGGATGATGTCTTTGCCCGACAGAGTGCCATCGTTCAAAAGCACCTTCAACAAGAAGACGCCTGGAAGACCTTTGAGGCCATGCACTGCCTCATGGACAAGGTGTGGGCCGAGGTGTTTCGAATATTGAAACCCGGCGGATTTGCCTGCATCAATATTGGAGATGCCACCCGAACCATTAAAGAAACATTCTGCCTTTATCCCAACCATTCCAGAATCCTTTCAGCCGCCATGGCGCTGGGGTTTACCCCCCTGCCCTGTATCCTCTGGCGCAAACAGACCAATGCCCCCAATAAATTTATGGGATCGGGCATGCTGCCGGCCGGAGCCTATGTCACCCTGGAGCATGAATATGTGTTAATTTTAAGGAAAAAAAATAAACGATCGTTCCAACGGCCCGAACAAAAAAAATGCAGAAGGGAAAGCGCCCTGTTCTGGGAAGAGCGCAACACCTGGTTTTCAGATGTCTGGTTTGATATTAAGGGGACCCGCCAGGGCCTTGGAGATAAGGGCGCCCGAAAACGCAGCGCCGCATTTCCCTTTGAACTGGCCTATCGGCTTATCAATATGTATTCGGTGAAAGGGGATCTGGTGGTGGATCCATTTCTGGGCATGGGGACCACAGCCCTGGCAGCCATGGCCGCAGGTCGAAATTCTGCCGGATATGAAATTGACAGCGGCCTTACCCCCACCATCGTCGATGCAAGGCAGGGACTGATTGTCCATGCCCGAAAGGTGATTGAACAGCGGCTGGCGGCCCACCGTGACTTTGTCGCAGCGCGGGAACAGGAAAAGGGACCGCTGAAACATGAAAACGGTCACTACGGATTTCCCGTGATGACAGCCCAGGAAAAGGAATTGTTCATCAACCTGCCTGTGGCCTTGGAAAGCAAATCCAGCAGCTGTGTCGAAGTGTCCTATGAAACAACGCCCCAGACGCCCCAAACCAAAGCAAGTTCGACACCAACACCAAAGGGAGAACTCAAGAAAAAGAAACGGGGTCGTCCAAAGAAAACCAATCAAGAAAAGTTTCCGGGAAAGATAGACGCCGATGGTCAGATGAGCCTATTTTAAATTCAAGACCATTTTTCGACAGGCTGTTAAGGCCCATGATCAAAATAAAATTGCCCCTCTACTTGTCTTTTAAGTCACCTTGGGTGTGCTTGATGGTGACTTAAAAGCCGGCGTATCTGTGGCAGATTTAATTCTGATCATGGGCCTAAGTTACATTTTCAGGGCGTCAATAGCCCGCCTCATCCGCATCCCGATTCAACGCATTGTCTTGAATCGCCATTGCAGACCTTAACGGTTTTTTATTGAACCCTTGGTCTGGGCCTATTTCTTGTGCCAATCTTGTGCCCCTATAAATCCGTTACGTGTAAAAACCATTGAAAATATCTGTCGAGTTACTACAATAGTATTAGGCGAGGCGAATGGATCCGATACGACATAAACGGATTCAATGCGCCTAATTATTAACCCCACGATTTAAAAAACATTTATAAATTAAATAGGTAAGGAGAAACTCATGGCGTCGACCCAACTTGGCGGAAATCCGGTTGACCTGGCAGGACAATTCCCTGCCCCAGGAGATCAGGCAAAAGAATTCACAGGTGTGGGACAGGATCTATCCAGCGTCACCCTGTCGTCCTTCAAAGGGAAACGGGTGGTACTCAATATTTTTCCCAGTATTGATACCCCGGTGTGTGCAACATCGGTACGCAAATTTAATGAAGCGGCAGCGGCCCTTGACAATACTGTTGTGGTCTGTATTTCAGGGGATTTGCCCTTTGCACACCAGCGGTTCTGCGGGGCGGAAGGGATTGAAAATGTAAAGACCGCGTCAATATTCAGAACCCCTGAATTTGGTACCGATTATGGTGTGGGGATCCAGGACGGTCCACTGGCCGGCCTTACGGCAAGGGCGGTTCTGGTGTTGGACGAGGGCGGCAGTGTGATTTACAGCCAGCTGGTGCCTGAAATTAAGGAAGAACCCGACTACGAAGGCGCCCTGGCCGCCCTGAAATAACCTGCCTGCCGCAGCGCAGGTGAATGGAGAAAATTCAATGAAAACATTGATGAAATGGGGCGCCATTGCCGCGGGTCTCTGCCTGCTGCTGGTTGTGGGACTTATCGTTCTGGTTCCCATGTTTGTGGACGTTAACAAGTATAAACCTGAAATCCAAAATCTGGTCACCCAGCAGACCGGCCGCAGTTTTTCTTTGGGCGATGATATCAAATTGTCTGTTTTTCCCTGGGTGGGCATCCGGTTGTCGGATGTGGAACTGGGAAATGCCAAAGGCTTTACCGGCGGCGACATGGTCTCTGTGAAAGGGTTTGAGGTGCGACTCAAAGTCATGCCCCTGTTGTCCAAACAGGTGGAAATCGATAAATTTATTCTGGATTCTCCCCACATCCGTCTAATGAAAAACAAAGCCGGCAAGGGCAATTGGGACATGGGACCTGCCGGAAAGAAAAGTGATGCGGCAACGCCTTCGCCCAAAGCGTCCCCCAGTGAAAAAAAGGACGGGGGGCTGCCCATTGCCTCCCTCATGGTGGGGCGCTTTTCCGTCATCAACGGACAGCTTTCCTATATGGATGAGGGCACCGGAATGAAAAAAGTGGTGTCGGATCTGAATCTGGAACTGACCGATATCAGTCTGGATAAACCGGTGAAGATTGATCTCAGTGCCAAGCTGGACAACAAGCCCCTGTCACTGTCCGGCCAGGTCGGCCCTGTGGGGCAGGACCCGGGTAAATCCACCATGGGCATTGATCTGATGCTCAAGGCCCTGGATGAACTTAAGATCGCCATTAAAGGGCAGCTCATTGCCCCCATGACAGAACAAAAAATTGATCTAGCGGTGGATATCGCGCCCTTTTCACCCCGCAAATTATTTAACGCCCTGGGAGAACCGTTCCCCGTGGAAACAACGGATCCCAGTGTTCTGGATAAGGTGTTTTTCAAGGCGCTGATTAACGGCTCGGCCAATGCCGTTGCCCTGAGCAACGGAGAACTGGGGCTGGATGACTCACGGCTGACATTTTCCGCAGCGGCCAAAGCCTTCAGCAAACCAGATATCAAATTTAATCTGGCGTTGGATCAAATGGATGTTGACCGGTATCTTCCCCCGGCCAAAGCGGGTCAAAAGGCATCAACCGATCAAGGACCTGAAGGAAGCGACACCGCATCAACGCCATCTAAACCGGATTATGCGCCCCTTCGCAAAATGGTGCTGGACGGTAAGATTACCATTGGCAGCCTTAAGGCCGCCAACCTGACCATGGACAATATACAGGTCAACCTAACCGGCAATGGCGGCGTGTTTCACCTGGATCCCTTTTCCATGGACTTTTACCAGGGGAAGGCCGGTGCCACGGCCCGGCTGGATGTTCGTAAGAACACCCCGGCCACCCGGATGCGCCTTACCGTCAACGGGGTACAGGCCGGCCCGGTGATTAAAGATGCCGCCCAAAAAGAGATCATCGAAGGGACGGTGAATGCGAATATCGGCCTGACCATGGTGGGGGACACACCTGACCAGATCAAGCAGACGCTTGGCGGCAACGGTGAATTGACCTTTACCGACGGCGCCATTATCGGTTTTGATATTGCTGGTACCATTCGGGATGCTAAATCCGGTTTAGGCCTGGCTCCAAAGCAGCCCCAGGGGAAAAAGCCCAGAACCGATTTTGCCGAATTAAAAGTGCCCTACACCGCCCAAAACGGCATGGTGACGATCCCCGGCGCCAGCCTGGTATCGCCGTTACTGCGCCTGTCAGCCCAGGGCAACACCCATCTGTCTAAGGAAAGTCTGGATTTCAGGATTGAACCTAAAGTTGTGGCCTCGCTCAAAGGACAGGGGGATACCGAAGCGCGTACCGGTATGCTCATTCCGCTGCTTGTGACCGGCACCTACTCAGCCCCTAAAATCAGACCGGATCTTAAAGGGATGATGAAAAAACAACTGAACTCCCCGGAAGGGATTATGGGGGGTGACAATGGCAACGGTGTGGGGGACATGCTAAAACAGGGCAAAAAAATTAAAAAGAAAGACATGGAAGAAGCTGGCAAAAACCTGCTGAAGGGATTTTTAAATTAGGAGGCACGTTAAGATGAAACGGATATTTAGACCGATGGCAATCATCACCCTCCCGCTTTTGGGGCTATTTATTTGTCTGCCCGCATGGGGTGAGAGTTCCTGGTTGAATCAGGGCAGCAAATTGCTGAAATCCATGACCACGGACCAAGGCGCTGATACCGTAACGTCCCTGTCTTCAGGGCTGGCCACAGAGGATATTATCGCCGGTTTGAAACAGGCCCTGGAAAAAGGCTCATCCGCCGTTGTCAGCCAGCTCGGGACTTCGGATGGTTTCAATGCGGATCAAGCGGTTCACATCCCGCTGCCTAAAAATCTTGCCAAGGCCAAATCCCTGTTGGATAAGGCGGGAATTGGATCTTATGCTGATACAGTAGAGCTCAAGCTGAACCGGGCGGCTGAAGCGGCCACGCCCAAGGCAAAAGCGTTGTTCATGGATGCCATTACCCAGATGAGCTTTGAGGATGCCAAGGGAATTTTGAATGGCCCCAATGATGCTGCCACCCAGTATTTTAAATCCAAAATGTCACCGGAATTGACCCAATCCATGACACCGGTGGTGGATGAAAGCCTGAATCAAGTTGGGGCGATACAGGCCTATGACCAGATGATCGGCGCTTATAAAAACATACCGTTTGTTCCAGATATCAAAGGCAATCTTACGGCGTATGCGGTTCAAAAAGCCATGGATGGCATTTTTTATTATCTGGCCAAAGAAGAAAAGGCGATTCGTGAGAATCCCGCCAAGCGGACAACAGAATTGTTGAAAAAGGTATTTCAATAACAGCCGCCTTGGTCTATCAACACCAAGGCACAGCCCACAACAAAATTTGAAAGATCTGAGTAATCTACACAGACTTTCATATAACGGCCACGGGCCGTCCCTGGTCTATCGAATCCCAGGCGTTGGCCCACAACAAAACAAGAGAGTAATTCAGTAAGTTACTGAGACTTTCATATAAAAAAACATATTAAGTGAAGGAGATGCGAATGGTTAAAATGGGATTTATGGGCGCAGCCGGTGAAGTGACCGGTTCCATGCATGTGCTGGATACCGGGGATGAAAAGATATTGCTGGATTGCGGCATGTTCCAGGGGCGCAGAAAAGAGGCCCGGGAAAAAAATCTCAATTTCCCGTTGAAGCGTTCGGACATCGCCACCATGGTGCTCTCCCATGCCCACATTGATCATTCGGGCAGAATTCCCATGCTGACGAAAGACGGGTTTGTCGGGCGCATTGTGACCACCCGGCCCACCCAGGATGCCCTGAACTATATGTTGCTGGATTCCGGTCATATCCAGGAGTCAGATGCGCAATACCTGAATTACAAGGCC
>PDWJ01009749.1_pt1 | contig 10757 bp, 7 predicted proteins | sample 1430881 | NCBI WGS metagenome assembly PDWJ01 (sample SAMN01162460, study PRJNA174530) | Oral metagenome, whole genome shotgun sequencing project. | biome: Marine environment; feature: Marine mammal; material: Swab sample of the gingival sulcus; isolation source: swab sample of gingival sulcus... | reverse complement strand
GGTCAGTAGTGGAACCACACCAAGGGGGAAGCGACCCGCTCACCAGTGGGAAGGGAGCCCCTACATCGAGTGGGAGTCCCAGAAATTTTCCAACACCCTTGTCCTCAGGAAGAGGCTCCCTGGAGGCCTTTTAGTTTACGAGGGGCGGCGCCAGGGGGACACCTTTTTCGCAACAGAGAAGGCGCTCTATGTGGGGTATAAGACGGGGCACCAGATCTGGCGCAAGGCCCTGCGCCCCCATTTTTACAACCCCATCTCCCCGTACACCTCCTCTCTGTTCCGAGTAAAACGGAAGCGGGGGGAGCTCCTGGTGACGTGGGTGAGGGGGGAGCTGTTCCGCGCACAGCGCCTCGAGGACGGAACAGATGTGTGGAATAGGCCTGCTTGTAAATATCCTGTTATTGTGGAGAAGACTCTCTGGGCTATCTGTCTACAGCGGCTTACCCGACTAGACCCCAAAACCGGGATCCCCCTGGAGCGCATCAAGCTCCCCACACAGCCAGTCGTTCTCTACCCCTTTGGACCGGGTCTCGTCTTCCGGGATCGCGCAAACCAGTACTCCTTTTACTCCCTTAAGAGGGGGAAGACCTGGGCTCTGCGACGACGCCTGAAGCCAGAGCATGTGGTGCTCCGCCCCGAGGGGGTCTATCTCCTCTACAGGGAGGGGCGTCGTCAAATCCTGGAGTACCTGATGTACCAAAAACCCACGATGTTCAGGGGAGTAGTACGGAGTGTCTGGAGGGTACAGCTCTCTCTGTTCCCCTCCACCTTTTGGGTCCACCGCCAGGGGGAGCTGCTGCTCCACCCAACGGGGCTGGACTGCATGATGGCGAGGAGCACCAAGACGGGGGAGGAGGTGTGGACCTCCTGTGGACTCTACCTCTTCAATCCCCCTGCCTACGATTCTTTTGGGGTGTATATGCTCTCCTCCCGCAGACAAGAAGGGGGACGTGCCATTGTCTTTATTGATGGGGACAACGGCCTCCAGACCACCCTCTTTCGTACCCTGAAGGGGGAGACAGCGGACAATATGCTTGCCACCTCTTTGGCCCCTGGTAAGATCCCCGACGGGCTGGTCTACGGTGTTCAGGCCAATAAAAAAATTGCGGCTATCCGTGTGGCAGCCCCAAGCACAACAAAGAAAGAGAAGTGACCATGGACAACAACGAACGGCTCAAAAAGGCAAATCAATACTACGAAAAAGCAGAGCGGCTCCACCGATACTATGGGGGGAAACTGGAGGTGGTCTCGAAATGCGCTGTAACGAGCCTAGACGACTTCTCCCTCTGGTACACCCCGGGAGTGGCGGAGCCCTGCCGGGAGATCGCTAAGGACCCCGAGAAGCTCTTTGACTACACCAACCGGGGGAATGCTGTTGCTGTGGTCTCCGACGGGACCCGGGTGTTGGGCCTTGGGAACATTGGCGCTAGGGGAGCCATGCCTGTCATGGAGGGGAAGGCGCTTCTGTTCAAGTATCTGGGGGGAGTGGACGCCTACCCCATCTGCCTTGACACCACGGACGAGGAGACCATCGTCAACATCTGCAAAGTGCTTACCCCCACCTTTGGGGGCATCAACCTGGAAGATATCGAAACGCCCAAGTGTTTCCACATTTTAGAGCGTTTGCGTAGGGAGATGGACATCCCTGTGTGGCACGACGATCGTCAGGGGACAGCAACAGTGATTGTAGCGGGGGTCTTCTCCTCCCTAGAACTCAAGGGGTTAGCCCTAGAGCAGGCCCGCATTGTGCTCTTTGGTGCCGGCGCCTCCAACCTGGCTGTGGCCGATCTCCTGCACCTCTCCGGTGCCGACCCAGAGAGGATCATTCTTGTGGATTCCAAAGGTACGCTGCATCGGGGGCGGGAAATCCCGCGCAACAACCCCATGAAGGCAAAGTGGGCGCAGCTCTCCAACGGCGCCCAGGTGAAAGGGGGGCTAACCGAGGCGCTTCGAGGAGCTGACTTTCTTATTGCCCTCTCCACGCCCGGGCCGGGAGTCATCACAAAGGAGCAGGTTGCGCTCATGAATCCCGATCCTGTGGTTTTTGCTTGCGCTAACCCTGTGCCGGAGATCTGGCCCTGGGAGGCCAAAGAGGGAGGGGCACGTATTGTCGCCACGGGGCGCAGCGATTTCCCCAACCAGCTCAACAACTCCGTGGTCTTCCCAGGGGTGCTGCGGGGTGCCCTGGATGTGCGCGCCACGACTATCACGGACGAGATGTGTGTAGCTGCAGCCCGTGCCATCACTTGCCGGGCCAAGGAACTGGGTCTTACAGAGGAGTCGTTGGTGCCCACTATGGAGGACGAGAAGGTGGTCGCCATGGTGGCCCAGGCCATTGGAGAGAAGGCTATGGAGCTGGGCCTTGCACAGGTTGAGATCCCCGGTGAGGAGCTCTTTGCCATGGCCGCAAAGACTATTGCACGTGCCCGGGCCCAGACGCAGCACCTCATGAGCACGGGGATAATCCCTCCCAAAGTGGAGTAGCCTTTTTCGCGAGCAGGGCTACCATGTGTGCAGGCGGTGTGCCTCCTCTCCCGTGGGGTGTGTTCCCCTATTGGTGTTGCGATTTTTCTCTTAAGCACAGTATTTTCAGTGGTGTTTGTTGAATCGCCAATGGGGAGATCCATATTGGCCATCTCGTGGAGTATATCCAGACAGACATCTACGTGCGGTTCCTCCGCTCCATGGGGGAGGAGGTCGTCTATATGTGTGCCAGCGACACCCACGGCACCCCCATTGAGCTCAACGCCCGCAAGCGGGGAATCACTCCCGAGGCGATGGTAGAGCAGTACAACCTCTCTCACTACGAGGACTTTAAAGGGTTTGAAATCCACTTCGATCGCTTCTACACCACCCACTCCGAGGAGACCAAGGAGAACGCCTACCGCATTTTCGAGCGGCTCAAAGCGGCGGGGCTCATCTTCCAAAAAGAGGTGGAGCAGTCCTATTGTGAACACGACGAGCGGTTTCTTCCCGATCGGTTTGTGCGTGGCAACTGCCCCCGGTGTGACGCCCCGGATCAGTATGGGGACTCCTGTGAAAAGTGTGGCTCCACCTACGCTCCCACAGACCTCAAAGATCCCCGCTGCGCCATCTGCCACACCCCTCCCGTGCGAAAACGTTCCGCCCACTATTTTGTGGCCTTGGAGAAGGCCCGAAAGGTGATCAGCACTTGGGTTCACGAGGAGGAGCACCTCCATCCAGAGATCCGCACCTGGATCAAGAAAAATTTCCTGGAGAGCCAACTCAGGGATTGGGACATCTCCCGAGACGCTCCCTATTTCGGGTTCCCCATTCCAGGAGAGACCGACAAGTTCTTCTACGTTTGGATGGACGCCCCTGTGGGGTATATTGGCACTACCCAAAAGTACTGTGCAGAGCAGGGGCTCGATTTCTCCTCCTATTGGGAGGCGGATACGGACACCCGAATTGTCCATTTCATTGGGAAGGATATCATTTATTTCCACACATTGTTCTGGCCCGCTATGCTCCAGTACGGGGGGTTTAAGCTCCCCTCCCGAGTGCAGATTCATGGGTTTCTCACGGTGAACGGGGAGAAGATGAGCAAGAGTCGTGGCACGGGGATAACCGCGAAGACCTACCTGAAACACCTGGATCCCCAGTACTTGCGCTTTTACTACGCCTCGAAGTTGGGCAGCGGGATCGACGATCTCGACCTCAATCTAGAGGAGTTTCGGCTGCGTATCAATGCGGAGTTGGTCAACAAGGTGGCCAATCTGGCCTCCCGCTCTATCTCCCTCCTCTCCAAGCGACTTGAGGGGACCACGGGACCTGGGGATCCCGCCTTCCAGCCTATCCTTGACGACGCCCTGGCCACGGCGGAGCGGATCGCCGCTGCCTACGCCGCTTTTGAGTTTAGCAAAGCCATAAAAGAGATCTCCCGGCTAGCTGAGGCTACTAACAAGTACCTCCAGGAGGCCGAGCCCTTCCGTCTCGTTAAAACTGACGCCGAGCGGGCCCGGGGGATCCTCTCCTCCGCGCTGGGGATGGTGAAGGGGCTAGCCATACTCTTGGGACCTGTGCTCCCCAAAATGAAGGCTACCCTAGAAAAGATCCTCAACGGTGGTGTGGTGTGGTACTGGAGAGACAACGACTTCACCGTGGCGCCAGGGGTGAAGGTGGCGCCCTTTGAGCACCTGGTCCAGCGCGTGGAGGAGAGGAGTGTGGCGGCCATGGTAGAGGAGACAAAAGCAGACTACGAAGCTGAGGCCGCTCAGGAGATGCCCACCTCCAGCGTGGAACCCCTCAAGGAGGAGATTCTCTTTGACGACTTTGCCAAGGTGGATCTCCGTTTGGGCACCATCGTGGAGGCCGCCCTGGTTCCTAGGGCGAAGAAGCTCCTCCAGCTCACCGTGGATATCGGGGTCAAGCGGCTCAACGTCTTTGCGGGAATCCGATCCCAGTTCGATCCCACCTTTCTAAAGGGGAAGCAGGTTGCCGTGGTGGCCAACCTGAAGCCCCGGAAGATGCGTTTTGGAGTGAGCGAGGGGATGGTTGTTGCCGCCGAAAATCCCGACTCTGGAGAGCTCGCCCTGCTCACCCCCTTGCGTGAAGAGGGGGCCGAGGGTATGCTCCCCGGAGCCACCATCTCCTGACTCGAGGCCACTGCTGTGCTCCCACTCTCGCTCATACTCTCAGGCTATCTTCTCCTCCCCTTGGGGTTTTTTCTTCTAGATAGGGCGGGGCCTACGGGGCTTGTGAGCGCCTTCTCCGCGCTCCTGGTGGGGCTCTCCCTCACTGTGGCAGTGTACACCTTTGTACGGCGGCAGCTCTTCCTCTACACCCTCCCCTTGCTGGGGTTCTCCCTCTTTCACCTGGGGAGTGTCCTCTTCATAAAACTGGTGTAGTACAGATACAGAACGCAAAAGGGGCGGAGGGGACGCCCAGTGGTGCTACCCCAGAAGAGGATACTTGCGCTCTTGCGCCAGCTCGTCCAGAGCGGTCTGCATTCGCTCCACGACCTGGGTGTAGCACTGCTCCAGAACCTGGGGATCCTCTGCATCGTTAGGGGTGTATTGGGGCCACGAGAGGGGCTCCAGGAAGCGGAGTTTGACTTTGGCTGGGAGCGGGAAAAAGGGCAAAAAGCCCGAGGTTAAGCCCCAGGGGAGGGAGACGACGATGGGGAAGACCTCGGTGCGAAGGAGTTTTTTGAACCGGAGGAGAGCGGCGATCTTCTCTCCCCGAGAGAGGACAAACCAGGTCTCGTGGCACCCAATGGAGACCACAGGGACGATGGGGACCTGGCTACGAAGAGCCAGTTTGAGAAAGCCTTTACGTCCTCCAAATGTGATGGTGTGTCGCTTGGAGTAGGGCTTGAAGGTGTCGATATCTCCCCCAGGATAGACGATGACCGCCCCACCCTGGGCAAAAGCGTTGGTGGCGGCACGGCGGTGAGCCCGCAGGAGGCCAATTTTGTCCAGGAGCGCCGCGAAGGCGGGCTCCCGAAACAGGTAGTCGTGCCCCAATCCGTAGACGGGACGCCCAACTCCCTGCGTCTCGAAAATCGCCTGAGCGGTCATGAAGGAGTCGAAAGGTTGCAGTCCTGCGTTGTGGTTGCCCACGATGAGGCAGGGGCCCTCTGGGGGGATGTGTCGTTGTCCCGAGACCTCTGTCCGAAAGTAGGTGTTGACTAGGGGCATGAAGAGGCGAGAGATGAGACGCACGTAGTCTATATCTCGGTTCTCTGCGCGGAATCCCGCCTCTGTATCGGGGTTCTGGCCCCCCAGGAGAAGCCGACCATACCGCAGGAGGGTGAGGGGAGGGATCACGTAGGTGGCCGCAGCGTTGAGGCTTGTGGTGAGCATCTCTTTGGTCTTGTGGCGCATGGGTCTCCTTCTGTTGCCGTTGAGGGTAGCAGATTTCCCTTAGGAGGAAAAGGTCTGGAGCCTCCCCCTTTAATTTCAACAGCGGCCCGAAGCAGTTTTTTTAATCCATTCGTGCAGCGAATTTCGGGACGGGAACTCGCTACCTGACTAGCGTACCTCCCACGCGCCTAACGGGACCAGAGTGGCCTCCTCTATTGGTACAGTACCGCTCTTTCAAATACAGCGTTGTCCCTCCTCTTGTTGAAGTGTGTGTTGTGCTCGATTCCCCCGGTGGGAGGAGAACGCGATAGCTGTCGAGAACGAGTCCGCTTGACAGGGATGGGAGAGTAGCTTACCCTGCCCCGGCAGGCGGCGCGTCGCACGCCTTACCCTGAATCAGAAGGAGCGAAATTATGTTGAAGCACACTTTTGTCGTCCTGGCAGCTACTGCCCTCCTCTCACTGGCTACAGCTGGGTGCAATAAGCACGGAAAGAAGCTCAAGTTCGACTCGTGTGAAGTCTACTATAAAGACGGAGCTGACAAGGCGACCGCCACGGCAGTGGGAGAGTACTTGAAGAAGTTGGGGCTCTGCACTGGGCATAAAAAGTCCTTTCAGGTGAAGAAGCCAGATGACAAGCTCATCTTCAGGATGGTCGTCAAAAGTGGGTACGATAAAAACAAGAGTTTTCTAAGTAAAATGAAACTCTTCGCCTTTGGTCTCTCCAAAGAAGTAGTAAAGGGAAAGCCTGTGGTGCTCCATCTTTGTGACAAACACTTCAAGACCCTGTTGGAGATCCCCTGGTCCGGTAAGGAGAAGGGAGTAGAAAAGAAGCCCAAGGAAGAAAAAAGCCCGAAAAAGGGGAAGCCTGCAAAGGCCAAGGAGAAAAAAGCCCCCGCAAAGAAGAAGTAGTCGCCTCTCAGATCCCCACATTTTCCCCCTGGGACTGTTAGACCTCCCCCTCTTGCACTCTGTTTTGTTGGGATCCCGCTCCTTATCCAAATTTTTAAACGATTCTGGGGAGAGGAGTCAAAGTGAGGAGACAGGATCCGGAGAGAAAAGGGCAAGACTCCACACCAAAACGTGCTATAACGTAAAAGCTTTTTTCATCCTGCGTGCGCTCTTTGCTACAGAAAGGTATGAGATGAAACACACAGTACTTTGTCTTCTCGTTGGGTTGTACTCCCTGGGGTGCGCTGGTGGGGGGAGATCGTCGGACAGCAACGACAATGCGGTCTGTGGAAACGCCATCTTCGAGGCTATTAACGGGGAGTATTGTGACGGACAAGATCTGGACGGTGCCACCTGTGAATCCTTGGGATACGCTCGGGGGACCCTTACCTGCACCGAATCCTGCACCTTCGACACCTCTGGGTGTGTGCAGACCCTCTGTGGTAATGGGGTCCTCGATGTGGGAGAAGAGTGCGATGGGGAGAATCTCCAGGGCGCCTCTTGCGCGTCCAGAGGGTTTGATGGGGGAACCCTCTCATGCGGTCAGAGCTGCACCTACAACGAGACCTCCTGCACCATGGAGAGTTGTGGCAATGGGGTTCTTGATGCTGGAGAGCAGTGCGACGGCGCCAACCTCGACGGCGCTACCTGTAGCGACAACGGGTTCGCTGGGGGCACCCTTCGGTGTGGCGCCAATTGTCAGTTTGACACCTCCGATTGTGAGGATTCCCTCTGCGGGAACACCATCGTCAATCCGGGAGAGGAGTGCGACGGCGCCAACATGAACAACGCCACCTGTGAAAACTTGGGGTATATGGGCGGGGTGCTCTCGTGCACCAGCGCTTGTCGGTACGACACGGCCCTCTGTTCCAACTGCGGTAACGGGTCTCGTGACGGATCGGAAGAGTGCGACGGGTCCGATCTCGGGGGCGCCTCCTGTGCCTCCAGGGGGTTTGATGGTGGCACCCTCAGTTGCAACAACAACTGCACCTTTGACGACACCGGCTGCTACTCCTCCACCTGCGGAAACAACACCCAGGAGGGGAGCGAAGAGTGCGACGGTGTGGATCTCAACTGGCAGAGCTGTTCGAGCCTGGGGTACGATGGGGGGGTCTTACGGTGCTACTCCAACTGCACCTTCGACGAGTCTGATTGCACGACGCAGCAGTGTGGAAATGGAGTCATCGATCCCGGGGAGGAGTGCGACTCCTCTAACCTTAGCGGCGAGAGTTGCACCACAAGGGGGTTCACCGGGGGAACGCTACGGTGCTACTCCAACTGCACCTTCGACGAGTCGAGCTGCACCGGGAATATCTGTGGCAACGACGTCCAGGAGGGGACCGAGGAGTGCGATGGGATCGACCTGGACTCCAGCTCCTGTGAGGACCAGGGGTTTCGTTTTGGGGGGACCCTGGACTGTAACTCCAACTGCACCTTCGACGAATCGGGCTGTTACAGCTCCTGTTTCTCCGACACCTTCGAACCCAATGATGGCTCCTTAGGTGCCCCTACACTAACCGTGGGGACACGCTACGGGAATCTCGCGGTTTGCAATTGTAACGCTGACTGGTACCAGTTCCCCCACAATGCCAGCACAGGGTACACTATCACCGCCTGGTTTTCAGGTGCTGACGGGGACATCGACATAGAGATCTACTATCTTGGCTCCTACATTGGGGGCTCCTACTCCGATAACGACGGGTCGAGCCCCTCGGACAACGAGGTCTACACCCTTAATCCCTGGCAGCTCTCGGGCTCCTCTCCTGTCCACATTCGTCTCTACGGCGAAGGTATCAACAACTGTTCTAGCGGTGGCACAACAGACGAAGTCCCCTATGAGATTTCTGTGACCAGTTTCTAAAGCGCCCTCCCAGGGAAAAGCTAAACAGGGGCGAAGGGGGTACTCTGTAAAGAGCGCCCAACTTCGATCTCAAAGAGGAGGAGGACGCTCTCAGAGCGCACCCTTACTGGAGAGGGTGCTCGCAAGGGGCCCGAGGCTGTTCTCCCCTGTGTTATCAAGGAGCGGTTGTTGGGCTGTGCGGGTTCCATTGAGGGTCACGTTTGGTCCCTGTAGAGCGAACGCTTTTTCCCATCCCAGGGAGGATCGTGACAAGAATGTCGTGGGTATACAGGGGGGAGAGGGGTGGATTGTGGAAACAAAAGAAGTACCCCCTTGAATTTGTGAAGGAATCGAAAAGGACGCCTATTTCGGCACTCAACTTGCAGTTACATCAGGATGCTGGTCTTGATGCTTACCTTAGCCTACTCTATACTTCGTCCTGCCTAAGAGACCTAGCTTAACTCCTAGCGGGCGAGAGCCCGCTGTCTCCTACCTGGCGCCGCGCGGGCTCTTCGTTCACGTAGCGCCGTGAAGAACCGCTTAGCTTAACGCCGTCTACTTGGATTCTCTTCACTTTTCTTAGCTAGCTTGTGCTTTTTTAAAACCGAGGGCTTTTCGACAGGGACCTCGGTCTCTTTTGATCTCAGCACCTGGCTGGGTCGGCGTCAGCCTCACAGCTCGCTTCAGCCCGTCACATACCTTTAGCACTACGCCTACGGTTTTCAAGAACGAACTCTTACCTCAGTGTTGGTTTGGACACTGTATTTATTGTGGAATTTCTTGTGTGACACAAATGTCGTTATGTGTCGTTTTTTTTCAGGTTGGGACAGTTGATCGGCAAAAAAAGGGGGGTAAAGGTGTCACGCTTTTCGAAAAGATATGTTCATCAACTTGAAATAGAAAGAAAAAATAGAATAGGAGAGGGAGATCACATGAGGTGATCTTTTTTTCCGAAGCTGTGGTGGTGTCCCGTCTCTCTGTGTGCAAAACAGGAGATGGCGATCCAGGCCAGCAGGGTCCCATTGCACTCAGGAGGTTCTGGGAAGAGGGCGGCTTCCATAGGAGAGTGGGGGGGCATACGTCTCCTGATGTGTTTCCTCCTTTGGACACTGCTGCGGTGAGTCTCGCCCAGTATGTTCTTTTTAACGTATTGTTTTTATACGGCAAAAACGTAAAAGACGACGGACGCCTTGTTGTGCAAAGGGGGAGCTGGTGTCGAGCCTCTTGGGGTTGAGGGAGCTGGGACAGCGGGCTTTGAGGAGCGCCATGAGGGCAGCGTGAACAGGTCTGGGGAGGGGGGTTCCAGCAAGCTCCAGGAGAAAGGGGGTGGTGCGGTGTTGTGGAGAGGTGGCGCCAAGAGCTCGAAGGAGCAGTGCAGCGCCGTGGGCGTGCTCCCCTCGAGTGTTGGCGCTCTTTTTCAGGTTGTTTTTGATGAGCGGCATGAGGAGAGTGGGCAATCCAGGAGCCCCAAGACGAGCGAGAGCGAGGGCAAAGGCAGCCCGATCCAGAAGGGCGCGCCGTTTGGTGAACTGGTGACGAATGGGTTTTATGAGGTTCTTGAAGTGGCACTTTACCGCGATCTGTAGGGGTTGAGCGTAGTTGTCTCCCTGGAGAAGGGAGATGAGGCCCGCTGTGGCGCGTCTGTCGCAGGTGGAGAGCAGATGGGTAAAGAGGGCGTCGGTGACCAAAGGGAGGGGAGAGTGAAGGTGGGTGAGGGCAGATTTGGGAAGCCGCTTGCGCCCCATGGCGTGCACTGCTGCCGCAAAGAGGGTGGGATCCCCTGAGGCGAGTCCCTTGAGGATCAAGGGGGTTCCGCCCGGTATCGCAGCAGCCGCCTGGATCACCCGTGCCTGGAGGGGTGGGTGCTTTTCGCGGGAGTAGAGGCGCTGGAGCACCGAGAGGAGGCGGGGGTTTTGACTCATCTCTGCTGCAAAGAGGTACCGCATCCGGGCACGGAAAGAGCGTCCCACCCCCTTGGTGAGGCATCCTGTGAGCTCTCCACGCAGTGAGGGGCGCCGCTGGACCAGTTTTGCTGCGAGCCACAAAAAGCCCGGGAGTTTGTGGACCCGTTCCACTTCACAAAGGGAGTGTAGCAAGGTTGGGTAGTCACGAGGGCGCAGGACACGGAGCAGGGTGCGACGC
>PDWJ01005255.1_pt1 | contig 10757 bp, 9 predicted proteins | sample 1430881 | NCBI WGS metagenome assembly PDWJ01 (sample SAMN01162460, study PRJNA174530) | Oral metagenome, whole genome shotgun sequencing project. | biome: Marine environment; feature: Marine mammal; material: Swab sample of the gingival sulcus; isolation source: swab sample of gingival sulcus... | reverse complement strand
TGCTCAACAGAAAGTACGTGTTTACCTTGTAAAAACATAAAATATCCTCGAAAATAACAGTAATCGGAGCTTAAATTATAACATATCCGCTTATTTCAACGATTGGGCTAACGGTAAAAAAGTGACTATTTTTAGGTGATATTATTTTCCAATGATATTAACGGGAGAAAAAGATGATTGCTCTAGTACAGCGTGTTAATCATGCCAGTGTCAAGGTCGAAGATAAAACAGTCGCCGGTATTAACCGGGGTTTGCTGGTATTGGTTGGTGTTGAGAAACATGATAGCGAAAAAAATGCCTGGGCATTGTTTAATAAATTACGCAAATTTCGCTTGTTTAGCGATGATAATGGTAAAATTAATTTAAATATTGAACAAGTGAACGGTGAAATTCTTTTGGTGCCGCAGTTTACACTGCCTGCCGAAACCAACAAAGGCAACCGCCCCGGTTTTGACCCTGTTGCCGACCCGCAAACCGGCAAGTATCTGTTTGAAGTATTGGTTAAGCACTTTCAGGAACAAACCGACTTAACTATTGCCACAGGTGTTTTTCAGGCTTATATGCAAGTGCTGTTGGAAAATGACGGCCCGATGACCTTTTGGTTACAAAAATAAAATAACAGGTTATTCTTTATAATTATCTATATTTACAATAACTGTTGGCAATTACAATAGTTGTTGGCTTTACTTGAGTTTGGGATCGAATTTTCCAACTTTAGTCGCTTCACAAGCTTTTTTATCCATTTTCACCCAGCCTTTGCCTTTGCAGTCATTTTGCCCGGCACAAACATTATCAGCACTTTTGCAGGCTGTCTGTCCTTTACAGGAATTAACGCCAATACATTTTCCCAGGTCTTCATCACCGGCAACGGCTGTTGAAACGCCCACACCGGAAATCAGGGCTGCTGCGCCAAGTGCCAGATGAACTTTGGTTTTTGCTTTCATAATATTATTTCCTCTTTCGTTGCGTTTACTTTAGTTGCGTTTACTTTAGTTGCGTTTAGTGAAACCGATAAAACGGCCTTCGCGTGTATGACAGTCTGCTGCACTTAAGGGCAGCCAGCCTTTACCTTTACAGGTATTTTGTGTTGCACAAGGATTATCTGCCGTAGCACAAGAGCCACTCCCTTTACAAGCATTTACCCCGTGGCATTGGCCCATATCAGTCGTACTCACTGCAACGCTGGTATCGCTGTCAGAAGCACAACCACTAATCAGTAATGCCGCCGTAGCAGCCAGTGTCAATTGCTTACCGGTTTTTTTTGTTTTCATCACAAATAATCAACATCAGTGTTTTAAGTAAATATCTATTCTAACGAAAAAATCACCGGATAGCAAAAATTGACCGTTAAATAAATGGATGATTTAATCACTATAGCTGCAATAGCTATGTCGGGAAAATTCAGGTATAATCCGCTCAAATAAGCACACTAACATACCGGCTTATTCCTGTTAGTACGCAAAAATTCGCAGATTAGTTAAAAAACGCGTAAAATAAACAGCCAACATTCGACATTATCCTAAAGGCATTAAATTATTCTATGCAACGTTATCCATTACTTGACACAATTGATACGCCAAACGACTTACGCAAAATTTCGCTTGAACAATTACCGGCACTATGTGATGAGCTGCGCGCTTGTTTACTGGAAACCGTCGCCCAAACGGGGGGGCATTTAGCTTCCGGTTTAGGTGTGGTTGAGCTAACCGTTGCCATTCATTATGTTTTTGAAACGCCTAAAGACAGCCTCATTTGGGATGTTGGGCATCAGGCTTATCCGCATAAAATGCTGACTGAACGGCGTCAGCTCATGGCCAGCATGAAAAAACGCAACGGCCTGTCAGGTTTTCCTAAACGTGATGAAAGTGCTTATGATGATTTTGGTGTCGGACATTCTTCAACCTCTATTTCAGCCGCCCTGGGCATGGCAATAGCCGATCAACTCAGCCACCGGAAAAATGCCCATATTGCCGTTATTGGTGATGGTGCCATGACTGCCGGTATGGCATTTGAAGCATTGCACCATGCTGCCAGCTTATCAGCAAATATCCTCGTTATTTTAAATGATAACGATATGTCAATCTCTCCTAATGTGGGTGGATTGTCATCCTATTTATCGAAAATATTAATCAGTGATTTATATCAGGATGTCCGCAGCCGCGGCAAAAAAGTTTTACAGCACTTGCCACCTTTTGACGGACTGGCCAAGTTTGCCGAAGACCGTGTTAAAGAATTTGCCGGTTTTTCCAATCTCTTTGAAGACTTTGGTTTTGACTATAGCGGGCCGGAGGACGGGCATGACGTACTGGCATTAGTCGAGACCTTGCAAACACTAAAAACCCGTCAGGGCCCTAAATTACTGCATATAAAAACCGTTAAAGGCAAAGGTTATGCAAAAGCCGAAGCCGCCCCGGTTGATTACCACGGTGTTTCAACCTTTAATATCGAACAAGGCCTGGTCAGTAGCAAAACCGGCGCACCAACATTTACCCAGGTTTTCTCACAATGGTTATGTGCAACTGCACAGCGTGATGAAAAACTGATCGGTATTACGCCGGCGATGCGGGAAGGCTCCGGCCTGGTTGCCTTTAGCGAACAGTTTCCCGAGCGCTATTTTGATGTCGCCATTGCCGAACAACATGCCGTTACACTGGCTGCCGGTATGGCTTGTAAAGGCAGCAAACCGGTGGTAGCGATTTATTCAACATTTTTACAGCGTGCCTATGACCAGCTGATTCACGATGTAGCATTGCAGAATTTAGATGTTTTATTTGCTGTAGACAGAGCCGGTATTGTCGGTGAAGACGGTGCCACACACGCCGGTACCTTTGATTTGGCTTATACACGCCTGATTCCTCATCTGGTGATTATGACACCCTCTGATGAGCAGGAAATGCTGCAGCTGCTAAATACCGGTTATACTTATCAAGGCCCCGCATTAGTACGCTATCCTAAGGGACAAGGCGCATTAGGCTATATGCCGGCTGATGATACCCGTACTGTTACTATCGGTAAAGGGCATATCGTGCAAACGGGTGAAAAACTCGCCATCCTGGTTTTTGGCACATTGCTGGCCCGCTTAAAACCTATCGCTGCTGAATATCATGCAACGTTAGTTGACATGCGTTTTGTTAAGCCGCTGGATACTGATTTAATTAAACAGCTCACTACCGACCACCACACCTTCCTGGTTATTGAAGAAGGCTGCCTGCTTGGTGGTATCGGTGAACAGGTTCAACAATTCATTCACCAACAAGCAAAACCTATCCATGTTCGCTGCCTGGGCATTAGTGATGAATTTCCCCCCCACGGAAAGCGCGAAGAAATTTTGGCATATTACGGCTTAGACAGCAACGGTTTGAGAAAGGCGGTTACTCAATTGATAACAGACCGGCAACTGATAACTGACCGGCAAATACCCCAATAACCTTAAACATGCCTCTCATCAATTATTTCATTGCCCCTTCCAAACGCTTTTTTATTGTTTATTTACTGAGTGCGGGTGTGATAGCTTTGTTGTATCTGTGGTTACGGGGACGAAAAGTGACCATGGCCGAGGCAAAGGCTTACTGGTTACACCCTAGTGCCTTGTTGGATTACAGTTATTTTGTCGTCGGGGAGTTGATTAAAATTTATTTGGTCGTACCGTTGGTATTATCGGCACAGACCATAATGTTATGGGTAAAAAATATTTGTCTGATGGTTTTTGGTTACGTTAGTTTGCCCTATATCGGACAAATGACAGTGACTGTCCTTTATACGCTGGTGTTATTTGTTGTCAGTGATTTTAGCCGTTATTGGCTACACCGTGCGATGCATGCCGTGCCGTTTTTATGGGCATTTCACAAAGTTCACCACAGTGCCGAAGTGCTCAATCCCGCTACTTTTTACCGTGTACACCCGGTGGAAAATTTTCTGTTCGGCTTGCGTTATGCCATAGTTGTCGGTGGTGTTACCGGCATATTTATCTACCTTTTTGGGGCAAAAGTGCAATTGGTCGAAATTTTAGGGGCGAATGCGTTATTGTTTATTTTCAATATTCTCGGTGGTAATTTACGGCACTCGCATATCGAATTAAGCTACCCAACTGTCTTGGAGCGTTTTTTTATTTCCCCGAGACAACACCAATTACATCATTCCTACCATTTTACTCGGTATAATTATGGCGGATACTTAGCAGTTTGGGATACAATATTCGGGACACTAAAAATAACCGCTGATGCCAAACCATCTCCGTATGGTTTAGGAGAGACGGAAAATGCCCGTTTTCGACAATTATCAGCTTTATTGATTACTCCTTTTTTCGAGGTTATATCTAAATGGCGCCATATAAAAATACCCAAAAATTAATACAAACATTACTGATAACACTGGCTATTAGTCCTTTTTTTACCATCAATGCCGATGATAAAAATCAGGCTGTGATAGCGGATAAACCTAAAGTCGATAAAATCCAGGCCCAAAAAGAATTACTGGGACGTATACTGTTTTTTGATGTTAATTTATCGAAGAACCGAACGATGAGCTGTGCAACCTGCCACAACCCGGAAACAGGATTTGTTGACCAACGTGGTAACGGTGTCGACAGCATGGCATCACTGGGTGATGACGGACATTCCATCGGTGACCGCAATGCGCCGACAGCTTCTTATGCGATGTTTTTTCCGCATTTTCAAAAAAACAATGGTAAAAACAAAAACAAATCAGCGTTTATCGGCGGACAATTTTTAGATGGCCGGGAACCGACTTTGGCGGGGCAGGCAGGCGGTCCGCCACTTAATCCGATTGAAATGGGTATGCCCGATAAAGCCAGTGTAGTGAAACGGTTAAAAGAAAACCCCGGCTATGTTCAACAGTTTAAACAAATATTCGGTGAGGATATTTTTGTCGATACCGATAAGGCTTATACCGCCATGACACAAGCGATTGAGGCTTTTGAGCAGACCGATTTTTTTGCTCCGTTTGATTCTAAATATGACCGCTTTTTACGAGGTGAGTACGATTTAACCGTTTTGGAAGATTTAGGGCGGTCATTATTTTTCTCAAATAACAATACCAACTGCTCCACTTGCCATAAGCTACGCCGTGAAGATGCGCCAAAGGAAACATTTACCAATTTTGAATACCGTAATATCGGTGTGCCTGAAAACACGGCTCTGCGGGCGAAAAACGGGGTAAAAGTCAAGGATTTGGGGCTATACCAAAACCCATTGGCTAACACTGACGATAACAAGGGCAAATTCAAAGTATCCTCACTGCGCAATATCGCCGTAACCGGCCCTTATATGCACAACGGTATTTTCAAAGACTTGCGAACCGTCGTCGAATTTTATGATAAATACAATAACCCTGACCGGCAAATCAATCCGGAAACGGGTAAACCCTGGGGTAAACCCGAAGTCAGTGAAAATATTGCCTTGGACGAACTCAAATCCAAAGCCCTCACCGAGCGTAAAATTGATGCTTTAGTGGCATTTATGAAAATCCTAACCGATAAACGTTATGAGCATTTATTGGATAAAAACAAATAATCTCAGCATGTACAGCCGAATAGTTTACTTTTGATACGGCGTTGCGCCGTCTCGCCGTATTGCAATACTGTCTTCACCGGCGCGCCTTGTATCCAAAGCTAAACTATTTCGCTGTAACTTACTTTGGTTGCTGTAATTTTGCCGCTGTTTGTTTTTGTACCAGTTTACGCTTAACGCTCAAAAACTCACTTTTGACTTCTATCATCAAAGCATGCTCAGGGTATTTTTTAATTAATCCCCCTAACAAGCGATAGGCCTTTTCATACTGACCCTGTTTATCCAAGGCTTTTGCCGCCAGTAAATAGTTAGCAACCACATCAGGGTGCTCAGGCACTTGCTTGGCAAATTTACCAACCAGACTAAGTACTAATTCCGGCTGATTTTCGGCTAGTGCCAGTGTAGCAATCTCATGCACTTCATCAGGGGTAGGCGTAAATTCCCCTGCTTTTACCAACGCCATCACCGTTGATAATATTTTTGTCTTATAGTGTGGTGCTTCACGGGTCACATAGTGTAGTAACTCGTGTTGTGTTTGCAATATTTGTGCCGGCTGTTCTAACTGCCGGTAAACATCCACCAACATCTGATAAGCATGAATTTTATCAATCACCGGAGCAGCTTTATTAGCAATAAGATTATTTAATAAGTTAGCGGCATCTTCGAAGTGGCCGCTGCGCATACAGGTTTTAGCATCCGCTAATATCGGATTACCTGCTTCTGCTGGCTGCGATTTAACCCGGGGCCGCTCCTTATAACCGCTAAAATCGGCTTTTTCACTGTCCGGTATATCTTTTTGTGTCATAAAGCCCATTAGATAATGGTTACTGCTTTGTATATGAAACATTATATAAATAAAAACAACCATAATGACCAGTAATGAAAGCATATTTCCTGTTATTTGCTCCATTAATACGCCCATAATTTGAGAAATAATCATTGTTGCCACCATCAAAGCAATTAAAACGGCATAATTGCTAGTACCAACCTGCTCATTGATGGTTTCCCACCACCTTTTTGGATTTAGGGTTTCTAAAATACTGTTAGTAGCAATTAAGGTGAGCATAATTGCCGGTACAAATAAACCAAATAAGATATATAATAAAAGAGCCAACCACTCAGAAACCAAGATAATAAAAAAGTTAACAAAACCTAACACAAACCCCAGCGCAAAATAAACGGCCAACAGCTTTAAGCCTATCCAAGGACTGACATGATTATAAGGGGTTAACGGCGGATTGGTAAAATCCCCGTCGGCAATTTGCGCCGTGATATCCAAATTACGGGTCATCACTACTATCATCACCAAAAAAACTGAAATTATTGCAAATGGCGATGGTAATAAACGACTTATAAGAGCTTTTTCATCTGGCAATTGCCCGCTGGCTTGCAAGACCATCATTCCTTTAACGGTAGCTAATTCCTTATCACCTGTCCCCTGCTGACGTAATATCTGCATGGATTGCTCAATCGCCTGTTGTTTTTCTTCTGGCAACGTCATAAACACTGCCTCGGTATCAACTGTTTCCATTGACTGATTCATTTCAATCGATAAACGAATAAAACCAAACAATGCCACAATAATTAAAATAACACCCGCTACGTTATAGAGTAATACGCCCGGTTTAAAGGGAAACAGCAGGGCATTAATAAATCCCTGTACTAAAGAAGTTGATTGTTGATTTGCCATAAAAATTCCTTTGTTATTTGAATAAATACCGTTTAATTGTATAGTTAGAAACCTTTGCACAAGTGCCTGCACGTGACAATTTCTTCGTTGCGCGGTGCTCGAAATACTCATGTACTGCGTGTACACTCCGCTTTCTACGCGCCGTGCGCCTCGAATTTGACCCGTTTGGCAGTTTGTGCAAAGGTTTCTAGTAAAAGTATTACAACGATTAGATAGTATGTTATACCAATTTTAAAAAATAATCCATCTTTGCCAAACTAATGTGCCTCTTCCCAGTTATCCCCTGCTCCGCTATCGACAATCAACGGCACGGATAATTCAACGGCATTTTGCATAATCGTGGTAATTTGTGCTTTTACGGTATTGACCTGCTCGGTTTTGACTTCAAAGACCAATTCATCGTGTACCTGCATAATCAGGCGTATTTCCCGCTGTTTATCGGCAATAAAATCATTCACCCGGTTCATGGCAATTTTAATAATATCGGCGGCCGTGCCTTGCATAGGGGCATTGATTGACAGGCGTTCGGCGGCGTTGCGGCGAATCGCATTGGTTGAGGTGATATCGGGGATATGTAAGCGGCGGCCATATAGCGTCTCTACATAACCTAAATTTTTGGCAAAAACGACAATATCCTGCATATACGCCTGTACACTGCTGTATTTGGCAAAATAATTTTCAATATATTGTGCCGCTTCGCTGCGTTCCACACCGATTTGTTTTGCCAAACCGAATGCCGACATGCCGTAAATCAACCCGAAATTAATGGCTTTGGCTTTGCGGCGGTATTCACTATCCACATGCTCAGGATCAAGCTCAAAAATTTCCGCTGCCGTTTGCGCGTGAATATCTTTACCTTGCTTAAACGCCTCAATTAAACGCGGATCCCGGGATAAGTGCGCCATAATGCGCAGCTCGATTTGCGAATAATCACACGCCATAATTTGATAACCTTTGGGAGCGATAAAAGCCGCCCGAATTTTTCGCCCCTCCGGCGTACGGATGGGAATATTTTGTAAATTCGGATCAGAGGATGATAACCGTCCGGTACTGGTTACCGCCTGATTATAAGTGGTATGGATACGCCCTGTCGAGGGTAAAATCATTTTCGGCAACTTATCAATATAAGTAGATTTTAATTTGCTCAGCGTACGGTTTTCTAAGATTAATCGGGGCAGTTCGTGGTCGGCAGCCAATACCTGTAAGACTTCTTCGTTGGTAGAAGGTTGTCCTTTGGGGGTTTTTTTGATAATCGGCAAGGCTAACTTGTCAAACAAGATGTATTGTAATTGTTTCGTTGAATTCAGATTAAATGTTTCCCCGGCAATCTCAAAAGCCCGCTCCTCCAGATTGTTAATTTGTTCGGCAAATTCAGCTGACTGCCCGGCCAGTTTTGCCTTATCCAATAAAATACCATTGCTTTCCGTCTGTGCCAATGCGGCGATAAACGGCATTTCAATCTGTCGATAAATACGCTGCAAACCCGGCATGGCATCAATCCGTAACGTTAAATAATCCCCTAAACGCATTAAATAATCCACCCGTTCACAGGCAAACGGCATGGCATCAGCAAGGGTAATTTCCGCTATTGTCACAGCTTTTGCGCCTCTACCCATCAGTTTTTCCGGATCAATCATTTTATATTGCAAATAACGCTCGACGGCATTATCCAATACATGCTTGGCCGTGGATTGATAAACATAGGCGGCAATCATGACATCATCGCTTAAGCCATTAATATTAATGCCATAACGTTTTAAAACATGCATCGCAAACTTGGCATCAAAAGTGACTTTTTCAGCCGAAGAAGCAAAAACGCTTTTTAGTCCCATCAACGTTTGCGGCAGCTCCAATGTTTTTTCTGTTTTTTCTGTTTTTTCCGAAGACTCTACGTTGTGGACAAGCGGCAGATAAAAAGCCCTGCCTGTCTCAACGCAAAAACTAATACCCAATAAGGCGGCCTCGGTAAATTGTGTGCTGTCAGCATATAATTCAAACCCCCAACGCGGTGCTGCGTGTAAACAGCCAAGCAGAGATTCAAAACCTGCAAGCGTATTAATCAATTGATAGTCAGTGCTGATTTCAGGCTGATTGATTCGCGCTTCACTGGCGGCATTAGTAGCTTCACTGCCCAGCAGCTGGGTGTGTAATTTAGTTAAATCAAAGCGCTGACAAAGCGCGGTAAAGGTTTCACGGTCTACGGCATTCATTGATAACCGTTCAATGGCAATACCAGGTAACTCAACATCCAGTTTTATCTGGGCCAGTTCATAAGACAGATAAAGCTGTTGCAAATGTTCTCGTAAACTCTCCCCGACCTTGCCGGCAATCAGCTCTTTATTTTGCACAATGCCTGCCAAACTGCCGTAATTGGCTAACCATTTGGCAGCAGTCTTAGGGCCAACCTTGGGAACCCCGGGAATATTATCCGAGGTATCCCCGACCAAGGCTAAAAAATCAACCACCTGATCAGGGCGTAATTGCGCAACTTTAAATCGTTCCGCCACACTATCATGGTCGGTAATGGCCATTTTCATGGTATCAATCAAACGGGTATTACCGTCAATAAGCTGCGTTAAATCCTTATCGCTGGTGGAAATCAATACCTGCATATTATTTTCAACAGCACGTTTGGCAAGTGTGCCGATAACATCGTCCGCTTCCACCCCGCTGATTTGAATTAACGGATAGCCCATTGATTCAATTAATTGCATCAGCGGTTTAATCTGTACCCGTAAATCCTCATCAATCGGCGGCCGGTGGGCTTTATATTCAGGATAAATATCCGAACGAAAGGTTTTTCCCGGCGCATCAAACACAATGGCAATATGACTGGGCTGATAGTCATCATGTAACTTTTGAATCATGCTGATAACGCCTTTAATCGCCCCAGTAGGTTCACCGGCACGCGAAGTCAGCTTAGGCAGTCCATGAAAAGCACGAAATAAATAACTGGAACCGTCTACAAGAATTAATTGATTGGTATTTTGCATAAGAAATAAATTATATTTTATTTCGATAGCTGGATTGGGTGCTCGGTTTGCTGCGCTTGCATTTTGGCCACACGTTTATCACAGGGCTTATCGCAGTCGCAGGCTTTTTCGATACCGACATTAGCCAGGCCGCCGCAGCTGCCGGCAATCGGTTTGCGTTTCATCACTACCCCGACTGCCATTAAAGCAATCATCGCCACAAACATCAAAAAAACAACAATAAAAGTACCCATTTTTTCCTCTATTTTCCAAACAATAGCAAAAAGAAACCGTTGTACAAACTGGCGAACAGGGCATTCATGGTAAATCAACCGTTTTTACCTTACCTGCACCGTGGACATTATCGTGCCCCTGCACCCATACCGTTTTCAGTTCCGGCGGTACTTTAACACCCTGCAAACTGCGGGTAAAAGGTTGTTCATCCACATGCGGATGGTGCAACACCCGCGTGCCCAGTAGGTTTTCGTCCGGGGAAAGAATCTCAAAGCGATCGGCATAATGTTCCCAGCCGCTATCGGCATGCGAGAGGGTGACCGCAAAATCACA
>PDWJ01005253.1_pt1 | contig 10759 bp, 6 predicted proteins | sample 1430881 | NCBI WGS metagenome assembly PDWJ01 (sample SAMN01162460, study PRJNA174530) | Oral metagenome, whole genome shotgun sequencing project. | biome: Marine environment; feature: Marine mammal; material: Swab sample of the gingival sulcus; isolation source: swab sample of gingival sulcus... | reverse complement strand
TACCTCATGGTGCGCACAAGGCACACCGAAGACAACAAAACCACGGAGGCGGTCATTACCGGTGGCAATATCGACGGCATAGCGCTGGCCGACATCAAGCCTTTGGCAGAGTAACGCCCGTCTGCCCCTGATACTTGCCACCCCGGTCGCGGTAACTGACGTCGCAGACCTCATCTGACTCAAAGAACAGCATCTGCGCCACCCCTTCGTTGGCGTAGATTTTTGCGGGCAACGTGGTGGTATTGGAGAACTCCAGCGTCACATGACCTTCCCACTCGGGCTCAAGCGGTGTGACGTTTACGATAATACCGCAGCGCGCATAAGTGGATTTACCCAAACAAATGGTCAAAACATTGCGCGGAATGCGGAAGTACTCCACCGTGCGCGCCAGAGCAAAGGAATTGGGCGGAATTACGCAGACATCGGAAGTCACGTCGACAAAACTGTCCTCATCAAAGCGCTTGGGGTCAACCGTAGCCGAGTTGATATTGGTAAATACCTTAAACTCGTTAGAGCATCGCACGTCGTAACCATAGCTGGATGTGCCGTAGGAAATCAGTTTGTGACCGTCCCTGGCTCGCACCTGCCCCGGCTCAAAGGGCTCGATCATGCCGTGTTCACTTGCCATGCGGCGAATCCATTTATCAGCTTTAATACTCACGAGATTTCCTCTAATCATCTACTATCGAAAGTGTGGGCGGCGCCGCCACTTGCTGTTGCTCTAATTCCTGCATCAACTGCCGAGCAATGCGATCATACAGGTTTGCGATCTCCGAATCAGGTTCCGCCAGCACTGAAGGCATGCCCCGATCCATATCCTCCCGAATCTGGCGCAGCAGCGGCAGGCTGCCGAGCAGCGGCGTCTGGTACTTGGCCGCCAGACGCGCCGCGCCGCCCTGCCCGAATATGGGTTCCTTATGACCACAGTGGCTGCACACGTGCTCGGCCATATTTTCTATGACCCCAAGCACCGGCACATCGACCTTGCGAAACATTTCAATACCCTTGCGCGCATCGAGCAGAGCAATATCCTGGGGCGTTGTTACGATGACCGCGCCCGCCAGGCGCGCTTTTTGGGAGAGGGTCAGTTGAATATCACCGGTTCCCGGTGGCATATCGACCAGCAGGCAGTCCAGCTCGCCCCACAGCGTCTGGGCAAGCATTTGTGCCAGCGCACCACCGGCCATCGGGCCGCGCCATACCATTGGCGTGCGCGCATTGACCAGGTAACCCATAGACATTGTGGCAATGCCGTGTGCCATCACTGGCAGCATGTATTTATCACCTTGCTGGCGCGGCTGTGTGGTCTCGTCAACACCCATCATCAACTGCTGGCTGGGGCCGTATATATCCGCGTCGAGCAAGCCTGTTTTCCAACCGGCGTTTTTCATCGCCAGCGCCAGATTTGCAGCGGTAGTCGATTTACCCACCCCGCCTTTACCACTGGCTACGGCGACAATGTACTTGATGTTGTCCAAATCACGGCCCTCGCAAACCCTAAAGTATAAGGACGAAAGCTGCCGACAACAACGCAAGCAGCACATGAAATAATACGAAAAAAAGGCTATAGTGGTCGCTTTTTACCCGCGCCCTCGGAGATTTCCATGAGCAACCCGCCCGCCCGTAAAATTCTCGTCACCAGCGCCCTGCCCTACGCCAACGGCCCACTGCATCTGGGGCATATTTTAGAGCAGGTACAAACCGATATCTGGGTGCGTTTTCAGCAGTCTCGCGGCCACCAATGCCTGTATGTCTGCGCCGATGACGCCCACGGCACGGCGATTATGCTCACCGCGGATAAACTCGGCATCACTCCCGAGGAGCAAATCGCACAGGTTAAAGAAGACCACCAGCGCGACTCCGCAGGCTTTCTAATCGGCTTTGATAACTACCACAGTACACATTCGCCGGAAAACAAGCAGTGGAGCGAGCATATTTACCGCCAATTGCGCGACCAGGGGCATATCGACAGCCGCGATATTGTGCAGGCGTTTGACCCTGAAAAACAACTGTTCCTGGCCGATCGCTACATTAAAGGCACCTGCCCCAAATGCAAAACACCCGATCAGTACGGCGACAACTGTGAATCATGCAGTGCGACCTACAGCCCCGCAGAACTGATCGACGCCGTCTCCGTACTGTCTGGTGCAACACCGGTGGAAAAGCAATCCACCCATTACTTTTTTAAGCTCGACAATCACACGGATATGCTCAAAGCCTGGGTAGATTCGGGCACACTGCAAGCCGCCATTGCCAATAAACTCAAGGAGTGGCTGGAAGCGGGTCTGCAAGCCTGGGATATCAGCCGCGATGCGCCCTATTTCGGCTTTGAAATCCCCGATGCGCCGGGCAAATATTTCTACGTCTGGTTGGACGCCCCCATCGGTTATATCGCCAGTTTCGAAAACCTGTGCCAACATCGCAGTGACCTAGATTTTAGCACTTGGTGGCACCACGATTCAGAAACCGAGCTGCACCACTTTATCGGCAAGGATATTATCAATTTTCACGGCCTGTTCTGGCCGGCAATGCTAAAAACTGCAGGATTGAGAACACCTACTGCCGTACACGCCCACGGTTTTCTGACCGTGAACGGTACGAAAATGTCGAAAAGTCGCGGCACCTTTATTAAAGCCAGCACGTATTTAAAACACTTAGACGCCCAGTATTTACGCTATTATTTTGCGGCCAAACTCGGCAATTCCGTGGACGATATTGACCTGAATCTCGAAGATTTTATGCAGCGCGTCAATTCTGATGTGGTGGGAAAAGTGGTTAACATCGCCAGCCGCTGTGCCGGTTTTATTCGCAAGCGTTTTAACAACACGCTGAGTGACACCTGCAGCGAGCCCGCCTTATTTGCTGAATTTGTCAGCGCGGGCGATAGCATCGCCAAGGCGTTCGAGGGGCGCGAGTTCAGCCGGGCGATTCGCGAAATTATCGCCCTGGCCGATCGCGCCAATCAGTATATCGACAAACACAAGCCCTGGGTGCTCGCCAAAGAAGAAGGCAGAGAACAGGAGGTACACGCGGTGTGTTCCACCGGTATCAACCTGTTTCGCGTACTGATGACCTACCTGAAACCCGTACTGCCAGAAATGGCTGCCAAGGCCGAGATCTTTCTCAAGGCCTCTCTGGATTGGACGGCGCTTGGCGAGCCACTGACCAACCATGAAGTGCAGGCATTCAAACCTCTGCTCACACGCATCGAGCAAGACCAGATCGACGCCATGATGGCCGAGACAAAAGCCGAACAGGCCGCCGACGCAGCACCACCTGCCAAAAGCACCTTGGCTATTGCACCCACTATCGACTTTGACACCTTTGCCAAGATAGACCTGCGCGTCGCCTTGATTGAGGGCGCCGAGGCGGTCGAGGGAGCCGATAAACTGCTGCGCTTGACCCTGAGCCTGGGCGATGAACAGCGCCAGGTACTCGCCGGTATTAAATCAGCATATCAGGCTGAAGACTTAATCGGCAGGCTCACGGTCATGGTCGCCAACCTCGCCCCCCGCAAAATGCGCTTTGGCGTTTCCGAGGGTATGGTGCTGGCCGCAGGTCCTGGCGGTGACGACATTTATATTCTGTCACCAGATAGCGGTGCCAAGCCGGGGATGCGGGTGAAATAACGCGCTTTTACGGATTACGGTTTTGGGTTAAACTTAGCCATTCCTGCCCTCCTCAATGTGGCTCTGCCACGGTTTTCCATGGTAATCCACGAGCGTTGAGGTAGGGCAGGTCAAACCATTATGTCTAGAAGTTCTTACGCAAGGTCACACCAAACGTCGCCGGTTCGCGAGAATAGGCGTTGAGGCGACCCAACTGAACGGGCACATCGAAGACCGTGGAAAGGTACTCTTCGTTAAATATGTTGCGCCCCCACAGGGTAAGCTGCGCATCCCAGTTGTAGAAGTCCACACCCGCACGCAGATTGACGACGTGGTAGGCGTCCTGCGCTTTGAGCGGATCGTTATTCGTATCGGTCATGGTGTCATCGGTATACACGTATTCACCAAGCACAAAGACTTCCATATCGCTGCTGAGCATAAAACCCTGGCGCAGGTTGAGCACCAGACTGTTTTCGGGGTTGCTGGCGATACGACCGCCGCTGCGATCACAGACCTGCACACCGGTGCGGTTCAGACGATCAAAGTCAGTGCCAGGATCTTCATTGCCACTGTGAAACGGCGCGGCAACCCAGCAGGAGCCACCGGCAAAATCTTCAAATTCCGCGTGGGAATAGGCATACGATGCCGTCACGCGCGTTCTCTCGGCGGCCTGCCACAACAGCTCCACCTCCGCGCCATAGGTATCGGCCACACCGGCGTTGGCGAGCATAAAACCGTTGCCCTGGAAGGCGATAGTTTGCAAATCATCCACCTTGGTTTTGTGCACAGCCACGTTTAAACGCATCGCCTGCTCGGGAAACTCCGCTTTCATACCCAATTCATAGGACTGGGCATTTTCGGCGCCAAAGATGACATCAAATTCCTCTAGAATACGGTCGGTATTGGTGCCGCCTGCTTTGTAGCCGGTACCGTAAGAGGCGTAGAGCATGGTGTTGTCACCGGCAAACCACGACAGTTTCAAAGTGCCCGTCAGTTTACCGTCGTCCAGGCTTGCATTGACATCACTGCGCGGCGCCAGTGGAGGAAACTGAGCAAAGCCAGGGCCCGCATTTTCTTCCCAGTAGCGCGCTTTAATGGTTTTGTCTTCCCAGGTGTAGCGCGCACCGACGGTGAGGGTTAAATCATCGCGCAAAAACCAGTCCATCTGACTAAACAGCGCCCAGGACTCGTGGGACTGGCTCACCGCATTGTACGCCGCACCATCAGCGGGGAAAAATACCTCAGGAAGGGGCGCACCAAACGCGTACACGCCACCTAAAGCGGCGGTATGTGCACCGGCATTAAGCGCTGACTGATTATCCAGGTCCTGGGTAAAATAGAACAAACCACCAATGACAGATTTCTGCTCATCCAGGTAATTTAGGCGCAACTCCTGTGAAAACGAGGATTGCTGCGCATCGTTTTCATTTTCCAATCCATCCAAATCTGAATAATCTGCGTCCAACTTGTCATAGGAATCAAAAGCGCGGTAGGCACTGATAGACGTCAGGGTCATGGTGCTGTTCAGGTCATAGTCCACGTGCACCGACACGCCCTGGTCTTCGTTTTGCGAAATCGGCGCAAAACTCAGCGCTACTTTATTGTCGTAGAAATCTTCACCGCTCAGCACCGTACCGCCAAGTGAGGCAATCAGGGCATCTGAAGTCATCGCGCCCGCGCGACTAACGACACCGCCTCTGCCATCGGGACGATCCGGAGTGAAATCACCACCGTCATTGTTCAAATAGGTCGGCGCGCCACAGCAGATTTCGTCCACTTCAGAGCGGTCGACAACCACGCGCACGGAAAGCTTATCTGTGGGAGTGTACAATGCCTGGGCGCGCAGACCCCAGCGATCGCGATCATTCAGCAAATCGTCTCCCAGACTCACATCGTCCACAAAGCCGTCGCGCTTGGTGGTAAAGCCAGTCACCCGAAACGCCAACACATCCTCAATCGCGGTGAAAGACTTGGCACCGCTCAAACTCAATAAATTCATATTGCCGGCGCTCAATTCCACAAAACCCTCGCCGCTGAAATCGGGCGCTCGCGTGTTAATCAGCACCGCGCCATTGGGCGTATTGCGACCAAACAGCGTACCCTGTGGACCGCGCAAAACCTGCACACTTTGAATGTCCACCAGATTGTTAATCATGGAGCTTTGACGTGCACGATAGACATCATCCACGTACAGACCCACGGAAGATTCCAAGCCAAAGTTCTGGGAACTGGTGTACACACCGCGAATCGCAAAATTAGAGGCGGTGGCGCTTTGCGACTGATCCACACGCAGACCCGGTGCCATCGCCTGAATATCAAAGACATCGCGAATGCCGTTGTCTTCCAGCACCTGGTCGCTAAGCGCAGTCACCGCCACCGGCACGTCCTGCTGACTTTGCTCGCGCTTTTGCGCAGTCACCACAACTTCTTCGAGCGCAAGCTCCTGGGCAATTGTCGCCGTGCTGGCAACTGTGGAAAGTATCGCCACAGCAAGTAGCGAACGAGAAAACAAGGGGGTGTGCTGCATGGGGGGCCTCAACTGTTATCATTGATGTTAAAAAAGCAAAACACCGGCAGCTTATCACAATAAAGCGCAAACTGAGGCGGCTAAACCGCTGAAATACGCGGATTACAAGCCGCAGCGTACAGTCATTGAGGACGCGCTGATATTGCAGGGGGTGTTGCTGTTGTTAAAACCCGTCGTCAGCTAAGAGCCGCACACCACACCCTGCGACGGAGAGGGACAAGATCTCTCTGTAAGGGGGCCGTTAACACACAGCAAAGCGCAGCACACCAAAGCGAATCGCTCAGGAGCCCCACCTCCTTCCGATTGGGGAATCCAGGGCCCTGGCGGGAAAAATCAGTCGGTTTCCTGCTCAGCAAGCTTCGCCGCTGTTGCTTTTATCAAGGTCTGTAACTCACCCGATTGCGACATTTCTTCGACAATATCACAGCCGCCTATCAATTCACCCGCCACCCACAGTTGCGGAAATGTCGGCCAATTCGCGTAGGCAGGCAATTCAGCGCGGATATCCGGGTTAGACAGCACATCGACGTAGGCAAAACGCTCACCGCAGGCCATTAGAGCCTGTACCGTGCGCGCGGAAAAACCACACTGAGGCTGATTAGGTGAGCCTTTCATGTACAGCAAAATAGGGTTTTTCTCGATCTGCTCTTTAATGGTGTCGATAGTGCTCATACTCTCTCCTTCTGGGGCAACTGCATTCAGCGCGCATTGTACGCGCCTGACCATACTGACGCCATCCTGATTTTAGGGCAGTTCCTATAAATGAGGTAATACTTCATCATCTGAAGCTGCCCCAGTGTAACTGTTTGCCAGGCTCACGCAAAATGGCTACTATGTGGTTAAAGGGGCGATCAGCCTCTTTTTTTATTGGTTTTTCAACTCGACGAGAGCAGCATACCATGGCGTTACGGCATTTTCTTACCCTGCAGGATTTCACCCCAGCGGAACTCAACCAGCTTATCGACCTTGCTATTGCGATGAAAAAAGCCCAACGAGACGGGGAAGAGCAACGTCTGTATCCTGCCCATGTGCTGGGTATGATTTTTGCGAAAGCATCCACACGTACCCGCGTATCTTTTGAGGCGGGCATGACCCAATTGGGTGGTCACGCCATGTTTTTATCACCCAATGACACACAACTCGGGCGCGGCGAACCAATTGAAGACAGCGCCCGGGTAATTTCCTCGATGGTCGATATCGTCATGATCCGCACCTTTGGTCACGACATTATCGAACGCTTCGCAGCCTTTTCATCAGTGCCGGTCATCAACGCCCTGACCGACGATTACCACCCCTGCCAGTTACTTGCCGATATGCAGACCTACCGTGAGCACCGGGGCAGCATCAGCGGAAAAACCGTGTGCTGGATCGGCGACGGCAACAATATGTGTCAATCCTATATCAATGCCGCGCGTCAGTTTGACTTTGCCCTGAACATCGCCTGCCCAGAGGGCTTTGAACCGCAGCAGGCACTGCTCGATGACAACGCCGACCGCGTGCGCATTGTGCGCTCGCCCATCGAGGCGGCGAAAGGGACGGATTTGTTGGTTACCGATGTATGGGCATCGATGGGGCAGGAACAGGAACAGCAAAAACGCATGGCCGCCTTTGCGGACTATCAATTGAACGAAGCACTGATGGACGTGGCGGCCAGTGATGCCCTGTACATGCACTGTCTGCCCGCACACCGGGGCGAGGAAATCAGCACGGGATTGATGGACGCGCCGGACACCGTTATCTGGGATGAGGCCGAAAACCGCCTGCACGCCCAAAAAGCGCTTATGGCGACACTGCTTGAAGCGAGTAAACGCGACTAAACTCTCACCAGACGCCCAGTGTGTGCGGTGGCAAACACCGGGCGGTCGATGAGCGCAAGCAAAGCGTCTCTGACGCCTTCAAACTCGCTGTATTTGATGGCCTGTAAAACCTGCTGCGACCCCTGCTCCAGCCTGTCAATTTCATCCGCCAAGGTATGCGCCTCTTGGTGAAGTACGTCAAGTTTTGCCAGCCATGTTTGATCGAACAAATGGCTGCGCTTTTCGCGCTCTAACCAGACATTACAGTGACAGTGGCTGTCGCCGCGAATCGCGCAATACTGCCCATTCGACTCACGCTGCGCCAACTTCATATTCCTTTCAATTTGCGCTGCCCAGTGGCCGAAGCTCATTTTCAAAATCACCAGCTGGCTTTCGGCAGGCGTCAATTTACCAAACGGGAAGGCTCCCCAGGTCGCGTGGTGCTCGTAATTCTTTATCCATGCCGGCAACTCACTGGCCGGCATCGGCTTGGCAATACAATAACCCTGCGCGTGAGTACAACCCATCGCCATAAGCATCAGACCGTGTTCGGCCTCTTCCACCCCTTCCGCCACCACGCATCGGTTGAAGGCGTCAGCCAGGCGCACCACACCGTCAACAATGGCGTAGTCGTTGGGGTCTTCAAGCATATCGCGCACAAAGGTTTGATCGATTTTCACCGTATCGGCGCTAAGTTCTTTAATATGCGTTAAGGATGAGTAGCCCGTGCCAAAATCATCCAGAGCAATAGACACCCCCAGTTCATTGTGACAAGCAGCAACCATATCGCGAATCGAGGTGATATCTGCCAGTGTGCTGCTCTCCAATACCTCAATTTGCAGGTTCGACGGCTTGATATCAGGGTAGCGCGCCAACGCCTCCTGCAACTGGGTATAGAATAATCCGGACTGCATATGAAACGAAGAAATGTTAATACTGACCTGGAATTCCAGCCCCTGTTGATGCCAGATATCCATCTGCTTCAAGGCGGCAAGGATTACCCAGTGCCCCATTTTCAATTCAACGGGGTGGCCATCCACATGGGGTAAAAATGCACCGGGAGGCAGCACGCCGCGCTCGGGATGATTCCAGCGAATCAAGGCCTCTGCGCCAAACACCTCTCCGGTGGACAAATTCACCTTGGGTTGGTAATACAGTACAAACTGCTCATCAGCCAGGGCTTTTTCTATACTCCGCAGGCGGTCATGTTGCTCGACCAAACGCTGATCGTTTTCGCGGTTAAACAGGCAGTAGGTGTCGCGACCGGTCAATTTGGCCTGATACATAGCCTGATCCGCGTGGCGTAATAAAATATCCAAATCATCGTCATCCTGTGGATACAAAGTCACACCCACAGACGCGCTGGTTTTGATTTGCTGGCCATCAAGATCGTAGGGATAGCGCAGGTTCTCCTGAATACGCTCCAATGTTTGAACGCAGCTGTCAGCAGTATCAATGTCACCTAGCAACAGGATAAACTCATCACCGCCGAAGCGCGACAGAGTGTCTTCCTCGCGCACGCTCATGCGAATCCGGTTGGACACCGCGATCAAAAGCTGGTCGCCCAGGGCCTCGCCGTAATCGTGGTTAATTTGCTTGAATTCATCCAGATCGAAAACGCACACGGCAATCAGGGTACCGTTGCGCCGACATCGCGCGGCAGCCTGTTCAAATCGATCCGTAAACAGGGTGCGATTTGGCAAGTGTGTCAGCAAATCAAAATGCTTCATCAACTCCAGCTCTTTTTGCTGGCGTTTTTTCTCGGTCGCATCGGTAAACACCGACACATAATGAGTGGCTTTGCCCTCGTTATCGTAAACCGCAGACACGGACATATCACGCTGATAAAACTCGTCATCTTTACGCCATGACCAGTATTCGCCGCGCCACAATCCGGTCTTTTCAAGTGCCGTTTCCATCGCATCGAAGAACGCTTCGCCCTGCTGATCTGTATAAACCCTGGGTATAACTCTGCCCACCAGCTCCTCTTTGCTATAACCGGTAATGGCATTGTACGCAGGGTTGATGTCAACCACGTTGTCCTTGGTATCGGTTATTAAAATGGCCTCTTGTACGGCATTAAATACCTGGGAATACAACTGGTTTTGCTCGTTGGCCTTGCGCTCTTCCTCTACATCCATCAACACCGCAATCCATTCATCGACGCTGGGGTGATTCATCAGAATAACATTGAGCAGAGCGAGCTTTGTCGAACCGTCTTTACAGCGCAGCACCACACTCGTAGGGGTGTGAAGACCCGCTTCGCCGCAGCGTACTTGCTGGGCCCAGGTTTTTAAGGTTCTGCGATATTGCACAGGATCGGGAAACAGAAGCCGCAACACAGCACGCATACCCTGCTCTTTGCGCAGTTTTTCAAGCTCAGCAATGTCATAACCATAGCAGTCTTCAAAGGCGGCGTTCACATGTAATGAAGACTTTGCCGAGAGCATGGCTCCCGCTGGAATAGGCGAGTAGGAAAATAAATTGCGCAGGCGGCGCACCATAGTTTGTACATCTTTAAGCTTCAACCAATAGCGTTTCGCAAATAACACACTCGCAAGGGCAAATAACAACAACACTGAACGCATTACCCACACGGTTAACGGCAGAGGCGGTTGCCCACCTGCATACCAGGCCCACAGCCGAAGCTCACCCACCGACACGGGCAAAATAGCCGTAAATGCCCCATCGTCAACAATAGGCGGCTCGCCCCATAGCGGTACGTGCTGCGCCGCGCCAACCGCATGAAAGTCGATAAAAAACTTAACATGCGGATGCTCAGTCAACACCACCGTGCGCTCAAGCAGCGTTGCAATGGCCACCCGGCC
>PDWJ01005250.1_pt1 | contig 10760 bp, 5 predicted proteins | sample 1430881 | NCBI WGS metagenome assembly PDWJ01 (sample SAMN01162460, study PRJNA174530) | Oral metagenome, whole genome shotgun sequencing project. | biome: Marine environment; feature: Marine mammal; material: Swab sample of the gingival sulcus; isolation source: swab sample of gingival sulcus... | reverse complement strand
TGGCACGTAGCACCACTATGTGCTGCAAAAAGTGCCTTATCTGAATAAATTTTAGTTCATTTTCAGTTAAAAACAAAAAGTTTAAATGAGTTCATAAATTTCACAATTATTTTTAGCAAAATATTATTTATGAATTTATAAAATTTCTTTATGAAAAAGAGCTTAAAAATAGGACTTTTAATTGTTGCGGGAATTATTATTTTACTTTTTATTTTAAAAATAACCGGAGTACTGGGAAGCCCGAACCTCGTAAAAATAAGTACCGAAAAAGCAGAATTGCGTACAATTACCGAAATCATAACAGCCAACGGAAAAATTCAACCTGAAACAGAAGTGAAAATAAGCTCCGACGTATCAGGCGAAATTATTGAACTGTATATAGAAGACGGACAAGAAGTTAAAGCAGGAGACCTAATGTTAAAAATTAAACCTGATATATATCTTTCGTCGGTTGAAAGGGCTACTGCCGGACTTAATCAAGCCAAAGCACAATTGGCACAAGCAAAAGCCCGTTTGATACAAGCCGAAGCAGCTTTTGAACAAAATAAATTGTCTTTTGAACGCAACAAAAAACTATACGAACAAAAAACAATTTCAAAATCGGAATTTGAACAAATAAAAAGTAATTACATATCGTCAAAAGCCGAAACAGAGGCTGCCCAACAAACTGTAAATGCCGGTATATACACCGTAAAAAGCGCAGAAGCCAGTCTAAAAGAAGCACACGAAAATTTGAAAAAAACAGGTATTTATGCCCCCATGTCGGGTACAGTATCGCAATTGAACGTAGAAAAAGGCGAACGAGTAGTAGGAACTATGCAAATGGCAGGTACTCAACTGCTTAGAATAGCTCAAATGGATAGAATAGAGGTCGTTACACAGGTAAATGAGAACGATATTATAAAAGTAAACTTGAAAGACACAGCAATTGTTGAAGTAGATGCTTATTTAGACAGAAAATTTAAAGGAATTGTAAGCAAAATAGCTAATTCTTCTAATAACACAAACAATACTCTCGGCTCGGAAGATATTACAAACTTTGAGGTTAAAATACTTTTATTGTCAGATTCTTATTCCGATTTAATTTCGCAAACCTCCGGTTTTCCGTTTAGACCAGGCATGTCGGCAACGGTTGATATTCAGACAAAAACATTGAAAAATATTGTAACCGTACCTATAAAAGCTGTTACAACACGCGACGATACCTCAAAAATAAATAATGAAAAAAATGACAATCAATTAATAGTTACTTTTAAATATAATAAAGACAATACAGTAAGCATGCAAACTGTAAAAACAGGTATTCAAGATGATGAATATATCCAAATAATTTCAGGGTTAAAAATTGGCGATGAGGTTGTTACTGAACCTTATGATTTAGTTTCTAAACGTTTAAGAGATAAGCAAAAAGTAAATAAAGTACAAAAAGAAAGCTTATATGAAAATTAATTTTAAAAAAATGAATATGAAAAAAACAGTTTTAGTAATACTTATTTCATTTATAAGTATTTCCGGATTTTCACAAACACTTCTGAAAATTTTTGAAAATTTACCCGATAAGGCAATTTTTTTAACACGAAGTGAAAGGAGAAATTTGATAAATGGCAAAAATCAAAACGAACTTCCTTGTCGTTTTGAGGTATTGGATACCAAAAATGGATATTTACAAATAGAAGGTTGCATGGAAGGATACTTTGCAATGTGTTATTGGAATTTGAAAAATGGGAAAAAAATGGTTGCAGTATATCAAGAAGGCTGTGGACCGGTTTGTTATGTAGAACAGTTTGACTTTTATGAATATGATGGCAAAACTTTCAAACATTTAGATTACGCTTCCGTTTTGCCTGTTGAATATAATGATTTTCTGGGAAGTAATCCTGAAGCCAAGATTAAAGAAATGGAAAAGAAAGACATTACGGCTACATTGCTTTTTAAACTTCCGCGTTACGGTAGAAATATTATCGCTACATGGGGAAATTTTGAGGAGCAAAAATATTATAGAAAATATGCTTTAGGAGATAAAATGAAGTTAATATGGAACGACGGAAAATTTAAGAAAAGTAGACCATATTGGTCAAAATAAGGCGCTAATTTTCGATTAGGCGTATTCAAGAAAGTTGATTAAATAGCGCGGGATTGCTCGCGTAATTCAATTTTTCTGAATACGCTTTATTTTTGCAATATACTTATCTGCAATTGCATTTACATCGGATGAAAATTTAGCTTTGTATACAATAAATACAAATAAAACTGTGATTATACTGCCTCGCATTAATATATCTAAATATAAATTTGGTATGTGTGGAATGAAGTAACTCAGCAAAAGCAAGCCGCCGCCTGTAAGAATTATAAACAAATGTGTTTTAGTATACGGCTGAAAACCGTGTTTGAAATACAAATAAAGAAAACGCAATAATACCGTAAGTCCTACCGAAATAAAGGAAGCCAAAGCCCCACCTGTAAGTTTTAAGGCAGGTATAAAAATAATATTACTCACTATGATAGAGAAAATCATAAAAATCATGAGGTAAGCATAGACTTTATAATTTCGAGAGCTTGCAATAAGTCCGCCGCTTACCCCCGACGACATTTCTGTTACATTAGCCAATCCCACAAATAAAATGACATATATTCCCGACGCATATTCGGGTAAAAGTTTAAAAATATTGTGAATGTTAGCCCATATTCCCACAAATAAGTAAACAGATATAATTAGCTGAGTAACAGTACTTTTATGATATACTTTTGATAAATTGTTAAGGTCGTTTTTCTTCCAAGCTTCAGCTATGAAAACAGAACTTATCTTGCGTAATGCTCTGGAAGGGAGCAAAATAAGTGCCGCAAAGTAAAAAGTAACCGAATAAATACCCGTTGCACTTAGTCCTAAGTACATGTTTATCATATACTTATCTATGTTCATTACGGCAACACCTCCGAATACTGTAAGGAAGCCAAAAAAAGCAACACTATATAAATTTTTACGAATACGTCGGATAAATTTAAAATCGGGAACAACGGGACGAAATCGTTTCTTTTTTATCATTAAAAAAAGCAACATTACAGCCGGACTGCTGTATGTTATCATATACAATATGAGAAAATTACTGAATTTAAGATAATCAAAAATGTATAAGGTGATGATTATCAGATTGATAATGCGTGTAAGCAATTCCCTGAAAATTATTCCTGAAACGGCATCGTAGAGCATTCGATTAAAAGTATCGAGCAAACTGAAAATAGATGCAAATACTATTAGTCCGGGTAATAAATAAAAATTATTTCGGAGCATGTCGGCATCATTGGACTTTTGGCTTATTATTTCTTCTTTGAATATAAATACCAACGATAGTATTATGATTATGCCAACAGAAAGTACAATGAAGCCCAGCGACAAGATGCCTTTGTGTTTTCCGCTTTCGTCTCGAAAATAAGGAAACAAACGAACTAAAATACTATTGAACCCCAAGGTGGCAAAAGCCGATGCTATCAGAGTGAGCGATAGCAGTACATTAATTAAACCTATTTCTGCCTGCGAAAAAAATTTTGGCATCAACAAGCCCGCACTTATAAAGCCGAGAAAAGCTCCTATGTAATTATATGCAGAGCCTTGTATTGCTTGTTTTGCTATTTTTCCCATAAGAAAATAATAGAATTTAGTATACGTAAGTCATTGTCAGTCAGAATATTATAAAACATTTACTGCATAGATAAAAACCGTTACGTGGTTGGAAATATTAGCTTTTATGGATATTGTTTTAAATTAATAAAAATTATAAACTTAGAAAAAAGTATTTTAAGTAGTTGTTAATAAGAGGCTTAAGTTTGTTGTAGCCTTAGTTTAGGCTAATTTAAAACTCTAAAATCAAGGCAAGCTCCAAAAATTTCAAAACAACACAATGTTATAAATTTTTAGAGCTTACCATAAATAAAAATTACACCCACTTAACTAAACCAAAATCTTGACGGTGTGGCATACCTTTCAATTTAGGATATATACGGAAAGCATAGCTGTAATTACCCGGTCCGGGTGGTAGCATTTCAATATTGTACCAAGCCTTACCGTTTTCAGATTTTATGAATTTAAGTTCTTGTTCGGCAACAATATGCCTTTCGCCTTTAGTATTTATTTCGGAAATAATTATTTCAGCTCCCACAAAATCTGCCGAAATTGATTTAAGGTCAAGTATTAGTTCGCCGTAATATTTTTCGCGCGGGGTCATACCATTTTTCACAGGGTCAGATAATTTTATATTAACAGCTTCTATTTCAGACCATTTTTTATGAATTTCCAATTTTTCGGCAGCTAAACGTTGTGCTTCTTTAAAATTATTTGCGCGCAGCCATGCGTTGCGTTCAGCTAATTTTTTATAGAAACGCTCATTGTAATCATCTATCATTCTTTTGGTTGTGAAATTTGGAGCTATTTCATTTATACATTTTTTTATGTATTCAATCCACCCGTCCGAAAAGCCCTCTTGACTGTCGGCATAGTACAATGGAATTATCTCATTTTCAAGCGTTTGATATAGCATTGCAGCGTCTAAGTCGTCCTGCAAATGCTCTTGGTCAAAGGTTTTTTTCAATGGCAACGACCAGCCTGCTCCTTTCACAAAGCCTTCAACCCACCAACCGTCTAATACACTAAAATTCATTACTCCATTCATTACGGCTTTCATACCGCTCGTACCGGAGGCTTCCTTGGGTCGTCTGGGGTTATTGAGCCAAATATCAACACCTTGTACGAGATATTTAGCTAAGCTCATTTTATAATTTTCAAGGAAAATTACTTTACCCAAAAAGTCTTTGTCTTTTGAAATTTCAATGATACGTTTTATTATATTTTGTCCGTTTTCGTCGTGCGGATGCGCCTTACCTGCAAATATCAGATGAACCGGTCTTTCTGTATTATTAATAATTTTTTTCAACCTTTCAAGGTCTCTAAAAATTAAATCGCCTCGTTTGTAGGTGGCAAATCTCCGCGCAAATCCTATTGTAAGAGCATTGGGGTTCAGAGCATTTCTAATGTCTAATATAAGTTTAGGGTTTTCGTTCTTACGAAGTTCGGCTTTGTCCAATCGTTTTTTGATAAATTCAAATAATTGATTTTTTTTCTTACGTCGAATATTCCTTATCTCTTCATTCGATAATTTATTAATTCGTGAAAAATCAATTTCATTTTCTTCATTAAGAAAAATTTCTTGCCATTCTACGGCTGTCCAAGTTTTTTGGTGTACCCCGTTTGTAACATAGCCTATATGCAACTCTTCGGGGAAATAGCCGTCCCACATCTTACTGAAAATATCAAATTTAGTAACTTCGCCGTGCAATTTGCTCACTCCGTTTATTTCTTGAGCAAAGTTTGCCCCTAAGGCACTCATTGAAAAGTTTTCTGTTTTCTTACCTTTTTGTTGTCTGCCGAGGTTTACAAAGTCTTCTTTTTCTATTTTCAAACGTACGGGATAATGTCCCATATAGGTCATTAGGAGGTCTTCGGGGAAAGAGTCGTGTCCGGCAGGTACAGGAGTGTGTGTGGTAAACAATGAGGATGCTCTTACCACTTCTTTAGCTTCGCGGAATGTCATTTTGTATTTGTCCATGTGGTGATACATTCTTTCAAAAGCTATGAAAGCAGCATGTCCTTCGTTCATGTGATATAAATCGCTGTCAAGCCCCAATTTATGCAAAGCTCTGATACCTCCTATACCCAATACCATTTCTTGTTTAAGTCGGTTTTCGTTGTCGCCTCCGTAAAGTCTATATGTTATGGCTCTGTCTTCGTTGTTGTTATCTTCGCGGTCGGTATCTAAGAGATATAAATTTATGCGTCCTACTTTCACTTTCCATATTTGGATGTTTACCATGCGTCCCGGAAGTGCTAAATGTACTATTATGGGTTTGCCTGCTTTGTCGAGCATTAATTCGGCAGGTAGTTTTGAGAAGATTTGCGATTCGTACACGGCATCTTGTTGTCCGTTTACGCCTATTCGTTGCGTAAAGTATCCTTGACGATAAAATAATCCTATGGCGTGCATGTTGTAGCGTGAATCTGATGCTTGTTTTAAATAATCGCCTGCAAGAATGCCCAAACCACCCGAATAAATTTGCATTATGTCAGTTATTCCGTATTCCATACTGAAATATGATATTGAAGGTAATTTTTCGTCGGGGCTGGCACTAATATATGTTTTAAATTCTTGATAAACAAAATTATACATTTCCATAAACGTAGCATCCTCTTCTAATTTGCTTACTTGTTCGTAAGCTATATTTCGTATTATGGCTTGTGGGTCGAGTGCCTCTGTGTCGCAATTTTCGCCGGCAATGTATATAAACAGTTTCTGAGCTTTGGGACTCCATGACCACCAAAGGTTTTTGGCTATTTCTTCTAAACCTTGCAGAGTTTCGCTAAGGGTAGAATTTACTGAAATATCTCGCCAAATGGGCAGGTTACTGTGATATGTTCTTACTTCTTTAAATTTTTGTGGAATTGAGGGTATAAATAATTCGCCTCTTTCTGTTATTTTATCAATTGCTTTTTCGTAGGCTTCTATGTATTTAGATAAAACGACCTCCCAATTGGCTTTGTTTGCTATTTGTAAAGTTTTTTCTCTTAGTTTTTTATAAGCCTCATTAACCCCCGAAAGACAGTTTGTAATTGCCTCTTTCAGTATGTTTGTAATTTCCTGTTCGTTATCTTCCGTACGGTTTAAAATTTTGATACATTGAGGCATTTCGTCTTCTTGGTTTTTCAGCCAATTTCCAAATCCGGAAAATGAAGATACCGAAACAGGTATTCCGTAAGCCAGAGTTTCGTGGGCTGTGTATCCCCAAGGTTCATAATAGTATGGGAATAAACCATAGTCGAAGCCTGCCAGTAATTCCTTATATGTAATATTAAAAATTCCGTCGTTTCCGTCTAAGAAATCCGGACAATATATAATGTGTACTTTGTCCTCCGACTTGTTTTGAACAGATTTTGCTTTAATTGCCTGTATTACTTCGTTGTATTCGGATTGATGCAAGAAGTGTGTTATTATACGGTCGTCGGTTTCTAAGTTTGATGAGTTTTCTATTGCTGTTTTCAAATCTTGACGAGCGCCGTAGTTATCTGTTGGGAACAATAAAAATATTACTGCATCTTTATCGGGTTTATTTTCTTTGTTTAAGTTGGCAACGGCATCTATAATCATGCTTATACCTTTGTTATGAAATTCGTATTCGCCGCTTGAGAAAAATAGTCGCACGTCGGTATCGAGTTTTTTGCCTAACAGAGTTTCGGCAACATGAACTATTTTGGCACGCGAGTTTTTTCTTGTTTCTTCTATATTTTCAATATTGTCGGTAAGCATTTTATGATTTAAACCGCTTGGGGTTATTAAATCGGGGGTTTTACCCAAAAATAACTTTACTTGATTTGCTATAAATTCGCTCGAAACAGCAAATACATCAGCATTATGAGCGGCGTTCCATTCTAAGGAATGTTTCGATATAACATTATAGTACCTTGATAATTCAAAAGGTTGAATGTCTGTCGGGATATCATACAGTCTGCCACCTACTTTCGATATAGTGTTGCTCAACACGGGCGAATGTACAGAAAATACACTTGCTATGTTTCTTTCTTTAGAACGTAAGTATAATAAACCTGCACCTGCTTGCCAATCGTGGAAGTGAGCCAGAATTTTTGTGCCTGAGGTGAGATTGTAGTCGCAGAAGTTTTCAATCAGTTTACCTGCTGCGTAGCCAAACATAGCGGCTTCTATGTAATCCCAATCACCTGCCATTGAGTCTAATTTAAAACGTTCCCAAAATTTTGTAAAAATCTCATTTTTTTGACTTACAAAATTTGAAAAGTCCACTAAAATTACCACAGGACCCTCTTTAGAAAACAGATGCCCTATACGAAATCGTAAGCCGGACTTCATAGCATGTTTAGCCCAAGCAGAGTATAATTTATTGTCCTCAATAAATTCAGGCTTGTCAATTTCCGGTCGATTAACGTCCGGACCTATCATAATGTAGTTAGAGTTATATTTTTTGTTAATATAATTTGCTTTACCTGTTATTACGGTATGTACGCCATCTATCTGATTACAGATTTCCCATGACGTTTCAAAAATTAAATCGGGATTGTTCATGTTTTTCGTTTTTATTTTCAGCAAAGGTAATATTTTTTTTCACTACTAACCGACTAATTTTTCACAACTCTTTGCAATATACTTATTTTCAAGAAGTTATATTATGTATGTTTGATATATATTTTTTTGAAATATATAGGATGAGAATTGCCTAATTTTATTTTTCAGCTACCTAATCGAATAAATTAATTGTACAACCGATAAATTATCGTCCTTTTTGAAACATTTTAGTTAAGTCGGTCTATAGTGATTTTTTTATATTCGTAAACTCCAATTCTAAACGACTTTGTTGTATAGATAATAATACAGATTAAGTATCTTATAATAAGCTGTTTATAAGAATAAATATATAGAGAGAGAGAGAGAAAAAGGATTTATAAAATCTTAAAAAGCTCATAAATAAAATTAAAAATCAAGAGCTAATGTTTTGATAATGAGATAGTTACGAGACTTGCACACATTCTCAACTAAAGTATTAAATATCAACTAATTACAATAAAAAATAACTAAATATTGATGTAACAAAGTCATTTTTATTGTATAAATTGGGGTAAATTATATTTTTGTACTTTAGGTAACCTCTAAAAATTTAATCTTTTATTATTCAATGGGGTTAAATCCATTGGATATAGGAAAAATGGCTTTAAATTTCTATATTTTAAACATATGAATTTACCTTTATACTACCTTTCAATACTTCTTAAATTGAAAATTGAGGAGTTAATGTATTGATAACCGGATTGTTACAGGACATATTGTCTGAATTATAACCTTCTGATTATCAACTCCTTATCAAGTTAGTAAATTATTAATTTTTCTAAAGTTTTAATAAAAATGAAAAAAATAAAAGCAGCTATTTTAACCATAGGCGATGAGATATTGATAGGACAAATTACCGATACCAATTCTGTTTTTCTGGCAGAACATTTGACCTTGAGCGGAGTGAGTATGAATGATATTCTTACAGTGGGTGATTGTAAAAAGAAAATATTTTCGGCTTTAGACTATACACTAACTCAAAACGATATTGTGATTATTACCGGCGGTTTGGGTCCTACTGAAGATGATATTACTAAGGCAACACTTGCCGATTATTTTAATTCAAATATGATTTTAAATCAAGAAGTTGCGGAAGATGTAGGAAAAATTGTTCAATCACGTAATTTAAAAATGAATGAGTTAAATAAAGGGCAAGCATTGGTGCCTGACAATTGTAAAGTTATACGAAATTTGAACGGAACAGCACCGGGCATGTGGTTTGAAAAGGATAATAAAGTAGTAGTTTCGTTACCTGCTGTGCCTTTCGAAATGAAAGCTATGTTTTTAAAAAGCGTACTTCCTCTTTTGAAAGCGAAATTTGAGCTTCCTATAATAAAATACAGAACGATATTAACACATGGAGTGCCGGAATCGCATCTTGCTGAAATGCTTAACGAGTGGGAGACAGCTTTGCCTAAGCAAGTGAAGTTGGCTTATCTTGCCTCGCCGGAAAGGGTAAGGTTGCGTCTCGGTACAGAGTGTAGAAGCGGCGAAGAAGCTGATGCAATATTAAATAAGCAGGTTGAAGAATTGCATAAAATACTGGGCAAGGCAATTTACGGAGAGGGCGATTATTTTTTGGAACAAAGTATTTTTCAAATGCTTAAAAAGCGAAACAAAACGGTATCAACGGCTGAAAGTTGTACGGGCGGTTATCTTGCTTCGCGCATAACTTCTGTTGCCGGTAGTTCGGCTGTTTTTAAAGGAGGTATAGTTGCATATTCCAATGAGATAAAGGAAAAATTGTTAGATATTCCTGCTGAATTAATTAGAAAACACGGAGCTGTAAGTAAAGAGGTTGCTCGGGCTATGGCAGAAGGGACATTGCGAAGTTTTAATACGGATTATGCAATGGCAGTTACGGGAATAGCCGGACCCGGAGGCGGAACGGTACAAAAACCGGTAGGTACAGTATGGATTGCAGTAGCCGATAAGCAGCAAATAGTTGCAGCAAAATATAATTTCGGACAAAGACGCGATATAAACATAAGACGTTCTTCGGCTAAGGCTATGGATATGTTGAGGAAATTAATGCTTGATTTTTAGGGTAAACTATAAGTTTAGGGCGCTGTATTGTCTTTGTAAGCAGTTGATAAACAGGAGGTTATATAATTTTGGGCTGCTTACGGTAACTAATTAACTATCAGTACGTTACGTCGTAAAACTTAATTACTTATATGTGTGCTTTGCCGTTCGTAAATTAACAAAGAAAAGTTGTATAATTTGAGTGTTTATTTTTATATTTGTAAAAAAAAGTAAATGAGAAAATTTAATACATCAGGCCCAAATATCGCTAACAAACATTATACGATTCAAAGAACCCATTTAATAGAAAAAGGAATTGATTTAGTTAAAGATGAAAGATATTTTACAATCTGGGCTCCTCGTCAAACCGGGAAAAGCACTTATTTTAGACAGTTAGCAAAAGAATTAGAAAAACATAATTATAAAGTTGCTCATATAAATTTTGAAAATTATAAGACAGAAAAAATTGAAACATTTATAAAACGTTTCAAAAGAAATATAAATGAGTTTTGGGATAAAAACTATGAGTTTGAAACGATACCTGAATTTTTTGAACTT
>PDWJ01007900.1_pt1 | contig 10762 bp, 10 predicted proteins | sample 1430881 | NCBI WGS metagenome assembly PDWJ01 (sample SAMN01162460, study PRJNA174530) | Oral metagenome, whole genome shotgun sequencing project. | biome: Marine environment; feature: Marine mammal; material: Swab sample of the gingival sulcus; isolation source: swab sample of gingival sulcus... | reverse complement strand
CCCACCTACGACAACCAGCTCACCCAGCCCGAGGTGCTACCGGCCGCGTTCCCGAACCTGCTGGTCAACGGTTCCAGCGGTATCGCGGTCGGGATGGCCACCAACATGGTTTCGCACAATCTCAAGGAGGTCATCGACGCGGCGCGGCACCTGCTCAAACACCCGAATGCGGGTCTCGACACGCTCATGCGGTACGTTCCCGGCCCGGATCTGCCCGGCGGCGGGCGGATTATCGGCCTGGACGGCATTCGTGCGGCCTACCGCACCGGCCGCGGCACCTTCCGGACCAGGGCCACCGTCAGCATCGAAAATGTCACCCCCCGACTGAAGGGGATCGTGGTGACCGAGTTGCCTCCCGGAATCGGGGTGGAACGGGTCACCGAACGCATCAAGGACGCGGTGGAGAGCAAGCGCCTGACCGGCGTCTCCGACGTCATTGATCTGACCGACCGCGCCCATGGGCTTCGGCTGGTGATCAAAGTCAAATCCGGTTTCAACCCGGACGCCGTACTGGCGCAACTGTACCGGCTCACGCCGATGGAAGATTCTTTCGGAATCAACAACGTGTGCCTGGTCGGGGGGCAGCCGCAAACACTCGGGCTGAAAGACCTGCTGACGGTCTACCTGGACCATCGCATCGAGGTGGTCCGGCGGCGGACCCGGTATCGGTTGGACCAGCGCACCGAGCGATTGCATCTGGTGGAGGGGCTGCTGATCGCCATCGCCGATATCGACGAAGTCATCGCGGTCATCCGCTCCAGCGAGGACAGCGCCGCCGCCCGGACCCGGCTGATGACGGTCTTCGATCTGAGCCAGCAGCAGGCGGAGTACATCCTCGAACTGCGGCTGCGGCGGCTGACCAAGTACTCCCGCCTGGAGCTGGAGGCCGAGCAGGGCGAGCTGCAGGCCGACATCGCCACGCTCAGCGGGATTCTGGCCGACGAGGACGCGCTGCGCTCGCTGGTCTCCGACGAACTGGCCGAGGTGGCCCGGGTGCACGCAAGCCCGCGGCGAACCGTTCTCCTGGAGGCCGACGCCACCACCGTCAACAGTGGCGCCCCGCTGGAGATCGCCGACGACCCCTGCGTGGTCCTGCTGTCCGGCACCGGCCTGATCGCCCGGACCGGAGCCGATGTCGCCGAGGGCGGGACCGAGGTGGGGCAACGGCGTGCCCACGACGTCATCACGCACGCGGTACCAACGACAGCTCGCGCCGAGATCGGAGCGCTCACCGATACGGGGCGGGTGCTGCGGGTGCGGGTGGTCGACACCGCGGTCCTACCGCCGACTGCGGGAACACCGTCGTTGAGCGGGGCGATGCCGGTCTCGGAACTGGTGGACTTGGGCAAACAGGAATCGGTGATCGGGTTGTGTCGCATCGACGGCGACGCACCGCCGGTGGCGCTGGGCACCGCCGCCGGAGTGGTCAAACGAGTCCGCATCGATGCACCGAAAGCCGATGCGTGGGAAGTCATCTCATTGAAGGCCGGCGATCGTGTGGTGGGCGCCGCGGCGGCCGGAGAAGCAGACGACCTGGTTTTCGTCACCTCCGATGCACATCTGCTGCGGTTCGCCGCCGCCCTGGTGCGCCCACAAGGTCAGCCGGCGGCGGGTATGGCGGGGGTGCGGGTCGCGGCCAAGCAGTCCGTCGTGTCCTTCACCGTGGTGCCGGCCGGTGTGCCCGCCGAGGTGGTCAGTATCGCCGGATCCTCCGCCGGGCTACCCGGAACCCAACCCGGTTCGGCCAAGGTGACCCCGTTGCCGCAGTTCCCGGCCAAGGGCCGGGGCACCGGCGGCGTGCGCTGTCACCGGTTCGGGCGTGAGCAGGACGCACTCATCGCCGCATGGGCCGGACCGGCCCCGGCCATCGCTGTCACCGCCGGCGGCAAGGCGGTCGCGTTGCCGGCCGCGACGGACCGTCGTGACGGGTCCGGGCAGCCACTGTCGCAACCGGTGGCGGCGGTGGGCGGGCCGGTCGCCGGGATCCTCGCCGCGCAGGCGGATCCTGGCCTCACAAGTGGGCTAGCGCATCCTTGAGCCTGGTCGCGGTCGACCGGCTCTCCATCAGCAATTCGCCGAGGACCAACGTGCGGGCGCCCGTGGCCAACACCAGTTCACCCATGGTGGGGTGTTCGAAGGTGATGTACAGCACCTGCCGGTCACCGGCAACGACCACGACCAGGTCGAGGAAATCCCGGTCCTGCTGCTCGGACAGCGAGTGGACCACCGCTCTGGACACCGAGTGCACCGAGCTGCTCAGTGCCGCGAACTGCCCGACGATCTCCTCGTCCAGGCCGACCGAGCAGATGTTGAACCCGTCGACGGTACAGACCACGACCGAGGTGATCTCCGGCAGGGTGTCGGTGAGTTGCAGCAGGTGCGGCGTCGCCGCTTGGCCGATCCGCTCACACCGCTGCAACCATTTGTCCATCTGGTCGCGCGAGGTCCATTCCGCGTCGACCTGATCCGGGTGCTCGCCCCATGAATGCGTGCTCACGTTCCCAGTGCCTCACCGGTCTGACTCGCTCCCAAGCAGGCGAGCACCGCAGCCGCTACGTCCTCCCCGGACCGTGGATCGGCTGCCACCAAGGCGATATCGCCGTGCACGGCGTCCAGCATCGGCCGGTACTGCTCCAGCGGCGGGCCACCAGCGGTCTCCAGCCGGGTCACCGCGACCGCCAGCCGCCCGCCCAGCTTGGCAGCGCCGATGTAGCTCAGCCACTCCTGCGCCTCCTCCAATGCGTACTTGTTCTGCCCGTAGCACCACAGCACCATGCGCATTGTGCGGGGCAGGGCAGAGGTGCGGTTCATCCGGAAGCGAACCTGACCCGGCGTCCCGTAGATGGCGACCACGCCTACGGGACTGCGCCATTCCCCGTAGTCGATGCCCACCGTTGTGGTCAGCTTGTCCTCGGCTGTGTGCCGGGGCGCCAACGGTACCGTGCTGGCCACCTCGGTCCCGACGAAGGGCAAGTTGGACAGGGAACGCACCGCGGTCGTCTTGCCCACCCCGTACGGCCCGACGAACGCCACCTGATGAGCGGCCTGATGCCCGACGACGACTTTACGCTTGTCGGTCACCGCTTGACCTGCGCAGCGATCTGGTCGGTCAACCGCACGATGTGCGAGTCTCGCTGGGCCAGGGCCTGTTGCAGGCCGTCGAAGCGCTGCTGCAACAGTTCCAGTGCGTTGTCACGTTCGCGCGCTGAGTATCTCGCCTCAGCCAGTTGTGCCTCCAATATCTCCTGCCTGCCCTCCCCCGCCTTGATGGTCTCTTCCAGAGCCGCCAGCGCACCCGATTCCAGCCTGCCCATCTCGATGGCGCTGCGCTTGGCCAGCTCCGCCAGTTCGCTACGCAGCCGCTCGGCTTCGCCTTGCGCCTGGGTGGCTTCGGCACCCACCGTGGCTGCTTCCTGTTTCGCACGCGCGGCTTCTCGCTCAGCTTGGGCGGCCTCCTTTTCCGCCTCGGCGATGCGGTCGAGCGCCTCGCCGTACCGCGGGTCCACGACCACTCCGGGAGCCAGTGGTGCCGGGCCCCCGCGGTGCCCCGGCGGCCGCCATTGAGCGGGCGAGAGGTCTTCTGGCAGCGCCAAATCCGGCTCCACCTCCGGTGGCGGCGAGGCTGCCCGGGCAGTGGCTCGCCCGAACCACGCACCCAACAGCCAGGCGACCACAGCGACGACGGCAATCGGCACGGCGGCACTGATGACAGCGAACATCCAGCCTGACATGCTCAGCCTCCCTCGAATTCGAACTCGACCCGCCGATTCGCTGCTCGCCCGGCCTCGGTGTCGTTAGGGGCCACCGGCTCGCGGTAGGACCGGCCCTCGGCGGTGATCCGGTCCTCATCGATGCCACGTTCCGCCAACGCACGCGCCACCACGTCGGCCCGTTGCCTGGACACGGTGCGGTTGCGAGCCTCGGTACCGAACGGATCGGTGTAGCCAACCACCCGAACACTGATACCAGGGTTGGCCTGCAGATAGGCGGCCACAGCAGCGACCAGTTCCTCGGCCCGGGCCGGTACACCGGCTTCACCGAACTCGAACTGCACCACGCCGGCCGGTGGCGGGACAGGCGGAGCCGTCGGAGGGACGTCAGGGGAACCGGATTCTGCTGCCGCAGGAGCGGTCTCGGTCGGACTTGGCGTGCTCTTCGGCGAACTGCTCACCGCCACAGCGGATTCCCGGTCGACCGACACGGCCCTGGTGCCGCCCATTTCCGCGACCACGGCGGCGGCTTCGTCCAGATCGGCGTCCGTCACCTCGGCGCCCGGGCGGGGCCGCACAACGGCATCACGACCGTCGAAGCGCACCTGCACGTCCCGGTGGCGCGCTGCATCCAGGCGGGTGCGGGCATGGCCGTCCAGCTGTGCCTGCATGCGCCCGGCGCTCCACCAGGCACCGCCGAGCACCAGCGGCACCACCACGGCCGCGCTGATCGCGGCCCGGCCAACCGAACCCGTCATCCGTTCCGCCGCCTTCCTGGGCGCTAGCTGCCGATGTCTTTGCGGGCCTGTTCCAGCGCCCGGTCGACCGCCTGGTTGCGGAGCCGGTGCAACAGCGCCGTCGGCATGCCGGCAACATCGAACAGGGCATCCTCGATCGCGCGGTCGTACCCGTAGACGATCACCGCCGACACGGTGGCGAACAACCGCCGGTAGGCCTCGACGAGCAGCTTGGCCTCCGCAGTGTCCAGCGAGGCGTAGGCGGCCTCGGCGACCGCGCGGGCGACGAAGTCGCTCATGGCCAGCATCATCGGGTTCGTGACGCCACGCACCACATGCACCAGCCCGACCATGGCCATCCAGGCGAAGTAGTCGTCGTCCAGCGGGCCCCGCACCGTACGATGCCACCAGTCCGTCAAGGTGCCTTCCCGGGCCGGCCGTTCACCTTCGGTGAAGACCTCCGAGGTCGGTTCATGCGCAAACAGGGTGTCGTAGAAGGCGGCGACCAGCTGCGGCGTCAAGGATAACAGGAACTCGGTATTGCGTTCGATCACCTGCCGGTCTTGTGGGCGGAACGAACTCTGCGGTGGCATATGCTGCCTAGCCGTCGCGGCCAGTTCCGCCATCGTGGTGATCATCGGATACCTCTACCGCAGCGAGTGACTGATTTCGGCCGACGCCGCCCTCGCCTCGATCCGCATCAGGCCCAGATTGCTGTTGGAGGGACCGGACAACACCAGCACCGCGCTGTCACCGGCCGCGTAAACCACCAGATAGCCTTGGTCGCCCCGGATGACGGTCTCGGCCAGATCCCCCAAAGCTGTCCGCTCGGAGACCCGCTTACCCAAACCCAGTGCGGTGGCGGCCATCGCCGCGATGCGCTCCGCCTCCACCTCGGGAAAGTCGTGCGCGATCGGCAACCCGTCGTCGGAGGCGATCATCACGCCGTTGAGTTCCGGAATGGACCTGCGGATGACCGCAACCGTGTGCGCCAACGCTTCTTGTCTGCTCATCGATTGTCCCTCCCGGTCCCGGAGCGCAGCTGCGTTGCGCCTTGACGCCTGAGAATAGCCTGAGTTCTCAACGAGGTGACAACTGCCCACCGCAATGGGGTGGACACAACGGGCAACACGCCGGACCAACCCCCACACACGGAACAGGTTTGGCGCCGAAAAAGCTAGAGAATCCGACCTGGCAAAGACTGCGAAGGGCAACCAACAGGCAACGTACCGTGAACTTGGGCCCGGGTATGTTCAAGCGTCGATGCGCTCCCGGTCCAAGGTATCGGCGCCGTCGATGATGAAGTCTTTGCGCGGGGCGACGTCCGAGCCCATCAACAGTTCGAACACCTGCGAGGCCGCGGCCGCATCGGCGACCCGGATACGACGTAGCGTCCGGGTCGCCGGGTCCATCGTGGTCTCGGCCAACTGGTCGACATTCATCTCTCCCAGCCCTTTGTAGCGCTGGATCGGCTCCTTGTAGCGGCGGTTGCGGCGGGCCAGATCACGCAGCAGCCGTTGCAACCCGGGCTCGGTGTGGGTGTAGACGACCTCGGCCGCGGACCGCCCCTGGGCCGGGATCTCCACCCGGTGCAGCGGAGGCATGGCCGCGTACACCCGGCCGGCATCCACCAACGGGCGCATGTACCGGAAGAACAGGGTCAGCAGCAGGGTGCGGATGTGGGCGCCGTCGACATCGGCGTCGGTCATCAGGATGATCTTGGCGTACCGGACCGCGTCCAGGTCGAAGGTGCGCCCGGAACCGGCACCGACCACCTGCAGGATTGCCGCGCATTCAGCATTGTTGAGCATGTCGGCCACCGAGGCCTTCTGCACGTTGAGGATCTTGCCGCGGATCGGCAGCAGCGCCTGGAACTCCGAGTTGCGGGCGGGTTTGGCCGTGCCCATCGCGCTGTCGCCCTCGACGATGAACAGTTCGGTACGTTCGCCGGCGACCCGGCAGTCGGCCAGCTTGGTGGGCATCGCCGAGGACGCCAGTGCCGTCTTGCGTCGTTGTGTCTCTTTGTGCAGCCGCGCGGAAACCCGCGACTTCATCTCCGAGACAACCTTTTCCAGTACGGTCGCGGCTTCGGCCTTGGCGGCCTTCCTGGTGGCGGTCAGCCGCGCGGTCAACTCTGCTTCCACCGTCCTGGCCACGATCTGGCGTACGGCCGGGGTACCGAGGATCTCCTTGGTCTGGCCCTCGAACTGCGGCTCCGGCAGCCGGACGGTGAGCACCGCGGTCAGCCCGGCCAGCACATCGTCTTTCTCCAATTTGTCGTTGCCCGGCTTCAGTCGGCGCGCATTCGCCTCGATCTGTTTGCGGAACACCTTGACCAGCGCCGACTCGAATCCGCTGAGATGGGTGCCGCCCTTGGGGGTGGCAATGATGTTGACGAAGCTGCGCACGTCGGTCTCGTACCCGGTTCCCCACCGCAACGCCACGTCGACGAGGCATTCGCGATGCACCTCGGTGGGGGTGAGCGCCCCGGTGGCGTCCAGCACCGGCACGGTCTCGCTGAACTGCCCGCTGCCGTGCAATCGCCAGACGCCGGTCAGCGGTGGGTCGACCGCCAGGTGCTCGGCGAACTCGGCGATCCCGCCGTCGTGCCGGTAGGTCTCCTGCATCCCGGATTCGGCGCCCGCGACCGAGTCGCGCTCGTCGCGCAGCACCAGTTCCAGGCCGGGCACCAGGAAGGCGGTCTGCCGCAGCCGCACCTGCAACTCCTCCAGCAGGTAGCCGGCGTTGCTGGTGAAGATCTGCGGGTCGGCCCAGTAGCGGATCCGGGTTCCGGTGACGCCGCGCTTGACCTTGCCGGCGATGCTCAGCTCGGAGGTCTCGGTGAACGGCGCGAACGGGCTGCCCGGACCGCGGCCGCCGGTGTCGTCGAACGTGCCGGGCTCGCCCCGGTAGAACGACATGGCGTGGGTTTTCGCCGACCGGTCCACCTGTACGTCCAGCCGTTCGGACAGCGCGTTGACCACCGAGGCACCCACCCCGTGCAGCCCGCCGGAGGCGGCGTAGGAACCACCGCCGAACTTGCCGCCGGCATGCAGTTTGGTGAACACGACCTCCACCCCGGACAACCCGGTCTTGGGTTCCGCATCCACCGGGATGCCCCGCCCGTTGTCTTCCACCTCGACCGAGCCGTCGGCGAACAAGGTGACCCGCCATGCGCACGCAGATGGTTGCGGTCAGGTGGCTGCCACGGCAGCATGAGCCGAAACTGGGTCTTTCGCGAGCTTTGAGAGGCGTTCATGGATATCACTGGCCGTACCGTACTTGTCACTGGCGGCGCCGGGTTCATCGGCAGTCATGTGGTCGATGCCCTGGTCGAGCGGGGCTGTGCGGTGCGGGTAGTGGACGATTTTTCCACCGGCCGCCGCTCTCATCTGGCCCAGCACGGCGAGAACGTCGAGGTAGTCACGGCCGATATCCGCGATCTGGACGCGATGATGTCGGCGACGTCCGGGATGGACGTGGTGATCCACATGGCGGTCGCCTGCCTTCGGGTGAGCTTGAACGACCCGCAGTACGTGCACGAGGTCAACGCCACCGGCACGTTGCAGGTGTGGCGGGCCGCGGCGGCCAACGGCGTGTCCCGCACCGTCTACGTCTCCTCCTCGGAGGCCTACGGCAGCGCGGTGAGCGTTCCGATGGCCGAGGACCACCCGCTCTCCTCGGAGGCCTACGGCAGCGCGGTGAGCGTTCCGATGGCCGAGGACCACCCACTGGTGCCGATGACGGTCTACGGGGCCAGCAAGGCGGCCGGTGAGCTGTACGCGATGGCCCACCTGCGCACCTACGGACTGCCGACGACGGTGGTGCGGCCGTTCAACAACTACGGGCCTCGCGAGCACGCCGAGGGGCTGAGCGCCGAGGTCATCCCCAAGTTCGCGCACCGGGTCATGGCCGGGCTGCCGCCGATCGTGTTCGGCGACGGGTCGGCCACCCGTGACTTCACCTGGGTGGAAGACTGCGCTCGTGGCATCCTCGCCGCCACCGAGAGCGACCAGCTGGTCGGGCAATCCGTCAACATCGCCCGGGGCACCGAGGTCAGCATCGCCCGCATCGCCGAGTTGATCATCGCGCACCTGGGTGCTGACCTCGCCCCGCAGTTCACCGAGGACCGCCCGGGCGACGTGCTGCGCCACTACGCGGACACCTCGCTAGCCGAAGAAACGCTCGGCTTCCGCACCACGGTGGATATCGACGAGGGCATCAAGCGGTACCTGAGTTGGCTACGGGACCAGAACCCCGACCTGGAGGCGTGGCTGGCTCAGGATCAAGCCCGGAACTGGTAGGCCGCGCGAATGGCGGATCCGGCCGGCCGGCATGTCCTGGTCACCGCCGGGGGCGGTTTTCTCGGTTCTTACGTGGTCACGCTGCTGGCCGAGGCCGGCGCGCGGGTGTGCAGCATCGATACGGCGCCCACCTGGCGCGAGCCGATGGCGGATTTGGTCGGCCCTGGGCTACGTACCGGGCCGGGGCACCCCGTTGGAACGCGCGCGAGCCGAGGTGGAGGTGAACCTGGCCGCGACGCTGGCCTTGGTGCAGGCGCTGCGTCCCGCCCGCGTGGTGTTCGCCAGCACGGCGCATGTCTACGGGCCGAACCCGAACCTGCCGTTCGCCGAGAGCGAACCGTTGCGGCCGGTGGAGCCGTACGCCGGCGCCAAGGCCGCCGCCGAGGTGCAGCTGGGGTTCGCTGCGCGGGCCGGTGAGTTCGCGCTGACGATCCTGCGGCTGGCGACGTTGTTCGGGCCGATGGAGACCGTCCCGCGGGCTGTGCCGAACTACATCCGTGCCGGGCTGGCCCGCCGGCCGGGACAGATCCGCGGCGACGGCCGTGAACGCAGCGACTACCTGTACGTCGAGGACGCGGCGACGGCCGTGACCGCCGCGCTGGCCCGCCACCGGTGCGGCGAGGAAGAACCCGTGCGCATCTACAACGTGTCCACCGGCACCGGTACGGCCACCCGAGATATCGCCACCCTGGTGGCCGATGCGGTCGCGCAGGCCACCCCGCAGCTGGGCCCGGTACCGGAGCCGGAGTTCGTTTCCGGGCAACGCCGCCCCGACCTGATGCTGGACCCGGCGCTCACCCGCAGTGATCTCGGCTGGTCTGCTCAGGTGGGTCTGCGTGACGGCATTGCGCGAGAAGTGCAGTGGTTCCTCACCCGCCCGGACCTGGCACCGCTGAGCTCGTGACTGTTGCGGCAGCGCTGCGGGTACTGGGTACGGTTTCCTCCTGGCCCGCGCGGGCACCGGTGGGCGACTCGGCTTCGCGGTGAGCGAACTGGGCGGTGTTGTGCCCCACGGGAACACCGGAACCTGCTTTGATGTTGGACAGTAGGAACACCGATTGCGTCAGTAGCCGCTGGCGTGCAGATGCCTTCAGTACCCGGGGGGCGAGACAAGGCAGGAGAGTGACGACGATGAACGCCACCATGACTCGGGGTTCTCTGACCGCGGCGGATCGTTGTGACCGCTGCGGTGCCCAGGCCTACCTGCGCGCGGAACTCACCAATGGCGGTGAGTTGATGTTCTGCATCCACCACGGGCGGGAGCATCAGACCAAGCTCGAGCAGGTGTCCGCCAAGATCAGCGACGAATCGTCCCGGCTGCACGACACGGACTGACCGCAGCGAACCAGGACATACCCGAACCAGGACATACCGCAGCGAACCAGGACATCCGGGGGCCGGCAGCGAGATCCGCTGCCGGCCTTTTCGTACTTCCACCCGGCGCTGCGGCGCCGTGACCGGCACGCAACGACCAGCTGTGGTCAACTTGGTCCGTGGATACCACCGTCGTCACCCTGGCCTGCGGTGCCGCCCTGATCGTCGGCGTCATCGGCACGGTCGTTCCGGTGCTACCAGGAAGCCTGCTGATGGCGGCCGCGGTCCTCATCTGGGCTCTGGTCATGAACAACACCGCGGCCTGGGTGGTGCTCGCCGTGGTGGTGGCGCTGCTGGCCGTCGGTGCGGTGGCGAGCTACCTGGTCGCCGGCCGCAGCATGCTGCAGGCGGGGGTCCCTCGCTCCTCACTGATCCTCGGCGGGCTGGGCGGCGTCGCCGGCTACTTCCTCATCCCGGTGGTCGGGCTGCCCGTGGGCTTCGTCGGGGTGCTCTACCTGGCGGAACTGCACCGGTTGCGGCGATCCGACGACGAACAGCCACCATCGACCACAGCGGGGCCCGGCGAACCCACCCGCACGCAGGCCTGGCGGTCCGCGGTGGCAGCCACCAAGGCGGTGGGGATCTCGATCATGGTCGAGACTGCCGCGGCACTCGCCGCGACCACGAGCTGGCTGGT
>PDWJ01005249.1_pt1 | contig 10762 bp, 9 predicted proteins | sample 1430881 | NCBI WGS metagenome assembly PDWJ01 (sample SAMN01162460, study PRJNA174530) | Oral metagenome, whole genome shotgun sequencing project. | biome: Marine environment; feature: Marine mammal; material: Swab sample of the gingival sulcus; isolation source: swab sample of gingival sulcus... | reverse complement strand
TCGAGTAAGCGATGTGTTTTTACTTGTAGAACAGCTTATGGATAACGAAATGAGTGCTGCTAATATTAATATGTGTTTAATATGTGTTTTCAATGTTTCAATGTTTTTATTTAAAACTTAAAAATAACAGCTTTATTATGTGTTTTATTATTCAACCGTTACCGATTTTGCCAAATTTCTTGGTTGATCGACATTGCATCCTCTCATAACGGCAATATAATATGAAATTAATTGTAAGGGAACAACGGATAAAAGGGGCGATAGGGCAAAGTCGCTTTCAGGAACTTCAATCACATGGTCTGCCATTTTGCTAATGGTTTCATCGCCTTCGGTAACAATGGCAATGACAGTTCCTTTTCGTGCTTTAACTTCTTGTATGTTTGATACGATTTTTTCGTATGAATTGTCTTTGGTTGCAACAACAATTACCGGCATATTTTCATCAATCAATGCAATGGGCCCGTGTTTCATTTCGGCTGCAGGGTAACCTTCGGCATGAATGTATGAAATTTCTTTTAATTTTAATGCACCCTCCATAGCTACCGGAAATAAATATCCGCGTCCAAGATACAGTGCATTGTTGGCAGATTTGTATTTCTCGCTGATGGCTTTAATTTCTTCTGATTTTTTAAGAATGCTTGAAATTTTATCGGGGATTAATGCCATTTCGTCAATTAAAGCTTCAAATTCTTCTTTTGTCAGAGCACCGTTTTTTTCTCCGATGAGCATAGCCATTAAGGTTAATACCGTTACTTGTGCCGTAAATGCTTTGGTTGATGCCACCCCGATTTCGGGACCTGCGTGCGTATAAACTCCGCCTACGGTTGCTCTCGGAATACTTGAACCAACAACATTACAAATGCCTAAAACAGTAGCTCCTTTTTCTTTGGCTAATTCTATGGCAGCTAAGGTGTCTGCTGTTTCTCCGCTTTGTGATATTGCTATAACCACATCGTTTTTGTTGATGATTGGGTTTCGGTATCGAAATTCGCTGGCGTATTCAACTTCGGTAGGAATACGGGCAAACTCCTCGATTAAATATTCGCCCACTAATCCGGCATGATAACTGGTACCGCATGCAATGATAATAATGCGTTTGGCGTTGATTAAAGCGTCGATGTTTTCGTGCAGTCCTCCGAGTCTTAGTTGCTTTTCTTTGGTGTTAATTCTTCCGCGAAATGTGTCTGTAATAGAACGTGGTTGTTCGTGGATTTCTTTTAACATGTAGTGTTCGTAACCTGCTTTTCCAATATCTCCAATATCAAGATTTAATTGATGTATAATGGGTTTTGTGTGTTTTGTGTTTGTGCCTAAATTTCTTAAATTCAGACTGTTTCGACCGATAATTGCCATGTCATTATCACGGAGGTAAATGACAGATTTGGTGTGTTCTACAATTGGTGTGGCATCACTGGCAAGAAAATATTCTTCGGTTCCGACACCGACAACCAACGGGCTTCCTTTTCTTACGGCAATGAGTTTATCTCGTTCGTCTGCACAAGCAATAACAAGTCCGTAAGCACCTACAACTTTGCTGAGAGCAAGTTCTACGGCTGTTTCCGCATCAACTTTCCCGAAAAGGTAAATATATTCGATAAGGTTTACCAATACTTCGGTATCGGTTTCGCTTTTAAATGAGTAACCTCTGTGTTCGAGTTTTTCTTTTAATCGTGTGTAGTTTTCAATAATACCATTATGTATAAGGGTAAATTTCCCTTTCATGCTGGTATGCGGATGAGCGTTAATGTCGTTAGGCTCTCCGTGTGTTGCCCATCGCGTATGACCTAAGCCGATATTGCCATTGATATTTTCTCCTTTGGTTTGTTCTTCGAGTTGAGAAACTTTGCCCCGACATTTGTAAACTTTTATATTGTTGTTTAATAATGCTATTCCGGCAGAGTCGTAACCTCTGTATTCAAGTCTTTTTAAGCCTTGAATTAAAATAGGGTAGGCTTCTTGTTTGCCAATGTATCCAACGATGCCACACATGATTTTTTAGTTTAGGGTTAATATTCCGATGAAATAATTTTTATTTGCATGGGATGTTCAGGGTGAGCACCTCCGTACAGTATGCAATGGTTGGCTGTTATTCTGTTATCCAATGAAAATAAAGATAAATAATTTTCGAGTTTAACTTGTCCGTTGATAATGTCTTGCAGGTATAACGGAATGTTAAAGGTATAGCTGTTATCATCTTTATTGAAACTTCCGCCAAAATGTTTTGTACTTGCTTTATAATCGGACAAAAATTCAAAACGATTGTTGTCGTTTTTATAAATTAGCGTTAATTGTTCAGGTGTAGTTGCTTTATCAAAGCTTTCAGCAGGAATGCTAATTTGCAGTTGAGCTTTATTGATGCCTTTTTTTATTAAATTGTTCATTTTTGCCGTATCTGCAATGCGAAGTTCTACTTTTAAACCTGCGGCAGATTGTATGTATGCCAATTCGTTGTTTGTTTCGGGGTGAGCAATGGTGTTTTGCAATTCTGCGGAGGCAGTTGTATAATCGTGATGAAAGGTGTTAAACCTTACGCATTTTTCATTGATTTTGAAGTCGTATTTTAAAGAGTCGTTGTAGTGCATTATCATTTTTGAATTTCCTGATTTTAAATTGAAATAAGCAATGCAACCTTTATCGTCAGTTGTTGATACCGTTTCAAAATAAAAACCGGGGAATGAGTTTAAGAATGTTGTGTCATCTTTATAAATTTCAGTGTTTGAAAAAAATGAAAGGAAATTTTCATCTTTAATAATAAAATTTGCCGACTTATTACTTACTGCCGGTGTAAATGTATATTCGCCCAATAAAGTTTTATTTATGATTTCTGTTTCTACGTCAAAATCGGCATAATAAGTTGAGTCTAATTTTAATGGAGTTTGCAGTTCTTCAATTTTATACAGTTTGAATGTAATGTTTTGTGTCGTATCTCCTATAAATCCGGCGTAACTTAATACTATTTCCATAGAGTCGGCTGTAATAACGGCATTTGAGCTTACATTTCCCGCTGATATTGTTACCTGACTAATGAAAGAGGCGTTGGTTAGTCCGAATGTCTCGTTTTGATATGAACCTAATAAGTTCGCACTTCTTTCGTCGGTTGATAGGCTGCTGTCTTTAACGGTTTTGGTAAAAACGGCAAGGCTGTCGGTAGCAACAATAATTTTATCCGAACCCGGTTGTAAATTTATTCCAATATCGGTAGGGTTTTCTTTACAAGAAGTGAAAAGCGAGCTGACAAATAAAACAAGCCCCGCTATAACAAGAATAAAAAAAGGATGTTTCATAAAATTTATTTCTCTAAAATTTGATCGTAAAACGATGCGTAAGTATCAACGTAATTTTCTTCGTTTTGGTATTCTAATATTGGTTTTTTTGTTGATTGTGCATAGTCTAACAATTCTTGGTTTACATTTTCGCTACCAATAATAATGGCATCGGAATTGTCTATGGCTAATTTGTTTAGTGCAACAAAATCCTTGTCTTTTAAAACATCAAGGTCTTTAACATCAACACCGTCAAACATTGCGGTATTTAACACCTTGTCATTTAGTGGAGTGCTAAATTCATTGTCATATAATGAATAAACAATTTTTAGTTCATTGAATAAAGGGTCGTTTTTATAAGATTTTTTAAGATATAGCGGTACAAATGCCGAAAACCATCCGTGTACATGAACAATGTCGGGAGACCAACAGAGTTTTTTTACGGTTTCAATAACACCGCGAGCATAAAAAATAGCACGTTTGTCATTGTCCTCAAATTCTTTGCCTTCTTTGTTTTTTATTACTGCTTTTCTGTGGAAAAAGTCTTCATTGTCAATGAAATAAACCTGCATTCTTGCTGCCTGAATAGAGGCTACCTTAATAATTAAAGGGTGGTCAAAGTCTTCAATAATAAGATTCATACCGGACAAACGAATAACTTCGTGAAGTTGATTGCGTCTTTCGTTAATGTTACCAAAGCGAGGCATGAAAGTTCGTATTTCATGTCCTGATTCTTGAATTCCTTGTGGAAGATATCTTCCTATTTTTGACATGTGAGTTTCCGGTAGATAGGGCGTAATTTCTTGTGAGACAAATAAAACTTTATGCTTCATGATTATATGTAATTGATAAAAGAATACAAAAGTAAGCAATTTTCGTTGGAAATACAATTTAAAGTTTTTTGAGTAAAGCTGTTGGAGTGATGAAAAAAATATTGAAATTTGTCGAAATTTTATAAAGTTGTTTTTAGCTTAAATTAGTGCATGGAAATTATAAAAACAAAGAAATCGCTTTCAATAGTGCTTGAAAAGTGTAGAGATAAAGGACAGTCAATAGGTTTTGTTCCTACCATGGGAGCTTTGCACGAAGGACATTTGAGTTTGGTTCGTTTGTCAAAGCAGGATAATGCAATAACGGTTGTGTCGGTATTTGTTAATCCTACCCAATTTAATGATGCTAAGGATTTGGAGAAATATCCGCGGATGCCTGAAAAAGATGCTGCTTTATTGGAAAAAGAAAAGGTCGATTATATTTATATGCCCGAAGTTGATGATGTTTATCACAATAAAGAAATGTATGAGTTTGATTTAAACGGTTTAGATACGATTTTAGAGGGTAAATTTCGTCCGGGACATTTTAAAGGTGTTGCCGATGTGGTGTATCGTCTTTTTTCAATTGTCTTACCCGATAATGCTTACTTTGGCGAAAAAGATTTTCAACAATTAAAAATTATTGAACAAATGGTAAGCGTTTCGGGATTAAATATTAAAATAAAAAGTGGTGAAATTATTCGTGAGCATGACGGACTTGCCATGAGTTCGCGAAATTTAAGGCTTTCAAAAGAGCAACGCGAAACAGCTCCGCACATTTATAAAGAAATGACAAGTTTTGATTTTTCTTTGTATAAAAATCAACCTCAAAAGGCAGAGGAGCTTCTTGCCGAGAGATTTAATAAATATGAGTATCTGAAAACCGAATATGTGGCAATTGTTGATGATGATACAATGAAAATGCCTGAAACATTAAGCTCGAAATCTGCTTATCGCTTGTGTGTTGCCGTTTGGTGCGGCGAGGTTCGTTTAATTGATAATTTGAAATTTATAGTTTGAAATAATTGTTACCTTTGTCGCCACAAATGAAGAAATTATGTTTGTTGAAGTTATAAAATCTAAAATACATAGAGTTACTGTAACCGAAGCCAATTTGAATTATATCGGCAGTATAACCATTGATGAAACCTTAATGGAGGCTGCCAATATTATTGCAAACGAAAAAGTTCAAGTGGTAAATATTAACAACGGAGAGCGTTTGGAAACTTATGTTATTAAAGGACAGCGAGATTCCGGTATTATAGCATTAAATGGTCCTGCCGCTCGCAAAGCATTGGTTGGTGATATTTTGGTAATTGTTTCTTATGCCTCTATGGATTTTGAAGAAGCTAAAAATTTTAAACCGACAATTATTTTTCCTAATACTGTGGATAATACGCTTGTTTAATGTCTTGTCTTGATAAAATAAAACAAAAAATAATTCAACTTGATGAGTTGGAGCAATGGGCAAAAGAAATTCGTCCCGGTATAAAAAAATTGGCGTTTACCAATGGGTGTTTTGATATTATTCATAGGGGGCATGTAACTTATTTGGCACAAGCAGCCGATTTTGGCGATAAATTTATCGTTGCCTTAAATACCGATAAATCGGTGTCAAGATTGAAAGGTGAAAACCGTCCAATTCAAGATGAACAGACCCGTGCATTGATACTGGCGTCATTAGAATGTGTTGATTATGTTTGCTTTTTTGATGAAGATACACCGCTTAATATCATTAAAATTTTACTCCCTGATGTTTTAATTAAAGGAGGGGACTATGAAGTTGCTAAAATAGTTGGTTATAAGGAGGTTGTTGATGCCGGAGGCGAGGTCTTAACCATCGATTTTGTACAAGGTTTTTCAACAACATCAATTTTAAATTTGCTTTCATCGTAAAAAGTATTACATTTGTGCCGTGTAGATAGTTTATTTTATTTTAATATTTATAATTATGTTAAAAAGAATTTTAGTAATCAGTTTCGTTTTAGTTGCAACGCTTGTTGCTTTTACTTCTTGTACCAAGGTTAAAGATAATCTTTACCGTACATGGAAATTAGAAACAATGTTAGCATCAGATGTTAGTGTCACTTGGGATTTCAAAGACAATGGAACTTTAATCCGTGTTTATAACGGTGGAGAGAGAGTCGATACTGCAAGTTTTTCCGTGGTTAAACAAAACCTTGTTTTTGAGGAAATAGAAATTAAAGGAGCTGTTGATTTTCCTAATTTTGCTGCTCCTAATGGTGCTTTTAAAGTGGATAAAATTTCCGATAAAAAATTGGTTATAACTCGTTATGAGCATGAAGACGGAAAAGAAGCGGGCTCATATCTTCGTAGAGAATTTATAGCCGCTGATTAATAATGGTTAAAGAACGAACAGTTTTTGTCTGTTCTGAATGTGGATACGACTCTTCCAAATGGGTTGGTCAGTGTCCTTCTTGTCATGCTTGGAATACGTTTAAGGAATTTAAGCAGGCAGGAAATCAAAATAAAAAATCTTATACAACATCAAAGCCTTCTTCGCTTGTTAGTTTAAATGAAATTAGCACAAGCGATGCAAGGCGTTTGTCGTTTCAATACAATGAAGTTAATCGTGTACTCGGTTCCGGATTAATTCCCGGTACGGTTGTTTTGTTTGCCGGAGAGCCGGGTGTCGGAAAATCAACCTTGCTGTTACAACTTATGATGCAATTACAAGGCACTAAGGCTTTGTATTGTTCCGGCGAGGAAAGTTTGCAACAAGTTCGTTTAAGAGCAGACCGAATTATTGATAAAAATTTTCATTGTTTATTTACCGATGAAACAGATGTAGATAAACTTTTGTATTTGGTTAAAGAATCCGAAGCCGAATTGGTTGTTATTGATTCCATTCAAACATCTTTTTGTGCCGATTTAGATGCTGTGCCCGGAAGTATTACTCAAATTCGGGACTCGGCAGCACGCATTATTCGATATGCAAAAAACAACAATGTGTCTTTCTTGTTGGTAGGTCATATTACCAAATCGGGAAATATTGCAGGACCAATGGTTCTTGAGCACATGGTTGATGTTGTTTTGCAATTTGAGGGCGATAGAGACAATTTTTATCGAATATTGCGGGCAAGAAAAAATCGCTTTGGAAATACACAAGAAATCGGTGTTTTTGAAATGCAACAAAGCGGACTGAAAGAAATTAATAATCCTTCGGAAATATTTCTTTCAAGAGAGACCGGTAATTTAAGCGGTGTGGCATTGGGGGCTTCGCTTGAAGGTGTTCGTCCGATGTTAATTGAAATGCAAGCTTTGGTAAGTTCTGCCGTTTACGGTACTCCGCAGCGAACATCTACCGGTTACGATTTAAGGCGTTTAAATATGCTGTTGGCTGTGCTTGAAAAACGAGTGGGATTTCGTTTAAACCAAAAAGATGTGTTTGTGAATATTGTTGGCGGACTTAAAATAACCGATACCGCACTTGATTTGGCTTTATTGGCTGCGATATTGTCCTCCGACCAAGATATTAGCATTCCCGAAGGGACTGTCCTTTGCGGTGAAGTCGGTTTAAGCGGAGAAGTGCGTTCTGTTTCACGCATAGCTCAACGAATTATAGAAGCCGACCGTTTAGGGTTTAAGCGTATTTTTATCCCTAAATCGTCTTCAAAAGAGAAAATAAATGTGTCAAATATTCAAATTGTTCCTGTTCAAACGGTTGTCGAAATGATGAAAGCTTTATTTCGGGAATAAAACGCTTACAAACTGATGTTTCCTCCTTCATTTTGTTTTTTCCATTCATTACAATCGGTAATAACATTTATGTTTTCCGGTTTTTTAAATTTGTCTTCTTGAGTGTAAGGTAAATTGGGGTCGGCATAAACTTTTTCCATGTATAAAGCCCAAATCGGAAGAGCCATACTCGCTCCTTGACCTAAACTGATGCCTCGAAAGTGAATACTTCTTTCTTCGCCGCCTACCCACGCACCTGAAACTAAGTTTGGTGCAATACCCATAAACCAACCGTCGGAATGATTATTGGTTGTACCGGTTTTGCCGGCAAGTTCAGCGGTAAATTTGTATTTGTATCTTAATCTTATACTGGTTCCAAAATCAACCACGCCTTTCATTAAATCTAACATTAAGTAAGCGGTTTGTTCGTCGATTGCTTCGTTTTGAATGGCTTGAAATTCGGAAAGAACATTCCCGTTTTTATCTTCAATGCGAGTGATAAATAACGGACTTGAATGAATGCCTTGATTGGCAAAACTGGTGTAAGCTCCAACCATTTCTTTTAATGTAACCTCGGCAGCTCCTACACAAATGGCGGGAACAGGTTCAATATAACTATTAACACCCATAGATTTTGCAACCTCAATCACTGCTTCGGGAGAAAATTGTTTGAGTACCCATGCCGAAATTTGATTCCATGAGCCGGCAAGTCCCATTTTTAAACTTACCATTTCGTTTTCGTGTTTGTTTTTTGAGTATTTAGGTGTGTAAAATTCAGGTTTTTGTCCGGGAGGCATTTTAAAACTGATTTCAATGTTTGGTACTTCATGACACGGAGAATAGCCGTTTTGCATAGCTAAGGTATAAATGAAAGGTTTAAAGGTAGAACCGACTTGTCGTCGTGCCAATGAAGCCATGTCATATTTAAAATGTTTGTAATTAATGTCTCCTACATAAGCTTTTACATAACCGGTTTGTGGTTCCATGCTCATAAATCCTGCATGAAGGAAAAACTTGTAGTATTTAATGGAGTCCATCGGGGACATTATGGTATCAATATCGCCTTTCCATGAAAAAACAGACATTTTAATCGGTGTGTTAAATACAAGGTCGATGGAATCATTACTCATGCCTGATGCTTTGAGAATGTTATAGCGTTCCGAACGTTTTTTTGTAGCTTCTAAAATGGCTTTTATGCTCTCTTTTGATAAGTCCGAATCAAAAGGAGCATTTTTTCTTCCTTTCCTGTCTTTGAAAAATTCGTCTTGAAGAAATTCTCCGATGTGTTTGTTTATAGCATCTTCTGCGTATTGTTGCATTCGTGAGTCAATGGTCGTGTAAATTTTTAGTCCGTCGGTATATATATTATAGTTGCTGCCGTCTGCTTTAATGTTTTTATTACACCAGCCGTAACTCGGGTCTGTTGCCCAGTTGATAGAGTCTTCAATAAATTGATTAGTATCCCACTTGTAATCTTTACGTATGGGTTTGTTTGCAGTTAGCCATTGACGTAGAAATTCTCTAAAATAAGTTCCTTGTCCAACATTGTGGTCTGCTTTTGAAAATTTAATGCCTAAGGGTAAATTTTTAACGGAATCGTAAATTTCTTGGGTTAAATAATCGTATTTAACCATTTGCGACAATACCACATTCCTTCGTTCCAATGTTCGTTCCGGGAATCGTAGAGGATTGTATAATGACGGATTTTTAAGCATGCCTACAAGCATTGCCGATTGTTGTAAATTCAGCGAATCGGGTGTCGTACTAAAATATACACGTGAGGCAGATTCAATACCAACCGCCAGATTTAAGAAATCAAAACGATTAAGATACATGGTCATAATTTCTTCTTTGGTGTATGATTTTTCAAGTTTTACGGCAATAACCCATTCTCTGAGTTTGCGGTTGGTTATAGAAAATATATTGGTGAAATCTTCTCTCGGGAAAATGAGTTTCGATAATTGTTGAGATATGGTTGAGCCGCCACCTTTAAGGTTTCCGGTTACTACGCCATAGCCAACCCTTCCTAATGCTTTAAAATCAATGCCTGCATGTTTTTTAAAACGTGCGTCTTCGGTGGCTATTAGTGCATTGACAACGTATGGTGAAATTGCATTGAATTCTGTTTGTGTTCTGTTTTCGTGAAAATATGTTCCTATTAATTGCTGATCGGCAGTAATAATTTGTGTTGCAAGGTTTGATTTCGGGTTTTCAAGTTGTTCAAAACTTGGCATAAGTCCAAATTTCCCTTTTGCAATTAAAAAGAAGTATCCGAAAATAAATATCCAACCAAAGATAAAAATACCCCAAAAGATGCGTCTGAACTTGCGTCTAAACTGTTTTGAATTGTCTCGTTTGTCTTTCATCTGAATAAAAAATATAAAAAACTAAAATACATAAAATGTTTTTAATTTGAACATCGTGCAAGAATTTCTTTTCTTTGTGAAAATTTTGGTAAATATTATGGAAGAAAATTTAGTTATTGTAGAATCACCTGCAAAAGCACAAACCATTAAACGTTTCTTAGGAAAAGATTTCCTTGTAAAATCTAGTTTTGGACATATTCGAGACCTTGCAAAAAAGAACTTTGGAATAGATGTTGAGAACAATTACCAACCCAATTATGTCATTTCTGCAGATAAGAAAAAAATAGCAACTGAACTTAAAAAGTTGGCAAAAGAAGCGAAAGTTGTTTGGTTAGCATCCGATGAAGACCGTGAAGGAGAAGCCATTGCTTGGCATTTGGCAGAGGTGCTGAAACTTAAAAAAGAAAATACCAAACGAATTGTCTTTCATGAAATTACCAAAGATGCCATTTTAAATGCGATTGAAAATCCCAGAGATATTGATTATAATTTGGTAAATGCACAGCAAGCCCGTCGTGTTTTAGACCGATTGGTAGGTTTTAATTTGTCGCCTTTATTGTGGAAAAAAATAAAACCATCATTATCTGCCGGTCGTGTTCAGTCGGTTGCGGTTCGATTGATTGTT
>PDWJ01005248.1_pt1 | contig 10763 bp, 7 predicted proteins | sample 1430881 | NCBI WGS metagenome assembly PDWJ01 (sample SAMN01162460, study PRJNA174530) | Oral metagenome, whole genome shotgun sequencing project. | biome: Marine environment; feature: Marine mammal; material: Swab sample of the gingival sulcus; isolation source: swab sample of gingival sulcus... | reverse complement strand
CTGGTATTGTGAGTGCTGGTGCTGCGGGTCTTTCAACGACAGCCATTGTTGGTGCTGGTGCGGCTCTTGCTGGAGGAGCTGCTGTAGCGGCCAGTGGCTTTGGGGGAAGCAGTGATCATGATGACTCGGGGCAGGAAATTACTTCTTCTACCAGATGGCAGGAGCTTGTTGGTACATATACTGTGACACAAGAAGATCCGCCGATGTCTTATGATGAGTGGCATGCTGTGCAGACTCACCGGTCTGATAAGACTTTTGATTCTAATGAATATAACTATGGAAACCTTGTACAATCAACAACTGGTACCTGGGATTATGACTCCGCTTCTCGTCGCTTTTCTTTTAGGGTAAATCCAAAGCCGGGGCAGCAGGGGCCTCAGGGGTATGGATATATTTCTGGTCGTACAGATGATTTTATTTTAGAAGTAACTGATCCACATAATAATTCTGTGAAATGGAGACATGTTCGTCAGTAAATAATATGCTTTTTTATCGTAAAGATATTTTCAGTTACCAGACTGAATGCTGAACGTGTCTTCTTTGAAGCGTTTTTTCAGTATTTTGTGTTGGCTGCCCCTGGTTTTTACGGTTGTTTCTGCTGTAGAAACCAGGGTGCAGCTTACCCTGGAACAGGCTGTGGATCGTGGGAAAAAATGTGGTTGCGTATCGTCCGGAGCTTGTGTTTGGTGTTAATGTGATCGTGGGCAGAATATCATGGTTTACCCGTGGATGAATGAGTCTGGAGATGATATTTGTTATAGATAGGGTATGGATTATTTTTTCATCGCATAGTGCATATCGGCTTCAGTATCATGTTGTTTGGGTTTGTAAATAGTTAAAAGATATTTATTAGGAGAAAGTATGCGACAAAATGTAATGTTTAGAGGTTTGATATTGATGATGACCTTATTGTTTGTTTGGCCTTTGGGTGGTGTCTCTGCGGCTCCAATAAAGGCGGGAATCAAACACACCGCTCCAGAGGGAGCCTATATCCCTGGTTTCAGGATTAATCTTGATGTCGAGGTTGCGAATCCTGAGGGTGTTGAGGCAGTACGGTGTTATTTCAAGACAAGAAGTGATCAGAACTCTGCTTTTGTTACCTTGACTCCTGCAGAAGGGAATCTTTTCACGGCGACGCTTCCTGCGCCTTTTGTAGGTTCAGAGGCTGTTGATTATTGTTTTCTCGTTGTGGATAAGGACAAGAATGTTACCCGAACAAAATTTTTCAGTATCAGTGAAGGTGAAACTGATGAAAATGAAGAATGGCAGGACAAGGAAGAGGTAAAAGAGGTTCGGCTGGATCAGATGCGTGATTCTGTTGAAGATATTGCCCGATTATACGAGAAGGTAAAAGGCGATTATATCAAGAAGTTGCCGAGTTATCAATCTGCGGAGCAGCAGGGTGTCTTAGAGGTCGCAAGAGAAGTACCAGCAAATCAGGCTCCGATGAACGGATTTTATGATAATGTCCTGATTAAGGAAGTTCCTGCGGCAGATAAGTTTGGTTTTGCCGCTGAAGGTCTCTATACTCCTGAAACTGTCGCCGCAGCAGGAGGTGCCGGAGTCTCTGGAGCAACGAGTGCTGGTATTGTGAGTGCTGGTGCTGCGGGTCTTTCAACAACAGCCATTGTTGGTGCTGGTGCGGCTCTTGCTGGAGGAGCTGCTGTAGCAGCCAGTGGCTCTGGGGGAAGCAGTGATCATCATGACTCGGGACAGGAAATTACTTCTTCTACCGGATGGCAGGATCTTGTTGGCACATATACTATGACAACAGTGGATCCACCGATATCTTATGATGAGTGGCATGCTGTGCAGACTCTGCGGTCTGATAAGACTTTTGATGCTAGTGAATACAATTATGGAAACCTTGTAAATTCAGGGACTGGTACCTGGGATTATGACTCCGCTTCTCGTCACTTTTCTTTTAGGGTAAATCCAAAGCCGGGGTATCAGGGGGCTCAGGGGGCTCAGGGGGGTGGATATATTTCTGGTCGTACAGATAATTTTACTTTAGATGTAACTACTGCAGGGGGTAAGAAGGAACGTTGGAGATATGTTCGTCAGTAAGTAATATGTTTTTTTATCGTAAAGATATTTTCAGTTACCAGACTGGATGCTGAACGTGTCTTCTTTTAAGCGTTTTTTCAGTATTTTGTGTTGGCTGCCCCTGGTTTTTACGGTTGTTTCTGCTGCAGAAACCAGGGTGCAGCTCACCCTGGAACAGGCTGTGGATCGTGCCTTGAAGCAGAATAGAGGTATTCTGCAATCCCAGGAAGGGATGTATCGCCAAGAGTTGGCTCTGGAACGTGCTCGGTCTGATTTTGATGTGAAGCTGACGCCTTCGGCACAGGCTGGAGTCAGTAATGTCACCCAAAGATTTGGTCTTGGGGCAAAAATCAGTAAAAAATTGATGACGGGACAGCAGCTTTCGGTGCATCCCTTTGTAGGAAAAGATGCGGCGGGGTATCGTTCGGAGCTCGCATTTGGTGTTGATGTCCCGCTGTTTCGGGGGGCAGGGAAGGCTGTTGCCACGGATGGCATTCATTCTGCCTCGCATGGGATTGAAGCGGCTCGTGATTCTATGAAGAAAAAGAGATCACAGCTCATCCTGGAAACAATTCAGGTCTTTTACCAGATATATTTTCTTAAAAAAAGAAGTGAATTAAGCAGAATACAGGTGTCGCGTTTTGAAAATCATGTTGCGATTGCACAGATTAAGACCGATGTGGGGCTTGCAGAACCGCTGGATGTCTATCGTGCCCAAATCAGTGCCAATAATGCGAAAAGAGAATTGAGCAGTGTTTTGGAAGCTTTGCATAATGCGGAGAATGCACTGAAAATACTTATCAGTTTTCCCCAGGATCAAATTCTTGATATCATCTGTGATGATGTCATTCTGCCGATCAAGGTGCCGGAGCTTGCAGAGGCTGATGACATTGCGATGAGACAGAATGTTGAGATTGCTGCGCAAAAAAAGAATCTCAAAGAAACCCGGCGGCAGGTGCAACTGGCAAGACATAATCTTCTCCCCGATCTTACTCTCTCCTTACAGTATCAGATGGACGGTAGTGCTGATGATATCGGTCGTTCCTTTGATTTAGATGATAATTCCTGGAATGTCCTGCTTTCTTCAAGCACCGATTTTTCACGAACCAATGAAAAGATTGCTGTGCGGCAGCGTTTGATTGATCTTCGGACAGCCCAGTTGACTCTGGAGCGTGTCATAGAGGATGTTCGCGAAGAAATCAGAGAGCAGCGTAATGGTCTTGAGAAGATTCGAGAACGGATCAATCTCTTGCAGTCCCAACTTCATACCGCCGACGGAAAACTGGCTTTGGCTCAGATTAAATTTGATAACGGAATGGCGGGGAATTTTGATGTCATTGAAGCTGAAAAAGAAGTGCATCAGGCTCGGTTGAAATTGCTTTCCGGCAAGATTGATTATGCTGTTGGCACCTATCAGATTTCTGATATTCTTGGAACGTTAGAAAGTGTTTTTGTTTCAGAGCAAGAGAAATAGTTTTTTAGGAATAGAGGAAAGTGGCTCTGTTTTGAAATATTTTTTACGATGCAGTTTTTCATGTCTTTACCTGGTGTTGCAGCCATATATCTTAAAGAAGAGGGGGTGGAGTCGTGTATGGTAAAAAATTATTTTTAAGATTGTGGTTTTGTGTCTATGACTAAGAAAAAAATTACCGGTTTTGTAGTTCTCATAGCCCTTTGTTTGGGAATTTTTCTTTTTTATTTCCCTCTTTTCAGCGAAGATCAGGAAATGTTGCCTCTTATGGCTACGGCTACAATCAAGGATTTTCAAGTAACTGTGGATACTGTTGGGGAACTGGATGCCGCCCATGCCACTTTGGTTGCTTCTTTTCTCAAAGGGGAGAAAGGCAAGATTATAGATCTTATTGAAGATGGTGCTCATGTTCATAAGGGTGATATTATTGTAAAGCTGGATCCTGCACCTTTTGAAAGAAAGGTTCGTGAGTTGCAGGGAAGACTTTCTGAGATTCAGGCTGCCGTGGAGGCAAGAAAACAGCTGCTCGCCTGGGAGAAAAGTCAGGTGGAGAAGGAGTTGGAAACGTCACGGTTTGGTATCAAAAAGGCCCAGTTGCAGCTTGATGAGTATAAGAATGGAGAGGGGCCGTTGAAATTGGTGCAACTCAAGGAAGAAGCTGACGAGGTTATAAAGAAGAAAAGTAAATATCAGCAATATCTTGAAGATTTGAATCGTATTAAGGCAAAAGGGTATGCCCATCCCACCGAGATTTCCCGTGCTGAACAGGAGCTTGCCACTCTTGAGGCGTCTTACCAGACCGCTTCTCAAAAATATACCAAGTATAAAACCCATATCTATCCAGCGATGATAGAGCGGCATTCCACGGCTCTGGCCCAGGCGCAGATGGAATTGGAAAAAACGATGAAGAGCAGTGTGCACAAGGTCGCTCAGGCGCAATCTGCACTTAATGAATATTTGGCGAGACTGTCTCATCATGAACAACAGCTTGCCGAAGCTCGGTCGCAGTTGGAGAAGACCCGGCTGTACGCTCCTTCAGATGGTATCGTAATTCTTTCTGAAGCTTTTAGGGATGGACAGCATCGTAAACCCCGTATTGGAGATCTGGTTTTGCATAGTCAACCTATTGTTTATCTTCCTGATATCTCTTCTATGATTGTTAATACTCGAGTTCGGGAAATTGATCTTCATAAGGTTGTTACCGGACAGGAATGTCTGGTATGGGTGGATGCCTATCCTGAAAAACATCTTAAAGGAAAGGTTTCCTTTATTGGTGCCCTGGCGGCAGCGTCTCTTAACAACAGCGCAGAGGGAAAGTATTTCAAAATGACAGTGCGTCTTGAAGGGGAAGATCTTGATCTTCGGCCAGGAATGACTGCTCGGATACAAATTATGGCTGCTACGGTTACTGATGCCTTGACGATTCCGGTGGCAGCCCTGTTTGGCACCATGGATAAACCCTGGTGTTATCGGTATCACGGACCAGAAGGAGGATTTGAGAAATGTTCGGTTCGTGTCGGACGAAAAAATAGAGATTGGGTGGAGATTCTTGCCGGCCTTGAGGAAGGTGATCAAGTGGCCACGATGATTCCAGAAGGATATTGAGAGGTGTTGCGGCTTTCTGGCAGAATAGGTTTCTTTTTGGGATGTTGATGCCTTATCGTTTTGTTATGATTGATGAAAATGTTTATGAGGCAGAGTGTGCGTGAGAATGAAGTGGCAATGCCCTGTGACATAGCACCAGTTATTCAGGTTGAGGATTTAGGGAAAAGCTTTGCGATGGGTCTTGCGCAGGTAGAAGTGCTTCGTCATCTTTCTTTTTGTGTCGGTGTCGGAGAGTTTGTTGCCGTTATGGGACGGTCGGGTTCTGGGAAATCTACTCTTATGCATATCTTAGGGTGTCTTGATCGTCCTGATAGCGGACAGTACTTTTTTGCAGGGGACGATGTAACTTTTATCCATGATGATGAGCGTGCTGTATTACGTGCCGAAAATATAGGTTTTGTTTTTCAGCGGTTTCATCTGCTTCCTCGGCATACTGTTTATGAAAATGTGACTATGCCGTTTATGTATCGAAAAATAGCAGCCGAAACTGTACGGGAACAGAGTATTGAGGCTATTGAGCGTGTAGGATTGGCTGAGCGAATAAACCATACCCCTGCAGAATTATCAGGTGGTGAGATGCAGCGGGTTGCCATTGCGCGAGCTATTGCGGGGAGGCCACAGATCATTTTGGCGGATGAGCCTACGGGGAATCTGGATCAGACCACTGGTGATACGGTGATGGAATTGATTGCCGAACTTAATGATCAAGGAACGACAGTGCTCCTGGTTACTCATGATGAGCAGGTAGCCCGGCGGGCACAAAGAACCATGGTGCTGAAAAATGGCCGGTTTCAATAATTTAATCAATTATACATATATAGCTTCGCATTCTCTTACTGCAAATAGATTGCGGTCTTTTTTGAGTATTCTTGGTGTTGTTTTCGGGGTTGTCAGTGTTATCATTATTATTTCTACCGGAGAAGGCACCAAACAAGAAACTTTACGTAGAATTGAGCAATTAGGAACCAAGAATATCTATGTAAAGGCCTCTTTGGGGAGTCTTCAAAATCGAGATGGAGAGAATTTTACCGAGCAGATCTGGTCTTTTCCTGACAAAGAAGATTATCAGCGGATTATTCAGGCCTGTGCCGGTATCCGTGTTGCGGCCTGTGTTCGAGAGCTTTCCGTAAAGGTTGCTGCTCTGGAAGGGGCTGTGTCTCCTTCTGTCCTTGCGGTATCTTCTGAGTACGCAAGGCTTTTAGAACTTTCTGTCAGAAGTGGTCGTTTTATTGCTTCTATGGATACAGCGCAGCAGCATCTGGTTTGTGTTCTTGGTAAAGATATTGCGAAAGCTTTGGGAAATTCTGGGCATATTGGTGGAATAGTGCGGATAGGTGGTATTCCGTTTTCTGTGGTGGGGATTATTGATAGGGAAAGTGTTGCCCAAAACGGTAAGTCAGCTGCTTTTTCGGTACGTGATTTTAATCATACCGTCATGGTTCCTCTGGGCGTTGAAAGGTGGCTTGTAGATTCTTCAAAGTCTCGTCAAACACGAGGCAATCAATGGCTTTCTGAGTTGATTTTTCAAGTAGCGTCGCAAGATCTTGTCTTTTCGGTGGCTCGTCGTATTCAAGAGATTATGGAAAACCGGGAGTCTGTTACTACAAAAGCTTGGCAGATAGTTGTTCCGCTGGAACTCCTTCGCCAATCAAAAAAAGCAAACGAAGAGTTCTCTTTGTTTTTGCTGGCTTTGGCATCAGTTTCGTTACTTGTGGGTGGTATTGGTATTATGAATATTATGTTGGCTACAGTATCTGAGCGGAGACAGGAGATTGGTATCCGTCGTGCAGTCGGTGCGCAAAAAAAACATATTTTACTACAGTTTTTGTTGGAGGCGGTGGTTTTGACTTCCCTAGGTGGTTTTCTTGGAGTTTGTTTGGGAATGGCTGCATTGTGGGGGCTTGCTTTTGCCGGTCTTTCAGCTGTGCTAATTACGCCCAAGGCTATTGTGTTGCCCCTGGTGGTTTCTTCTTTGACCGGTGTTGCAGCCGGTATGTATCCTGCCTGGCAGGCCTCGTGTGTTGATCCCGTTACTGCTTTGCATCGTTAAAAGAAGCACTGTCTTTTATTCTTTCCGAAGAATATCTTTTCTTAGAGTGTTGTAGCAGTTTCTTTATGTCTGTACTTGTTTGTTAGTAGAGCATTGTAATGTGTTTTTCTCATTTATGAGAGGTTGTTATTCTTTTGTTTTTTATGAGGAAATGGTATGCTGCAGAGGTAGATATGTTGTTTTTCACGAGAAATAATAGATAACCTGCCACGAGGTGAGACTGTTCCTGGTGTGGGGGTTTTTATCAACGATGATAGCTTGTTTATCATCTTCATTTGAACGAAAGGAATTGTTATGGCACTGGATCCAACCAAACACGCAGACTGGGAAATTGCCGAAGAGGCAGAATCAAGAATGCAGACAATCTACCAGATTGGTGAAAAACTGGGGCTGACAAACGAAGAGCTGCTGCCCCATGGTCATTATATTGGCAAGATTGACTCGCAGAAAGTGCTGCGTCGTCTCCAGGATAAACCAAACGGAAAATATATTGATGTCACTGCGATTACTCCGACTCCGCTGGGTGAGGGGAAATCTACGTCAACCATGGGTCTGGTACAGGGTCTTGGCCGGCGAGGTAAGAGTGTCTGTGCCGCTATCCGTCAGCCTTCGGGCGGGCCGACCATGAATATCAAGGGCTCTGCTGCGGGTGGCGGCCTGGCCCAATGCATCCCGTTAACACCGTTTTCGCTCGGATTTACCGGCGATATCAATGCCATTATGAATGCCCATAACCTGGCCATGGTGGCTCTGACCTCTCGGATGCAGCATGAGCGAAACTATACTGATGAGCAGCTGGAGAGACTCTCCGGGATGCCGCGTATCGATATTGACCCGACCCGGGTTGAGATGGGCTGGGTCATTGACTATTGCTGCCAGTCGCTGAGAAACATAATCATCGGTATTGATGGTGCGAATGGCAAGTTCGATGGATTTATGATGCGCTCCAAGTTTAATATTGCGGTCTCGTCTGAAGTCATGGCTATCTTGGCTGTGGCCACGGATTTGAAAGATATGCGAGAGAGGATGGCAAAAATCGTGGTGGCCTATACCAAGAAGGGCAAGCCGGTGACTACTGGTGATCTGGAGGTTGCCGGAGCGATGACCGCCTGGATGGTTGATGCATTAAACCCCAGCCTGATGCAAACCCTGGAAGGCCAGCCTGTCATTGTTCATGCCGGGCCTTTTGCCAATATTGCCATTGGCCAGAGTTCTATTATTGCCGATCAGGTTGGTTTAAAACTCGCCGATTACCATGTCACCGAATCTGGCTTTGGTGCGGATATTGGTTTTGAGAAATTTTGGAATTTGAAATGCCGCTATTCTGGTCTGGTTCCCGATTGTGCGGTGGTTGTTGCCACCATCCGGGCCTTGAAATGCCATGGTGGTGCTCCGGTGCCGGTTCCTGGAAAACCGATGCCCGAAGAATATTCCAGCGAAAATGTCGATTGGGTTGCCCGGGGTTGTGAGAATCTCATTCACCATATTAACACTGTTCGTAAGGCAGGAATTAGCCCCGTTGTCTGCATTAACGCTTTTTATTCAGACAGCGATGCCGAAATCGCTAAGGTGCGGGAATTGGCCGAAGCCGCAGGGGCGAAGGTTGCCCTGTCACGGCATTGGGAACAGGGCGGTGAAGGAGCCTTGGAATTTGCCGATGCTGTTATTGAGGCCTGCGAAGAGAAAAATGATTTTAAATTTCTCTATGAGCTTGAGAAGCCGGTCAAAGACCGGATTGAGAAAATCGCAACCTCTGTTTATGGTGCCGACGGGGTGGATTATTCAGCTGAGGCCGAGAAGGCTCTGGAGCGAATTCAGGCCGATCCTGAATTGGCGAAACTTGGTCTCTGCATGGTCAAGACTCATCTCTCATTATCCGATAACCCGATGATAAAAGGGACACCCAAAGGATGGCGCCTCTATATTCGTGAGGTGCTCATCTATGGTGGCGCTGGTCTTATTGTTCCGGTGGCTGGAGCCATTACTCTGATGCCGGGAACTGGATCTAATCCTGCATTCCGAAGGGTTGATGTCGATGTGGAGACCGGCAAGGTCAAAGGAGTCTTTTAGAAGTGAAAAGTAGGAAATAGAAAATGAAAAAGTAACGTCCTGAAATCGTAGAATTTAGGGGATGTCTATATAAAATGGCCATGCGGAGATGTGACGTGTGGCCATTTGTCAATACGGGATGTTCTGAAACAGTATTTTCATGCATAAAGGGGGAAATATGGCGGCAGAGATCATCAGTGGAACGGAAATACGTAAGACTATTTTGGCAGAATTACACGAAGAGGTCGAGAAACTGAAACGTGACTACGGAAAACCTCCGGGATTGGTGACCATCCTGGTTGGTGAAAATCCCGCTTCTGTGAGTTATGTGACCTTGAAGGTGAAAACCGCTGAAGGACTTGGTTTTCATGAGATTCAGGATACCCAGCCTGAAGATATTTCTGAAGAAGCTTTGCTGGCACTTATCGATAAGTATAATAACGATTCTGATATTCATGGAATTCTCGTGCAACTTCCTCTGCCTAGTCATATTGACGAGAAAAAGGTTTTGAATGCCATTGACCCGGATAAGGATGTGGATGGTTTTCATCCGGTGAATGTGGGACGTCTTATGATCGATGGCGACGAGGCGATCTTTGCCCCCTGTACTCCGGCAGGAATCCAGGAGATGATTGTTCGCTCGGGTACCGAAACCTCTGGGGCTGAGGTCGTGGTGGTCGGTCGTTCCAATATTGTTGGTAAACCCATTGCGATGATGATGGCTCAGAAAGGGATTGGTGCCAATGCCACGGTAACTATTGTTCATACCCGTACCAGAAGTCTTGAAGAACATTGCAAACGAGCTGATATTTTGATCGTTGCGGCAGGAGTACCAAATCTGGTGAAGCCAGATTGGATAAAACCTGGTGCCACCGTGATTGATGTTGGCGTAAACCGGGTCGGTATCAATGAAAAGACCGGCAAGGCGATACTGCGTGGCGATGTCGATTATGAAGAGGCCTGCAAAGTGGCCGGAAAGATCACTCCGGTTCCCGGTGGGGTTGGCCCAATGACTATTGCGATGTTGATGAAAAATACTGTGAAATCGGCCCAGATGCATCTGACAAAATCATAGGGGATCTTTTACTACCCAGTTTTTCATATCTGATAGTTTTGTAAAAAGCTATTAGGTGCTCGTGGATGAACTCTTAACGGGTACAATGTCATAACATTGTTTACAGTTGTAGCACTACATCGTTTACACTTTCAGGCATGAATTTCTTTTAATTAAAAGGAGGGAAACGTGCCGTGGAGGGAGACAACGATGCTAGAGCAAAAACTGGAGTTCATCAATGAGTGGCGAGCAGGAAATTTGGCGGTGGATTCAATTGATTGAACAGTCTCCTACCCTTGCATAAATTCAGAAAGCATGTTCTTGAGGTATCGGTTGACGGTAGTATCGTTTTTCGTTACCATGAAAATATGATTAAAACGTTTAAATGTAAAGAAACAGAAAAAATTTGGAAACGAGAATTTTCTAATCGTTTTTCCAGAGAAATACAAAAGAAAATTAGGCGGAGACTGTTGATGCTTGACGCTGCA
>PDWJ01015545.1_pt1 | contig 10764 bp, 9 predicted proteins | sample 1430881 | NCBI WGS metagenome assembly PDWJ01 (sample SAMN01162460, study PRJNA174530) | Oral metagenome, whole genome shotgun sequencing project. | biome: Marine environment; feature: Marine mammal; material: Swab sample of the gingival sulcus; isolation source: swab sample of gingival sulcus... | reverse complement strand
CAAAGATCAAGGAGAATGGATGATGAGTTTCCAGGACCGTTTCAACACGCTGCTAGCCGGCGCCAACATCCGCCGCAACCTTTCCCGCGCCGACCTGATCCAGGCCAGCGTGGACAACGGCGAGGCCGTGGTCAGCAAGTGTGGCGCTCTCGCCACCTGGACCCTGCCCGAGAGCACCGGTCGCAGCCCCAAGGACACCATCATCGTCCGGCGCCCCGAGAGCGAGGCGACCATCGACTGGACCGCGGCCAACAACCTGCCCGTGGACCCCGAGACCTTCGACATGCTGGTCGAGGATGCTCTGAAAACCCTGGGCGCGGCCAAGACCACCTACGTGAACGACCGCGTCATCGGTGCCGACAGCTCCTACGCGCTGCCCGTGACCACCATCTCCAAGAAGGCCCTGAACGTGCTGTTCACCGACAACATGTTCCGCCCCGTGCCCGATGATCTGAACACCAGCATCTTCGCGGACAAGCCCTTCACCCTGCTGGTCTGCCCTGATGACAAGCTGGACGCCGCCCGCTATGAGGGCCGTCTGCGCGTGGATCCCCGGTTGGGCCACACCAGCACCATGGCCATCGCCGTGGATTTCGATCGCCGCATCGGCGTGGTGTACGGCAGCCAGTACTGCGGCTCCTGCAAGAAGCTGCTGTTCACCGTCATGAACTACATGCTGCCGGCGGAGAACATCCTGCCCATCCACTGCTCCGCCAACGAGGGTCCCAAGGGTGATATCGCCCTGCTGCTGGGCCTCAGCGGCACCGGCAAGACCACCCTGAGCGCCGTGGCCGAGCGCGGCCTGCTGGGTGACGATGAGCACGGCTGGAACGACAACGGCATCGCCAACTTCGAGAACGGCTGCTACGCCAAGCCAAGGCCTGCTTCCACCAGGATGACTACAAGAGCCACGGTTCCATCATCGAGAACGCCCTGATGTGGCCCGACGGCACCTTCGACCTGTTCGATGATCGCCTGACGCCCAACAGCCGCGGCAGCTATCCCTTGGATTACCTGACCAACATCAAGAAAAGCTCCAAGGGTGACCACCCCAAGACCATCCTGTTCCTGACCGCCGACGCCAATGGTGTGCTGCCTCCGGTCAGCAAGCTGACCAAGGAGCAGGCCATGTTGTGGTTCATCATGGGCTACACCAGCAAGCTGGCCGGCACCGAGACCGGCGTGACCGAGCCCGTCAGCGCCTTCAGCCGCTTCTTCGGCGCGCCCTTCATGCCGCGCAACCCGGACGACTACGCCAGCCTGCTGGGCAAGAAGCTGGATGAGCATGATACCCAGGTCTACCTGATCAACACCGGTTGGAGCGGCGGCCCCTACGGCGTCGGCTCCCGTATGGACATCATGCTGACCCGGGCCATGGTGGCCGCGGCCGTCGGCGGCGAGCTGAGGGATGTGGAGTTCAAGCAGGACGAAATCTTCAAGGTGTGGGTCCCGCAGACCTGCCCCGGCGTGGAGGACACCAGCCTGCTGATGCCCGTGAACACCTGGGACGACAAGGACGCCTACGCCAAACGCGCCATGAAGCTGGCCGGCGATTTCGCGGCCCAGTGGGACAAGGCCTACGCCGATAAGGGCATCGACCCGGCCATCGCGGCGGAGTGCCCTGGTAAGTAGTGTCCTGGTAAGTAGTGTCCTGAGAAGTAGCGACCCTGCTCAAGGATGTGGGATAGAACAGCCCCCGAATCGTGCCATCGGTTCGGGGGCTTTCTTCGTCCCGGATCCTTCATGATCGATCCCGATCGGGGATTGTTTCTTGAATTCATCTATTCACATTCACCCCGATACGACAATGCACCATGATTTTGCGCCCGAGATGTGATATGGTTAGTTTCTCGGCTGTATCGTTTGTTTTCTGATGGTGCGGGTTGGGGTCTCGCTGTTCTGCCCGGCACGGTCGGAAACGGTTCTCTATGCCACGTGAACCCTACGGGATCGTGCCGTCCCGGTAACTGGAGAGAGGCCCACAATGCCAACTCGCTCGAAAACGTTCATCACCCTTGGGATCCTTCTTGTCGTCGGCCTGCACGGCCTGAGCGCCCTGGCTTTTACAGCCGCCCCTCCTCCCGCTTGCACCAACGCTCCGGGCGAAAACAACTGCACCGCCTGCCATGCCTCTTTTCCGCTGAACAGCGGCAGCGGCACCCTGGGCGTTGCCGGTATCGACGGTAGCTATTTGCCCGGCGAGAGCTACGATCTGGTCATCGAATTGCAGGATCCGGACGCCAGCAGTTGGGGCTTCGAATTCACCGTTATCGACGATGAGGGCAACGCCATCGGCAGCCTGACCAGCCTGGATGGCACCACACAGGTGGCTTCCTCCGGCGGGCGCGACTACGCCATGCAGACCAGCGCCGGCGCATTCAACGGGGTCACCGGCAGCGTCAGCTGGAGCGTGCGCTGGACCGCCCCGGACGAGGGCCGCGGCGACGCCATCATCTACATGGTGGGCTGCGCGGCCGACGGTGCCGCCGGTGCCGCCGGCGACTACACCTATGCCGACAGCATCACCTGGTCCGAGAGCACCGTCAGCAGCGCGCCCGTGGCCGTGGCACCGGTTCGCCTATTGCCCAACTACCCCAATCCGTTCAACCCGCGTACCAAAATCGCCTTCGTGTTGGACGAGGCGAGCCCGGCAAACCTGGCCATCTACAGCCTGGACGGCCGTCTGGTGCGTCAACTGGAAAATGGTCTGTGCGGTGAGGGGCACCATGAGTACACGTGGGACGGCCTGGACGCCAAGGGCCGGGCCATGCCCACGGGCACCTATATCTACCGTCTGCGGGCGGGAGAGGTGAGCCGGGCCCGGACCATGGTGCTGGTGCGCTAGCCCGGAAAGCCGTCGCGCCCTGAAGACTGTGATCAGGGCGCGATGAGGGTCAGCGTTCCGGGTCCGAAAGCCGTTTCCCCGACGTAGTCCACCCGCTTCGACGGGTTCAGCACCCAGGCGACGAAATCATCCGGCCCAGGCACCTGGTAGGGAAAGGTCTGGGTGGGGGCCACATGGGGGTTGAGGGTGATGTTGTTGTACAGGGTGCGCAAATTGTTGATGACCTCGTTGAGGGCCTCGACAACAGGCTCGTCGGCTTCACCCGCGTCGAACTGATCTTTGAGGGTGGCCTCGGGCAACAGGATCAGCTTGCCCCCGATGTACAGGGTCGCCGCCAGGTCGGTGATGATGGCACCCTCGACCGCATTGTCCCTGCCCTGCAGGAAAGTGATGTACGCCCCCGGTGCGGGCTGGGTCAGATCCCAGCCCTTTCCCGGCCTGAAGACGGGCTTCTCGTCAATGAGCAGGCCGACCAGGTCCAGGATATCTTTGGTCTCAGGCAACGTGAGTGTCACGGCAACTATCCTTCCTGCCAGATGATGATCACGTGGGCCTCCAGATCACCTTTTCCGCGCACGGTCTGGGCCATGCCCTGGATGCCGCTGGCAAAAAACTCGATACATCCGCCGCCCTCCATGAACAGGGGCAGCCCAAGCTGAACAGCCTGGCCGGATTCCGCGCGGCTGGCCTTCAGGACACCGGCGGCCACGTTGGCGATTTCGCCGATGGCGTCGGCCATGTCGGCCATTTCCGGTTCCTCGTCTTCTTCCATGGCGAAGAGGGCGCGGGTCAGGTCCTCGCAAGTGGCCTTGCTGGCCATGATGGCCAATTGCCAGCCCCCGTCCTCGGCGGTCAGGGCAATGGCGCTGCCGTATTCGACCAGGGCCTCGCGCGGATCGGAGGGGTTGGGGTCCACTTCCAGTTCCAGACCCATCTGGACGGAGCAGGTTTGGACCACCGCTTTCACGGCTTCGCGCAGCACCTGCGTTGGCAGGTTCATGCCGGTCGCTGCGGTTGTGCTTGTGGTCATGGGCTGTATGCCTCCAGCAATTCCGCCATGTCTCCAGATCAGGACTACCTGCAAACGGACCCCGTCGGGCCCCTTCAGTTTCTGGGAAATGGCATTGACTCCCCGAGGGAAGTATGTGATCCAGCTGTTGCCCCTCAGGAAGATGGGCAGTCCCAGCTGATAACTCTCGTTGGCGCTTTTTTCCCGCATGGACTTCCAGACCCCCGCCGCAACATTGGGGATCTCGTTGGTGGCGTCGCCGATGTCCTCCAGGGTCAGTTCTTCGTCCTCGTCCATGGCGAACAGGGTGCGGGTCAGCTTGTCGGTCGTACGGGCATCGAAAACGGTGCAGTACTGGTAGGTGATCTCGTCGTTGGTCAGAGCAAGGGAGCTGCCGTAGGCAATTCCCGCGGGGTCTGGAACCCCCGGCATCCCATCCACGGTCAGTTCCATGCCGAACTGGGTGGAAAAGGTGTGGATGCAGGCATCCACCGCTTCCTTGAGGGCCTCCATCTTAGACATGAGGTCCGTCGGGTCTTCCTTCTGCCTGATGCGCCCCGCCTGAATCACGATACGAACGCCCCCAGAACCTGACCCATGTCATCGGCGGTGAAGGGCTTGGCCAGCAGGAACATGGCTCCGCCTTCGGTGGCCTGCTCGACCATTTCCTTGGTGCTTTCGGAGGTCACGAATCCGAAGGGGATCTCCAGGCCCTCGTTGTTCAGGGCTTGCAAGAACTCGATGCCCGTCATGACCGGCATGTGCCAGTCGGAAAGGATCAGGTCGGGCTTCTCGGCCTTGGCCACCTCGAGAGCCTCCTGGCCGTTCTCGGCTTCCACGATATCGTGACCCGTGAAGCCGGCCTGCCTGATCGTTCGGGAGACGATGCGGCGCATGGCCCGGGAATCGTCTACGACCAGAATCTTCATTACGCATTCCTCCTGCGCTGGTGCTCGGAAAATCCGGTTTCCTTAGGGATGACCACGCGTAAGCGGTGTCATCGTGATCGGCTCCTGGCGGGGCTGATCCATTGCTGAACTTCCATCGGGAAGAACCCGATGGGGTTGAGCGTTTTTTTGCGCGTTTTGAAGGATGCTTTAGCCTGGGTTAGTCCACGACGCGGCACACGGCGGTCTCGAGGGCCTCGTTCACGGCGCCCTTGAGGTCCATCTCGCCGCTCAAGCGCAACAGATCTTGAGCTCGCGCCGTCAACACCGGCTTGGGCGAACGGATGCTGCAGCAGTCGCGGTAAGGCAGGATGGAAGTGGGGAAGGCGCCGATGACCTTGCTCCAGGCGGTGATTTCCATCTTGTCCATGCCGATCAGGGGGCGCAGGACGGGCAGATGCAGGTCCGGGGCGATGGCGCCCAGGTTGTGGATGGTCTGGCTGGCCACCTGCCCCAGGCTGTCGCCGCTGATCAGGGCGCGGCAGCTTTGGCGGCGGGCCAGCTTGGCGGCGCTCATGAACATGAAGCGGCGGAACATGACCATGTCGTGGCTGTCGGGCACCACGCCGATGCTGCGCATCTCGAAGGGCACCACGCCGCGCCGCATCATCAGCCAGGCGGCCACGGGCGAATCGATGCCGCCGCTGAGCAGCACCATGGCCCGACCGCTGCTGCCGGCGGGCAAGCCGCCGAAGGCCTTTTCCTTGCCGGTGAAGACCAGGATATGCTCCTTGAGCACCAGCACGTTGATCAGGAAATCGGGGTCGGTCATGCGCCCGGGCAGGCCCAGCCTCTCGTGCACGGCGCGGCCCACGGCCATGCTGATTTCCGGGCTCTTGAGGCCGAAGGCGCGGTCGCTGCGCCGGGTGGCCACCTTGAAGTGGGCGGCATCGCCCCGGTCCTGTTCGGCCAGACGGTAGGCGGCTTCGCAGACGGCGCTCAGGCGGGGTTCCCGGCCGGCGGCCAGGTCCTGGGCCAGTTCTCGGTCCACCGCCTCGCGCGCGATGGGCACCACCGGAGATTGAGGGCGATTTCGGCGTAGGTGGCGGCGATGATGGGTGTGGCCAGGGCCATTTCTTCTCCCGGTGTGGACAAAGGACGTTGATCCGCAGGAAAGTCGGTGTATTCTGGGGTCCATCAAAAGAAAACCGATGGGCCGAAGGGCGCAAGGAGGAACGGGTATGAGCGAAGCAGCGGGAATCAGGCTGGATATCACCGGTACGGAGGCTTTCCTGCCTCCCGGCGAACTGGACGCCATGGCCGCGGCCGTCAACGAGGCCGCCGGACACCTGGAGGCCCAGCAGGGCCCCGGCAGCGACTACATGGGCTGGGTGGATCTTCCCGACCGCATCACCGATGAGCAACTGCGGGCCTTCGAGGAGTCGGCCGCCCGCGCCCGCGAGGATGCCGAGCTTTACGTGGTGGTGGGCATCGGGGGCAGCTATCTGGGCGCCCGCGCGGTGCTGGACGCGTTGCGGACCATGAACGGCGCGCCGGGGCCCGCGGCTCCGGAAGTCCTGTTCGCCGGGACGGGCCTCTGCTCCGCCAGTCTGCACCGGATTCTCAAGAAGGTGGCGGACCGGGATTTCCGTATCTGTGTGATCTCCAAATCAGGCACTACCCTGGAACCCGCGGTGGCCTTCCGCACCCTGCGGGCCATCCTGCAAGAGCGCTACGGCCGGCAGGAGGCGGCGCGGCGCATCATCGCCGTGACCGACGCCAACCGCGGTGCCCTGCGCACCCTGGCCGACCAGGAGGGCTACGAGAGCTATGTCATCCCCGACAACGTGGGCGGCCGTTTCTCCGTGCTGACCCCCGTGGGCTTGGCGCCTCTGGCGGCGGCGGGTGTGGATATTCGCGCTCTGGTGGCCGGGGCCCGGGAAATGCGCGCGGCCGCCGGCAACCCTGATCTACGCGCCAACCCGGCCCACCTGTACGCGGCCGCGCGTGGCGCCCTGTACGGCAAGGGCTTCACCACCGAGGTGATGAGCACCTTCCACAGCGATCTGCAAACGGTCCAGGAATGGTGGAAGCAGCTCTTCGGTGAGAGCGAGGGCAAGGACGGCAAGGGCATCTTCCCGGCTTCCACGGTGTTCACCACGGACCTGCACAGCCTGGGGCAGTACATTCAGGATGGTCGCCGCGAGATCCAGGAAACTTTCCTGTGCGTGCGCCGTTCCGTGGAGCATCTGGCGGTTCCCGGGGACGATGCCGACCTGGACGGGCTGAACTACCTGGCGGGTCGTTCCCTGGACGAGATCAACTGGAAGGCCTACGAAGGCACGCGCAAGGCCCATGGTGACGGTGGCGTGCCCACCATGAGTCTGGAAATCGACACTCTCACGCCCGAGGTGGTGGGCGCTCTGCTCTACATGTTCGAAAAGGCGGTGGGTGTCAGCGGCAGGCTGCTGGCGGTCAACCCCTTTGACCAGCCGGGCGTGGAGGCCTACAAGAAGGAAATGTTCCGCCTGCTGGGCAAGCCGGCCTAAGGGCCTGCTGCTTTTATTGACCGAAGTGACGATGACGGTCCGCCACGCCGGTGGGCTGGTGGGCCGTCTCGCAAGACGACCGTAGACAGGAGATTGACCGTGAAGATTCGTAACGCTCTGACTTTCGCTCTGACTTTTTGTGCCCTGGTGGCGGCCATCCTGCTGGTGGCCGGTTGCGGCGACAAAGCGACCACCCGGGACATCGCTCCCGGGAACACCGCCACGACCACTGACGAGCATGCCGACCATGGCCACGATCTGGAGGGGAACCACGCTGCAACCCCCGCGGCCCAGCCCGCGGGCACCACCGGCAAGGTGCGGGAAACCATGGACAGCGGCGGCTACACCTACGTGAAGCTGAGCATGGCCGATGACGAGGTCTGGGTGGCCGGCCCCGTGACCGCGGGTATCGAGGTGGGCCGGGAAATTGGCTTCAGCGGCGCCATGGAGATGCGCGACTTCCACGCCAAGAGTCTGGATAGGACCTTTGATCGTATCCTTTTCGTGAGCGGATTTACCGGTGCGGGCACGGCCAACCCCCACGGCGGCACGCCGGGCGTGGATCAGCCCCTCAGCGGAACCAAGACCAAACTGGAAAACGCCCATGTCGAAGGCGTGCGCAAGGCCGACGGCGGGTACACCATCGCCGAGGTTTACGACCGGGCCGCCGAACTGAAGAACCAGGAAGTGGCGGTGCGTGGCCGTATCGTCAAATTCAGCCGCAACATCATGGGTACCAACTGGATGCACATTCAGGACGGCAGTGGCGATGACGACACCAGCGACCTGACGGTCACCACCGACGGGCATGGCCAGGTGGGCGATATCGTTCTGGTCAAGGGCCCCCTGTCGGTGGACAAGGATTTTGGAGCCGGCTACCGTTACCACGTCATCATCGAGGGCGCTTCCGTGACCAAAGAATAGACGAGACCGAGCTTTCCGCGGTACCCGAATCCCGCGGTATCGGGGCCCCTCGGGGCTGCTGATGCCGCGGGATTTTGTGTCGGTTTCCGGGCCTGTTTTCTGGTCTTTGCGGCCTTGGTGAGATGGCGGAAATTGGGCATAGGTGGGCGGGGAACAGGCGGTGAACCGGGTCCGGGAAAGTTTTTGGCGGGAGGTCGGGACACTATTGTTATTTTTTTTGGATTATTGGGCAAAGGAGGAGTTTAATCCTGTATAATAAAACATGATACGTATTGCCTTTAATGCATATTCGAGAGTGAACGGGTGGGTACATTTTTCATAATATATTTATTTTCATAACTTTATGATCCTTCCGGACGAGGTCTGACCAATGCCGCCAAGCCCGAAAAACGGGGTCAAATTGGTGTTGTAGAAGCTTGGGTTCAAATTTTGCCTACGGTGAGCGGCCGCGCTTTTGGCGCGCCGAGACGGAGCGACTCCCCGCAGACAAGTAAGGATCCCATGAAAGTTTTTCTCCTAACCATTGCCCTTCTGGGCGTGTTCGGTAGCCCTCTGCCGGCCGCGACCCTGGTGGTTCCGATAGACCACGCGACCATCGCCGCAGCCCTGGAGCACGCCCAGCCGGGTGATACGGTGCTCATTCAGCCGGGCCAGTATGAAGCTGTCGGGCTGCAGTTGCCCGTCGGTGTTTCCCTGAAAGGCGCGGGCGCCGATCCCGGTGAGACCATTCTGGACGGACAAAACGCCGGGCGCATTCTCACCTGTGAAGGCCAGACCAGCGCGTCCGTCATCGAAAATCTGACTTTCCGCCGAGGGTGGGCCTGGGGTCTGACCAGTTATGACGGCAGTGGCGGAGCCATCCTCTGCAGCAACGGCGATGTTTTGATTCGTGTTTGCCATTTCGAGAACAATACCGCCCAGTACCATGGCGGGGCCATCCGCAGCAGCCATGCCAGCCCATGGATTGAAGATTGCGTTTTCAGCGGTAACAGGGCTGCCGGAGGGGGCGGTGCTCTGGATTGCAGCTATGGGTCCAACCCCGTTGTGATCAATGGTGTGTTCCGGGGGAACTGGGCGGCTTGGGGAGGGGGCGTCAGTTGTCGCGCCGATAGCCATCCCCGTCTGGAGAAATGTGTGCTGGAGGGGAATGTCGCGATGGACACACCGGGCCTGGGAGGGGCGGTGTTCTCGGATTTCAAGGCGCGCCCCGTTCTTACGCAGACCATCCTGTGTGACAACATCGCGAAAAACGGTGGCGGTGTGGCCAGCCTGGGAGTTTCCGGGGTGAACCTGCATATGTGCACCCTGGTCGGTAACATGGCCCTGTCTCAGGGGGGCGGATTCTTTCTGTGCGGCGCCAAGTCCTCGGTCTTCCGTTCGGTGATCTCCTTCAACAGGGGGGGCAGTCTTCATCTGCGGGGGACGGCACAGATGGAGCTCGGCTGCACGGATATCTTCGGAAATACGGGGGGGGATTGGGTGCCGGCCATCCGGAAGCAGAAAGACCATTCGGGTAATCTGCACGCCGATCCCTTGTTCTGCACCATGGAACGTGGCATGCCGGGGCGCTTTGCTCCCCGGGCCGATTCTCCCCTGGTGACGGACCAGGGGCCGTGCAAGATCCTGGGGGCCCTGCCCGTTGGGTGTGCGGTTTCGGCGGTCAAGGGGTCCGTGCCGACCATGACCGTTGCCGGTTTGGCCGCTCACCCCAATCCCTTCAACCCTCGCACCAGCATCAACTTTCAGCTGACAAGGGATGCGCACGTGCGGGTCCGTGTCCACGATGTGCACGGTGCCGTGGTTCACCAGCTGGTCGACGCGCCCCTGGCTGCGGGCCACCATACCCTGAGTTGGAAGGGGGTGGACGCCGCAGGCCGGGCCCTGGCTGCGGGGACCTATCTGGTGGTGGCCGAGGCCAACGGCGAACAGCTGGTCACCAAGGTGGCTTTGATCAAATGAAAGTCCCCCGGAGATGAAGACTCCGGGGGACCCAGCGGGAACACGATTTCCGAGATATATCTTTTCTTATTTGTGATCCGAGAGGTACTTGGCCACGCCTTCGGCCGTCGGGGTCATGGCATCCTCGCCCTTCTTCCAGTTGGCGGGGCACACTTCACCGTACTCTTCCAGGTGCTGCAGGGCATCCAGCAGGCGGATGCTCTCATCCACGTTGCGGCCCAGGCCCAAGGCGTTGACGTTGGCGCTCTGCACGATACCGTCCTTGTCGATCAGGAAGGTGCCGCGCAGGGCCATGCCGCCCTCCAGCAGGACGCCGTAGTCCTGGCTGATGGTCTTCTGGAAGTCCGCCACCAGGGGGAACTGGATGTTGCCGATGCCACCATTCTCGATGGGGGTGTTCTTCCAGGCCCAGTGACTGAAGTGGCTGTCGGTGCTGACACCGATGACCTCGCAGTTGCGGCTCTTGAATTCCTCCAGGGCCTTGTTGTAGGCGAGGATCTCGGAGGGGCACACGAAGGTGAAGTCCAGGGGGTAGAAGAACAGCAGGACATACTTGCCCCGGTAGTCGGACAGCTTGAAGTCATCCTTGAA
>PDWJ01005247.1_pt1 | contig 10764 bp, 11 predicted proteins | sample 1430881 | NCBI WGS metagenome assembly PDWJ01 (sample SAMN01162460, study PRJNA174530) | Oral metagenome, whole genome shotgun sequencing project. | biome: Marine environment; feature: Marine mammal; material: Swab sample of the gingival sulcus; isolation source: swab sample of gingival sulcus... | reverse complement strand
TAAAAGCCGGAAGGAAGCCCCTTCCGGCTTTTCTATTACAGAGAATATCTCTGTAGCCAATTTTGGGATTTTTCAGAGATTGAACTTTGGGAATCTACACTGCTAAATTAATAATCACCCGCACTTATTGAGAAGTTACCTGGCCCCCAAATTAAAATCGGGTAGCATTCCTTGTCTAAGTTATGCATTCAAACATCTAAATTTCCAGTTCGAAAAACGCATTTGTAATTGCTTTGTGATGATACGTTTGATATCTTTCTTTTAGATAAGCTCTTTGTTTTTGTATTTTGCCTTTTTGAATATTGTATTGAAATAATACACTAAACAGAGGCGTTTTAAGGAGTTTGTTGAATTGGTTGACATATATAGTCAGTTTGTTCCTGTCGATTCAACACCTCATATAGGAAAAAATGAAAAAATTTTTATTTTTTATATTGATGCTGTTTATTACAACATGTGCAAATGCAATGGAGGTGGCAATGAAGGTGGGTGATCGTTTACCAACTTTTAAAATAGTTGATCAATTTGATAAAGAACATGTTTTATCTGCTGATGCAAATACTATTATAGTTACTTCAAGCAGAGGCACCAGTGAAATTATTAGAGATTATTTATTAGCTCAGGAAAAAGATTTCTTAGAAAAAAATAGAGCATATTATGTTGCGGATATATCTGGAATGCCAAGTTTCATTGCCAAGTTTTTTGCAATTCCAAAAATGAAAGATTGTCCTTTTTCTATTCTTTTAGTTGATGAAGAACAAACAAAGTCTTTTAGTAAAAAAAATGATCAAATTACTATTTATACAATTGAGAATGCGAAGGTTTCATCAGTTAACTATCTAAAAACAAAAGAGGAATTATCTAACTTTTTTAAATAATCTTTTGGGAGGCACCTTACTTAATGGCTCGTAATTAAGCAAGGTGTTCCCGATTTACGATTTCCCGACGGGTTGGCATCAATGAATGCGAACTTAGGCCCATGATCAGAATTAAATCTGCCACAGATACGCCGGATTTTAAGTCGCCATCAAGGCACGCCAACAGACGCATATTGTTTATATGCGTCTGTTGGCGTAACGCCGAGGACGGCTTAAAAGACAAGTAGATGGACGATTTTATTTTGATCATGGGCCTTAAATAAAAATTTTTGATTATCATTCACAATAATACCATATATTCCTTGTAGCCTTCTTCTTCCATTTCTTCATAAGGAATAAAAGTGAGGGCTGCTCCATTGATGCAATATCTCAGGCCGCCTTTTTCTTCTAATCCATCTGTAAATACGTGCCCTAAATGGTTATCCCCTCCGCTTGATCTTACTTCAATCCTGTTCATCCCATAGGATTGATCTTCAAAATTCGTTACATTGCCAGCAAGTATTGGCTTGGAAAAACTGGGCCAACCAGAACCGGAATCAAACTTGTCCTTGGATGCAAACAAGGGCTCACCTGTTATCTTGTCCAGATAGATTCCTTTTCTGTACTCGCTGTTCAGCGGTGAACTCCACCGAAGCTCAGTGTCATTTTCTCTTAAAACGGAATAGCTTAGTTCATCCAGTGTTTCTTTTATTTGCGCCTCTTCCGGATTTTTATATTCTTTTTTAAATAAAGGTTCTTCAGCCTGGTTTAAATCGATATGACAATATCCCCGGGGGTTTTTTTCCAGATAATCCTGATGATATTCTTCTGCTTTTACGAAATTTTTCAATGCCATTTTTTCCACGGCCAGATCTCCGTGAATATCTTCTTCATAGCTAAAGATTTTTTCGATCACCGGCAGATCATTGATGTCAGTATAATATACCCCTGTTCTGTATTGACGGCCACTGTCATTGCCCTGTTTATTCAATGAGACTGGATCTATGATACTGAAATAATGCAGTAATATTTCTTCTAATGAAATGATGGCGATATCATAATCGACCCTTACCGTTTCCGCATGATCCGTATATTTTAATGCTTGATAGCTTGTGGTTTCTGTGTTCCCATTGGCATATCCGGTATCTGTATCCACAACACCTTTTACTCTCTGGAAATATCCTTCCACACCCCAAAAGCAACCACCTGCCAGATAAATGGTTTTTATAATTTGTGTATCTGTTTCTATATGTTGTGTATGTTTAGGCGGTATCAAATCTACATCTTCTTCTCTCCCATCTTCATTACAACCTGTAAAGGCAATGAGAGCAAAGACCAGAAATAAAATAATTTTTTTCATATGACAGAGTCCTTTTTTGATTTAACATGCTATTATCTTTAAACAATTATAATGATGAAGATCAATTATCAAAATGTCAAGACAGTTTTTCATCACTTAAGATGAATGAATTTTTCTGACACAATACTGGGGCCTTAAAAGATAACGAGAAGGAGTTTAAAGCCTGTTTGATATGAAACTAATCAGATTTTAATACTGACAGGAAGGCCGACTGAGGGATCTCCACAGATCCCACCATCTTCATTCTTTTTTTGCCTTTTTTCTGTTTTTCCAAAAGCTTACGCTTTCTTGAAATATCACCGCCATAACATTTGGCTGTGACATCTTTGCGAAAGGCAGAAATGGTTTCCCTTGAAATAATTTTGCCGCCGATGGCCCCCTGGATGGGTATTTTAAACTGCTGTCTTGGGATCTCCTCACGCAACTTTTTGCACGCAGCTCTTGCCTTGATTTCTGCTTTGTCCCGGTGAATCAGCATGGAAAGTGCATCAACCCGTTCTCCATTGATCAGAAAATCCAGTTTTACAAGATCTGTTTCCTGGTAGCCTGCGATTTCATAATCAAAGGAACCATAACCCTGGGTCACACTTTTAAGACGGTCATAAAATTCATAAACCACCTCGGCCAAAGGCAGGGTAAATTTCATCTCCATACGATTAGCGGTCAAATATTGATAATTGGTACTGACGCCGCGAAACTCATGGCAGACCTGCATGACATTGCCCATATATTTATCCGGTACAATGATTGAGGCTTTGATAATGGGTTCCCTGACACATTTAATTTCTGTGGGATCAGGATATTCCGTGGGATTATCAATGATCTTGACCTCCCCTGACACATAGGTGACTTCATACTGGACAGAAGGTGAAGTTAAAATCAATGAAATATCATATTCCCGCTCAAGGCGTTCCTGGACCACTTCAAGATGTAAAAGCCCCAGAAACCCACAGCGGTAACCAAATCCCAGAGCAGCAGATGAATCCTTTTCATAAATCAGGGAGGCATCATTGAGCTTGAGCTTTTCCAGGGCTTCGGTCAGTTCCACATAATCGTCGGATGCCACCGGATACATGGAAGAAAACACCACAGGCGTAGGTTCCCTGAAACCACCCAGTGCCTTGTCGCATCTTTTGTCCGGCATGGTTACGGTATCACCGATTTTAACATCGGATATCAGCTTTATCCCTGCAATCAAATACCCAACCTGACCCGCTTCAAGACTGGGTTTTGGATTAGGCCTGATCTGGAACAGTCCCACCTCTTCGACCTTGTAGGTCGCATTATTGGACATGAACTGTATCCGGTCCCCTTTTTTAATATTTCCCTCAAAAATCCTGAAATGAATGATAACACCACGGAACGCATCATAGTGGGAGTCAAACACCAGAGCCTTGAATGCACCTGTCTCTTCAACGGTGGGCCCGGGTATTTTGTCAACAATGGTCTGAAAGATTTGATCAACACCTGTGCCTGCTTTTGCGGATACAAGAAGCGCCTGTTCACCGTCAAGCCCTAAATCTTCATCAATCTGACTTTTGACCCATTCGATCTCGGCCGAAGGCAGGTCAATTTTATTGATGATCGGAATAATCTCAAGTTCATGCTCCATGGCCAAGTACAAGTTGGCAAGGGTCTGGGCCTCCACTCCCTGGGATGCGTCGACCAGTATCAAAGCGCCTTCACAGGAAGCAAGAGCCCTTGACACTTCATAGGAAAAATCCACATGTCCTGGTGTATCAATGAGGTTAAGCAGAAACTTGGTACCATCTGGAGCCGTGTAAGGAAGGGATACGGTCTGGGATTTTATGGTAATTCCCCTTTCGCGCTCAATATCCATGGAATCCAGAATCTGTTCTTTCATATCCCGATCTTCTATAATACCGGATAGTTGTATCAGACGATCAGACAAAGTGGATTTACCATGGTCAATATGGGCAATAATAGAAAAATTTCTAATACTAAGAGAATCGTATTTCAATTGGACTCCAAACTAAGAGTTGACAAAAAAACTGTATCTATCATAATAAGGCAATACATTTATCAATTGTATTTTACAGTGTCAAGAAAAGCTGCTGTTCAAGGCGTTCTATTTGTTTGTATCTTGTATCGGAGAAACTAATGTCCCATTCCATCCTCATTGTTGATGATGATATCGCAATTAAGGAATCCGTAGAAGAGTTTTTAAAACTGATGGCCTATGAAGTCAAAAGTGCTGAAAATGCATTCCAGGCTGTTGAGATTCTAAAAACTTTTCAACCCGATATTATTTTAACGGATATCATGATGCAGGGAATGGACGGACTTGAACTCACCCGCTTGATTAAGGAGCAGTACAGCGGTGATGTCATGGTCATGACCGGGTATTCTGATGACTATTCCTATGAAAAGGCCATTAATGCCGGGGCCAGTGATTTCATCTTTAAGCCGTTCCGCTTTGGGGAGCTGGATTTAAGAATCAAAGGGATACTCAGAGAAGCTGCATTCAAGAAAGAAAGGGATAAGCTCTTAGAAGAGATGAGGCAGCTGGCCATAACCGACGGGTTAACAGGCCTGTTCAATTCCCGGCAGTTTTTTAATCAGATCAAGCAGGAGGTCAAACGTTTCCAGCGTTACTCCCGGTCTTTATCACTTCTTCTTTTGGATATCGATTTTTTTAAAAAATACAATGATACCTGGGGACACCTGGAAGGAGATAAGGTGCTGATGAGCGTGGGCATGATCATCGCCTCCTGTCTGCGCAGCATGGACTCCGCTTACCGTTACGGCGGTGAGGAATTTGCCGTACTTTTACCGGAAACAGAGTTAAAGGAAGCCTGTGTGGTGGGCGACCGCATCAAGGACAATGTTCGGAAAGCGGTATTCACACCGGAAAAGGATGTGAAGGCATCTGTGACGGTGAGTCTTGGGGCGGCACAGATTCTTAAAGGAGAAGACGTCACCTCATTTATCAAACGTACAGATAAGGCATTATACATTTCCAAGGCCAACGGCCGCGACCGGTTAACCGTCGCCCCTTAGAGCTTGTTTGCTAATCAGGGGATCGAAGCAACATTTCATGAAAATGAGAAGCAATTTTTACAAATTTTCTGTTAATAGCCGGAGTATTCGCATAAAATTGGGGAGAATTGGGGCCATTTTCATAAGATTGCAGCCGATTCATCAATGACCAAACAAGCTCTTAAGACCCATGGTCAGAATCTGCGGCAATCCGCATGCTTAAATCAACGGAAACAGATTGATGGGTGAGCGCGCCGCAGGAAATGACATCCACCCCGGTTCCGGAAATGGCGTTTAACGTTTGCAGGCTGACATTGCCTGAGGCTTCCACCACAGCCCTTTTTCCGATCAATGCCACGGCGTTGGTCATGGTATCAATGTCCATATTGTCCAGCATGATCACATCCGCCCGAGCATCAAGGGCCTGCTGAACCTGGGTCATATCCGAGACTTCCACTTCCACCTTCATCAGATGGGAAGCCTTTGCCCGGACACGGGAAACGGCTGCCGCAATGGAACCGGCCGCCCTGATATGATTGTCCTTGATCAGAATACCGTCATAAAGGGCAAACCTGTGATTAAATCCCCCCCCGGCCCTGACAGCATCTTTCTCAATTTTCCGCCATCCAGGGGTTGTTTTTCTTGTATCCACCAGCCTGACTGTGGGGTTATCCAGGGCATTGACAAACTGCCGGGTCAAGGTTGCAATACCCGAAAGCCGCTGTAAAAAATTTAACGCCACACGTTCGGCTTTCAAAAGAGAACGAATATCCCCGGTGATGCTCAAAATCACATCATCTGTTTTAATGGTGTCCGAATCATTAAAATGGTTCTTGCACGTTATAGAAGGATCCACAGCATGGAACACTTTTTTTGCCACATCCGTTCCTGCCAGGATAAAGCTTTGTTTTGCAACAATGAGAGCAGTTTTTTCCTGGGGATCAAGAAAAATACTTTCCGTGGTCAGATCCCCAAGACAGGTATCTTCAAAAAGTGCCAGCTGGATAATCTGTTCTATCATATCCATGTATAACCGTTTAATCTTGTTTCAGTTTTTTCACCCGCTCCAGGTTCATCGTAATTTTATCCTGGGTTTCTTTCAGGTCTTCATGTTGTGCTTTGACCTTCTGAATCACATCTTCCGGGGCTTTTTCAAGGAAACTGTCGTTATGCAGCCGCTTATGAATATTATTCAACTCTTTGGTGTTTTTTTCCAACTCCTTTTCAAGACGGCTGATCTCCTTGTCAAAATCAATGGCGCCTTCAAGGCAGACATAGCAGGTTGTGCCGCCTGACACTGTGGCGGCTGAAGCTTCAGGGGGATTATCCACCTCACAGAACGACAGGGTCTCAAGTCCGGCAAGATTGATAATAATTGATCTGTTTTCGGCAATCAGCTGTTTTTCTGAATCTTCTGTCGTGGCGGCCAATACCTTAACCCTGGTGGAGGGCTGGATATTCATCTCAGATCTGATATTACGGATACCTGAAATCAAAGAGAATATAAATTCCATCTCTTTTTCACAGGACGCATCTTTGAACTTTTTATACTCATCGTCATTGTAGGGATATGCTGCTGTCATCACAGAGCCCTTTGTACCTGGAAGAATATTGTAAATTTCTTCGGTCACAAAGGGCATGAAGGGATGCAGCATGATAATAATGTCTTCGAGCACTTTTGCCAGGACACCGCAGGCAGCGTCACGCTGGTCCGCCCCTGATTTTTCATACAGGGCCGGTTTTGCAGCTTCAAGATACCAGTCGCAGAATTCATGCCATACAAACTGGTAAACCGCAGAAGCAGCTTCATTGAACCGGTACTCCTCAATTCCCTGTTTAACAGCCAAAGATGCCTCGGCGCACCTGGACAAGATCCAGCGGTCCGCCAGGGTCAGGGTAAGATCTTGTGTCAGTGCATCTTTTTGCGTAATATGCATCAGGGTGAATCTTGCAGCATTCCACAGCTTGTTGACAAAATTTCTATACCCTTCCACCCTTGATTCGGACATTTTAACGTCCCTGCCCTGGGCCGCAAACGCGGTTAGTGTAAACCTGAACGCATCTGCCCCGTATTCATCAATCACTTTGAGCGGATCAATCACATTGCCCTTGGACTTGGACATTTTTTTGCCGTGTTCATCCCTGACCAGGGCATGGATATACACATCCTTGAACGGAATTTCATCGTCCATGAAATGGATACCCATCATCATCATTCTGGCAACCCAGAAAAACAGAATATCAAACCCTGTGACCAGAACATTGGTGGGGTAAAAGGTGTTTAACAGATCTGTATTTTCAGGCCACCCCATGGTGGAAAAGGGCCACAGCGCCGAAGAAAACCAGGTATCAAGGACATCGGTTTCCTGGACAATATGTTGGGATCCGCATTGGGTGCAATTCTCAGGATCCGTCTCTTCAACAATCACCGCCTTGCAGTCCGGGCACTTCCATACAGGGATGCGGTGTCCCCACCAGATCTGGCGGGAGATACACCAGTCCCGGATATTATCCATCCATTCAAAATAGGTCTTTGACCAGTTGTCAGGAATAATTCTGGTTCTGCCATCCCGTACGGCCTGGGCTGCTTTTTCAGCCAAGGGCCCCACCTTGACAAACCATTGTTTGGAAATGGAAGGCTCAACATCGGTGTGGCAGCGGTAACAATTGCCGACACTGTGTTTCAAGGGTTCTTTTTTCTCAAGTAATCCCTGTTCTTCAAGGGCTTCAACCACTTTTTTGCGGCATTCAAACCGGTCAAGACCTGCAAACCGCCCTGCCCCATCCAGCATCACCCCTGTATCATCAATCACCTTTAATTTTTCCAGGCCATGTTTTTCACCGAGATGAAAATCATTGGGATCATGGGCCGGCGTGACTTTCAAGGCACCGGTACCAAACTGGGTATCCACATACTCATCCAGGATGATGGGGATGACCCGGTCTGTCAGGGGCAGCTGAACTTCTGTCTGGCCAAGATTCTTGAACCGTTCATCTTCGGGGTTCACTGCCACGGCCGTATCCCCAAACAGGGTTTCAGGCCGGGTGGTGGCAACGGTCAACCCTTTTTTCCGGCTGCCTTTGAACGGGTAGCGGATATAATAAAGGTAACCGTCCTTTTCTTCATACTCAACCTCAAGGTCTGCAAGTGCGGTCATGCATCTGGGACACCAGTTAATAATATACTGGTCTTCATAGATCAAGCCCTCCTTGTACAGCCGGACAAACACCTTGCGTACAGCCTCGGAAAGCCCCTCGTCCATGGTAAATCGTTCCCGGTCCCAGTCACAGGATGCACCAAGACGCTTGAGCTGATTGATGATGGCGCCACCTGATTTTTCACGCCATTTCCATACCTCCTGAATAAAGGCCTCACGGCCGACCTGGTCACGAATTTTCCCCTCGGCAGCCAGTTTTCGTTCAACGACATTCTGTGTGGCGATGCCCGCATGATCGGTTCCAGGCATCCATAGAACATTTTGTCCCAAAAGCCGTCTGTATCTGCACATGATATCCTGGATCACGTTGTTCAATGCATGACCCATATGGAGTACGCCGGTGACGTTAGGCGGTGGAATCACAATGGAAAAGGGTTGCCTGTCACTTTTATCTTCAGCGTTGAAAAAACCGTTTTCAAGCCAGAATGAATACCATTTCTCTTCAATCTCTTTGGGTGAATATCCTTTATCCAGGGAATCCGAACACATAATACAACTCCTCAAACCCTTTTAACGTGACAGCCCTGTCAGGGGGCGTGTCTTTGTTGTCACAGACTGCCACGTCTTTATATAAAACAGATCCGTCCAAGTATCGTTCATGAAAAAAGGGGATTGAATCAATCCCCGGCACGTTAATAAAAATTTTTAAAAATTAAGTCAATCGTTTAATCTGATCTAAGGCTCATATCATCAAGATCTTTCTTAAGTTTTGATTTAATATCTTCTAGTTCTTGCTTGATCACCTTTTCCAAAACCTCAAAAAAGATTTTTTCAATCCCTCCAGAAAACTTCTTCTCTATAATTTTCTCAAGGGCAGCTTCGATTTCTTTCCAGTCCAGTGATGGTCTGATATGCTCATCATCGTTTCGAGTCAAAGAAACATCGTCGGAAAGAGGCTCTTTCAGCTCAACTGCTTCCTGGGTCAGTTCAATGACCTCCTGGTCTTTTGGGGATGATTCTCCGGTGAACACTTCGGTCAGCTCAATAATATCATCATCATGATCTTGAACCATAAAATCCTCATTTTGTCTTGATTTTAAAGCGTTTGATTTTATTTCTACGAATGCGAAATATATCAAAAGAAATAAAAAGTGTCAACAATTTATGGATAGGTGATCGCATGTAAGGACCACGGAAATTTTAAACCCCACCGATAGAGCAGTGGAAAGGGTTCAGAAACTGCCCCCCATTAATCTGCCACATGCTGCTGTTTCCGGCAATCGCTTGTTCTTCACATACCCCAAACTGAGATCAGAGTGTCGCCGACCAGGGAATCAATTTCATCAATAAGTAAAACGACCGGTTTTGGCGAATTCCTGGCCAGACGGCTGAGGATATTGTTCAGGGCACTGTTGGCCCCGGTGACATTGAGTATTTCAGGCCATACCGCCTTAATTAAGTTCTCTCCAGTGTTGTTTTCAAGCCGTTCGCTCATTTCATTGAGAACGGCGCGAATACCGTCATGGATGTTCTCTCTTGCGGCTTGTGCACTTTCCCACATTGATGTACAGGGCTTGGTATTCTCCTTTGACATTCAGATGCTGTGCCAGGGCAATCATGGAGGTGGTTTTACCGGTTTGCCTGGGGGCATGGAGTACAAAGTATTTTTTCTGTGCAATGAGAAGCAGAATATGTTCAAGATCAAACCGTTCCAAAGGTGGGACCATATAATGATCTTGCAAAACACAAGGACCTGCTGTATTAAAAAATCTCATGCTCAACTCTTTTATTTTTCCATTAAATTAGCTTGATAGCCTACTCAATCTGATATTCAGGCCCTGTCTGACGGTTTCAGCAGATATGCCTTAGGGTGACTGGATAACAAAAAAAATCGGGCAAACTGGTTTTGCACGATCACCTGGTTGACGTTTTCAAGATTGCATCCCAGGTCATACAGATCTGAGGTGACATTTGCGATGATACGCGGACGGTCTTTAGCCAGGACAGATATCATCATTTTGTTCATATCTTGCCTTTGTCAGAAAGCGTGCGAAGCCCATTGATGGCTGTTTTATAGTCAGGTGTCTTAAAAATAGCAGAACCTGCCACAAAGCAATGGGCACCGGCCCTTGCAACGGCTTCCATGGTCTGACTGTTAACGCCTCCATCCACCTGGATGATGGCATTGGAGCCTGCATCAGACAGCATGTTAGACAATGCGGTGATTTTTTTTAAACTGCTGTTTATAAACTGTTGGCCCCCGAAACCGGGATTGACACTCATGATCAGAACAAAATCCAGCATATCTATGATATATTCAATGGAGGACAACGGTGTGGCCGGATTCAGGGCAACGCCTGCTTTAACGTTAAATCTTTTTATCACCTGC
>PDWJ01005987.1_pt1 | contig 10765 bp, 6 predicted proteins | sample 1430881 | NCBI WGS metagenome assembly PDWJ01 (sample SAMN01162460, study PRJNA174530) | Oral metagenome, whole genome shotgun sequencing project. | biome: Marine environment; feature: Marine mammal; material: Swab sample of the gingival sulcus; isolation source: swab sample of gingival sulcus... | reverse complement strand
CCTCTGAAGAACACCTGTTGAATTCCAATCAAAAACTCCGGCAGATCCTGACCCAATCTGCGCTCGATGCTCTACCCCAACCCCTGTATAGCGAGCTTCAACAAGCCGTGAACGTTACTGACCCAGAAAAAGTGCTGACAATTGCGGAAAAAATTCGCGACCATAATCCACAACTCGCAGAGGCCCTGATCAGTTTGACGAAACAATTTCGTTTCGACCTCTTTCAGGAACTATTTGAAGAGATGTAAACCCTTTGCGGCTCCGTATCTTTACGTGGAATGTTTCAAAAAGCTATTTATAATCACTCAACCAGGGCATGCACAATGAACACGGGATATAACATATTATTGGTCGATGACAACCCTCAGAATTTAGCCACCTTATCCCGCATTCTTACAAAGCAGGGGTATCGCGTCCGAACCGCAATAAGTGGTCAAGTCGCCTTGAAGTCGGTTAACAGCATGCTGCCCGATCTCATCTTGCTGGACATTCGAATGCCGGAAATGGACGGCTATGAAGTCTGCCGGCGCTTAAAAAATTCCCCCAAAACCCAAGACATTCCGGTACTGTTCCTCAGTGCTCTTGATGCACCGGAGGATAAAATTGCCGCCTTCGACGTCGGTGGACTGGACTATATTATAAAACCCTTTCATCTCGATGAGGTCATTGCGCGGGTAAAAACCCATCTCGCGCTTCGAACCATGCGAGAACAGCTCCAGACGCAAAATGCCGAATTAAGTCGGTATCGAGACCATTTGGAAGCACTTGTCGAACAGCGCACAAAAGCGCTTCAAGCCAGCGAACAGCAATACCGGTTTTTAGCCGACCACGTCCAGGACGGCATCGTAATTATTCGACAGGGACAGATCGTTTTTGCAAACACGATTTTTGTCTCGATGCTGCAATGTCCCCTCGATCAGCTTCTCGGACAGGAGTTGCTACACCTCTTCCCAGCCCCTTACCGTTCAGGGTTGCGCGATTGGCTGGCTTCTTCACGGTCCTCAAAACAGCAGGACGCCTATAGAATCGAGGTCCTTACCGCTCAAGATCAAAAGATGTGGACAGAACTCGAACAGAGCGAAATTCTCTGGGACAGTCAAACGGCGATTTTGTTAACGATCCGGGATATTCATGAGTGTAAGCTCCGAGAAAGTCGTTTAGAAAAGGAGCGGCAACGACTTCAAAAGGAAAATCTGAAATTTAAGTCTACCCTTCAGGAACGCTATAAATTCGGCGAACTCGTGGGAAAGAGCCCGGGCATGCAACGCGTGTATGAATATATCGTCAGTGCGGCAGCTTCGGATGTGAATACACTGATTATCGGGGAGTCCGGCACAGGCAAGGAGTTAATCGCCCGAAGTCTTCATCAGGCGAGTTCGCGCAGGGATCGGGCTTTTGTACCGATCAATTGCGCCTCCATTCCAGAGACGCTCTTCGAGCGGGAGTTCTTCGGACACCGCAAAGGCGCTTTTACCGGGGCGGATCGCGATACACCCGGTTTTTTCGATCAAGCGCACCGGGGGGTCTTATTTCTGGATGAAGTGACAGAGCTCAGTCCAGGGATGCAGGCCAAGCTCTTGCGGGTTTTGCAAGACGGAGAGTATATTCCTTTGGGAGACACGCACGCAAAACAGGCCGACGTCCTGCTAGTGGCAGCAACAAATAAAGCCTGGAAACCTCTCATTCAAGAAGGAACGTTACGTGAAGATTTTTTCTATCGTATTTGTGTGATTGAAATACAGGTTCCACCACTCCGAGATCGAAAAGAAGATCTGTCCCTGCTAACCGAACACTTTTTAAGTCTCTTCGCCCGTAAGCAAAAGCAAAGCGGACTCAACGCTCTTCCGGTTCCCTCCACCGTGCCGGGAGACATTCAGGAAGCCCTTTATCGTTACAATTGGCCGGGGAACGTTCGAGAATTGCAAAACGTGTTGCAACGCTACCTGGCCACTCAGCATCTCACAGAGGAGCTTGACTTACTTTTACCGCGTCGTCAGGAACACCTCTCCGGCGTTTCGCTGTCACAACTTCCAAGAGGACTTTCTCTGCCCGATGCTGTAAAAGAGTGTGAAAAACAGCTTATCATGCAGGCCCTGGAGCAAAACCGGCAGCACAAAATCAATACGGCTAAAATGCTCGGCATCCCTCGCAGCACCTTGCATCGGAAGATCAAGGAGTATCGCATACGCCCTTGAAGCGGTTGCGACGTAACAACAAAACCGTCTCAAAAATAAGACTGTCTTGCTTTTGAGACATAAGGTTTTATATGCAGAACTCTGGAGATTCTCAGGTGTTTACGAACGTATTGTGTCACATACTTGAGACATTCCTCATAGTCTGCATAGAGTGTGACTCTTCCGCTTTCCCTTTTTATCGAGCGTTTCCAGCTCCCCTCCATCTCTGGCATCAGTTTTGCGTATACAAAACATGTCTTTGCAAAGGCATATGTTAGTTGTCGTTGTCGTTCACTCACACATTATTTAAGGAGAACGGCTTCTTCGGCGATAATTTACTCCCAATTGCAGAAAGTAAATTTTTGTTGAAGCTGCCGGACCTGTATTCATGAAATCTATGGTTAAAGTATTCGCCGTGTTCATTGCTGTAGTGATGTTCGCCTCTTTTGCAAGTGCCCAGTGCAAATATGACCATGACAACAAAATAGTCATCGGCTATTCACAGATTGGCGCTGAAAGCGCATGGCGCGTGGCAAATACCGAATCGATTAAAGCTGAAGCTGAAAAACGAGCGGAGTGCTTCGAATTAAAATTCTCTGACGCCCAGCAGAAACAAGAAAATCAAATCAAGGCCATTCGTTCTTTCATCGCTCAGGGTGTGGATGTAATCGCCTTTTCACCAGTAGTTGAAAGTGGCTTCGAGGCTGTTTTGCGCGAAGCCAAACGCGCCGGAATCCCAGTGATTCTCAGCGACCGTCAGGTCGACGTTGAAGATGACAGCCTGTGGGTCACCTTTATGGGATCCGATTTCGTCGAAGAAGGACGGCGTTCGGCTCAATGGCTGGTTGACAACTATGAGAAGGTCAAACGAGAAGATAAATCTATGGATGAAGTAAATATCGTGGAATTGGTGGGAACTGTCGGTTCCGGACCCGCCAACGATCGTTATGCTGGTTTCAGAGAAGTGCTGGACAACTATCCCAATTTCAAAATCCTGGCCAGCCAGAGCGCCGATTTCACCAGAGCCAAAGGCAAGGAAGTTATGGAAGCCTTCTTGAAAGCTCATGGCGACAAAATCGATGTGCTGTACGGTCATAACGATGATAGCGCTCTCGGAGCCATTCAGGCCATCGAAGAAGCCGGCTACAAACCTGGGAAAGACATCATCATCGTCTCGATCGACGCAGTACGCGGCGCATTCGAAGCCATGGTCGAAGGCAAACTGAATTGTACGGTGGAGTGCAGCCCGCTGCTTGGGCCGCAGATGTTCGACGCGGCTGAAGACCTCGTCAAAGGTCAAGAGATCCCGAAACGCATTATGACTGAAGAAGGCGTGTTCCCGATGGAAGTGGCAGAAGAAACTCTCCCACAAAGAAAATACTAATCCTCCCCCCTCCTGCGGAGGCGTCTTCCGCCTCCGCATCAGCATGTCTTGAGGAGTTCTTATGATGCAATCTTCCAATAATGTAATCGTAGCTATTCATGGACTGAGCAAGACCTTTCCCGGGGTGAAGGCGCTCTCAAATGTCGATTTCACACTTCGGCAAGGAGAAATCCACAGCCTGATGGGAGAAAACGGCGCTGGAAAATCGACGTTAATCAAAGTCTTGACCGGGCTGTACAAACGGGATGGCGGAGAGATTTTCTACCAGGGTCGGCCCTTCGAATTAGCGTCTCCGGTCGAAGCTCCCGAACACGGCATCAGCACCGTCTATCAAGAGATCAATTTGATTCCGGCCTTATCGGTCACGGAAAATATCTATTTAGGCAGGCAGCCCACACGCTTTGGACGAATCGACTGGAAAACCATGCATAAGGGCGCACTCGCCGCATTAAAACGCCTGGATATCGAGATTGACGTCACGCAGCCAGTATCATCCTATTCTGTCGCCATCCAGCAACTCGTCGCCATTGCCAGAGCTCTTGATATTTCAGCCCAGGTTTTGATTCTCGATGAACCGACATCGAGTTTGGACACACCGGAAGTCGAGCGGCTTTTCTCCGTCATGCGAAAACTCAAGGAAGATGGCATCGCCATGATCTTTGTCACCCACTTCATCGACCAGGTCTATGAAATCTCGGATCGCATTACGGTCTTACGCAACGGAGAATTGGTCGGAGAATATGAAACAGCATCATTGCCGCGTATGGAATTGGTTTCAAAAATGCTGGGGCGGCAACTGGATGATTTTGAAGGGCAAGATCAGAAAATGAGGAACGACGAAGCACCGCAGCACAAGACCTTTTTTCAGGTTCGCGGTATGGAACGGAAAGGCGCAATTTCGGCGTTCGATCTGGATATTCGTGAAGGCGAAGTCCTGGGGCTAGCCGGTTTGTTAGGCTCAGGGCGAACTGAAATGGCGCGTTTACTGTTCGGCATCGATAAGGCTAGCGCCGGAAAAGCAGAACTGGATGGCCGGGAATGTATCATGTCATCGCCGCGGAAAGCGATCGCCCAGCGTTTCGGATTTTGTCCGGAAGATCGGAAAGCAGAAGGAATTATTCCCGATCTGACGGTCCGCGAAAATATCATCCTGGCTCTACAGGGTAGCCGTGGAGCCTTTAACACCCTGTCCAAAAAACAACAGGATGAGATTGTGGGTAAATATATCGATGCGCTGGACATCAAAACTCCAACAGCAGAACAATTGGTCAAAAATCTGAGCGGCGGTAATCAGCAAAAAGTGATTCTGGCCCGCTGGCTGGCCTCGAACCCGCGATTTTTAATTTTAGATGAGCCGACGCGCGGCATCGATGTCGGAACCAAGGCCGAAATTCAACGTTTAGTCCTCGAATTAAGTGGGAAAGGCATGGCCATTCTCTTCATTTCATCGGAATTGGAAGAGGTCACTCGTTGCAGCGATCGAGTGGTGGTCTTACGGGATCGCCAAAAACTCGCCGAACTGCTTGGCGACCAGATTGAAGAGCATCAGATCATGCATACCATCGCCAGCAAGGGGGTAGCAGCATGAGTTCATGGGAAATGCGCCTGAAAAGCGAAAGTTTTCAACGAGTTTTGTGGCCCTTTGTGGCCTTAATCGCCATTCTTCTGTTTAACCTGTTTTTTACACCTGGCTTTTTCCATATCGAGATCAAAAGCAATTTCGAACTGACCGCCCGTTCACTCGCGAAACTCGAACCACTCATGCCGGAAGAAACGTTTCAGAAGTTGAGCAAGCTGAAAGATCAGGATTATACCGACGAAAAGAATTTTTTAGAGGTGGTCGCGGATACAATCGGGGTGGAAGAACTGGCACGGCATCAAACAGCTATTCTGGAGCACGTTCGCCGTGAACGCCGACTGTTCGGCAGTCTGGTAGACATCGTGAATCGCGGAGCGCCGATTATGCTTCTCACAATCGGCATGACCCTGATCTATGCCACAGGCGGTATCGATCTGTCGGTCGGCTCGGTGCTCGCGATTTCCGGGGCGATGGCGGCCTTTCTTATTCGTCCGGGCTATGCATCCGGAGTGCTGGAATATCCCGATCCACCGACCTCTATCGCGTTCGTCATTCTTATTCCTTTGTTGGTCTCGGTGCTGGCGGGACTTTGGAATGGCTTCCTGGTGGCCTACGTCGGCGTACAGCCGATTATCGCAACCTTAATTCTGATGGTCGCCGGACGCGGTATCGCGCAATTGATTATCAAAGGGCAGATTGTCGTTTTTATCCATGAATCTTTTGAGTTTATGGGTGGCGGATTCTTATTTGGCCTGCCCTTTCCGGTCATACTAATGCTGCTGGTGCTGGCGATCATCTATGTGTTGACCCGCAAAACTGCCCTGGGCATGTTTATCGAAGCGATCGGAGCGAATCCGACGGCCAGCCGGTTTATGGGCTTGCGGGCACGGCAAATTAAGCTGCTGCTCTACGTCTTGTCGAGCCTGCTTGCCGGAATTGCCGGCTTGATCATCTGTTCCGATATTCGCGGAGCCGATGCTAATAATGCAGGGTTATTTTTCGAATTAGATGCGATCGCTTCGGTCATTATCGGAGGCACAATCTGGGGGGGACGTTTTTCGCTGGCCGGGTCGATGCTCGGCGCACTGATCATCCAGAGCTTGACAACCACCATTCTGACTCGCGGCATTCCGCCAGAAGTCACATTAGTGTACAAGGCGATCGTGATTATTCTCGTGGCCTTGATCCAATCTGAGAGCTTCCGACGACTGTTTACACAGTATTTGACGAACCTGAAAGTCTTTTCTCCCAAAGCACCGTCAAGACCTCGCGAAGTAAACGGCGAGTCATAATTGCCAATTGCCAATTGATCATGATCACCAGGCAATTCATACAGGAGTCATCATGTTATGAAAATACGCTTAAATCAAAGAAATGTCCCGATTATGGCAACCTTTGGGGTCTTTGCGCTTATCTATCTGATCGGGTCGTTACTCTACCAGAATTTCTTTTCCCTGCGAGTCTTTTGTAACCTGTTTTACGATAATGCTTTTGTCGGCGTGATCGCAGTCGGTATGACCTTCGTGATTATCTCTGGCGGCATTGATCTGTCGGTTGGGTCGGTCATCGCCTTCACTGGCGTGTTTATGGCAAAGCTGATTATGGAGTATCAGGTACATCCATTTTTTGCTATGCTCTTCTCGCTCACGATCGGAGCCCTGTTAGGATTTATGATGGGCTGCATTATCCACTATTTCAAACTGCCAGCCTTTTTGGTGACGCTTGTCGGGATGTTTCTGATGCGGGGTCTGGCATTCCAGGTCACGCTTAATTCAATTCCGATCCGGCATAACTTTGTCGACAGTATTGTCTATTTTGGTATCCCACTCACGAAACGAGTCTATTTTTCCGGTCTGGCGCTGCTTTTTTTGCTTGTCGTACTCGGAGGAGTGTATGTGTCGCATTTTACTAAATTCGGACGCAATGTCTATGCTATCGGCGGTAACGAACAATCAGCGATTTTAATGGGCTTGCCGATCGGAAAAACCAAGATTCTGATATATACCATGAACAGCACCCTGGCCGCGCTGGCCGGTATCGTGTATACGATGTATACCGTGTCGGGCTATCCGCTGGCAACTGTCGGCCTGGAACTCGATGTCATTGCCTCGGTCGTAATCGGCGGAACGCTGCTGACCGGTGGGGCCGGCTATGTCGAAGGAACGCTGCTCGGTGTGCTGATTCTCGGCCTGATTCAGACGATCATCACCTTTCAGGGAACACTCAGTTCCTGGTGGACCAAAATTTTTATCGGTATTTTGCTTTCCGCTTTTATTCTCCTGCAAACCTATATTTCCAAAACAGCTACGACGCAAAAATCTGGACCGGCGTAATAGAGCTGCTCAAAGCCCTGTAGAGATCTCAATCCCCGCAGGGCTCACCTCCTTCCCCTCTATTCGAGTGTACTCAGAGCGTCTGCCTCACAAAAACTCATATGCATGTTTTCTCATTTGACAATGGTAATCCCATCGAAAGAGCCATTGCGTGAAATCTATGCTAAAATTCCTTCGCTATTCTTTTTAAGATCCTCAAGTCACTCATCATACAATCATAAAATATGACAGCCATAGAACATGACGAAGCTTAAAAAAATTCTTGCACTTTTCGACATACTGTTGACAGTATGGCATATCGACGCAAGATAATCTGACTTCCTTTAAGAGTTGTACCTGTGACCATCCCTTTTCACAGGCGCGCACATGAATGTGTCAACGCGACATGCGCCAACAGGGATGTTGGCAAGTACATAGGAGTTGTCATGAGCGGGGCGCTCACCCGGCATGATGAAAACCATATCAACTCTGCCGAGGTTTAAAACCCTGATAGGGTTATTTTCACCGGATGCAAAACGTCTGGGAGTTGTTCAGGCGAAAATAAGCCGGCATGATGCGGTCGTCGTTGGGGGACAATACGTTGATCCGCAGACTGGTCAGATGTACCTGCGGATTGTGGGCGTGTTACATCCTGACAGCGAACATTGTATCCTGATGGTCGCGAATATCGAACCAGAGCGTTCACCGCAAAAGCTCCCAGTGAACTGCATAAGCTGGGCATTACGTTCAAGGTCATCGAATCATTGCAATATCTTCCAGTACAGGGAAATTGACATTCCAGAAATAGAGACAATACCCGACGGCTATTTACAACACATAGAAGGAATAGTATTATGAAAAATACACAGCCGAATTTCATTTTTATTCTGCTTGACGATTATGGCTGGAAAGACAGTAGCTGCTACGGCAGCAGCTTTTACGAAACACCGAATATCGATCGCCTTGCCACTGAAGGCATGCGCTTTACCGATGCCTATGCCGCTTGCCCGGTTTGCTCGCCAACTCGCGCCAGCATCATGAGTGGCAAATATCCGGCAAGCGTTGGAATCACGGATTGGATCGACCATGCCGGAGAAATTCATCCTTGCCGGGGAAAGCTGGTAGATGTTCCTTATCTCAAAAACCTTCCGCAGGAAGAAACCACAATCGCGGCAACATTACGAGCCAATGGCTATCACACCTGGCATGTTGGCAAATGGCATCTGGGAAAAGAAGCCTTCTACCCCGATCGACACGGCTTTGAAGTCAATGTCGCCGGATGTCATTGGGGGAAGCCGATCAACGGTTATTTCAGTCCCTGGAGCATCCCGACGCTGGAAGACGGCCCCGAAGGCGAATATCTGCCGGATCGTTTGACCGATGAAGCGATCAAACTAATTCAAAACAACGATGGCAGTCCGTTTTTCCTGAATCTCTGGTATTATCTCGTGCATACGCCGATTCAGGCCAAAGCGGAAAAAATCAAAAAATACGAAGAAAAAGCCAAAGCCTTAGGGCTAGATCAACAAAAAACTTTTGAAGAAGGCGATTTCTTTCCCTGTGAACACAAAAAGGAACTGCGAATCACACGGCGTCTTTTGCAATCTGAACCGGCCTATGCTGCTATGATCGAAAGCATGGACGAGAATGTCGGGCGTGTATTGGCTGCATTAAATGAAACCGGCTTAACTGACAATACCGTCATCTTTTTCACGTCCGATAACGGTGGACTCGCTACAGCGGAAGGCTCACCGACCTGCAATGCGCCTCTGGCCGAAGGTAAAGGCTGGATGTATGAAGGTGGCACGCGGGAACCATTGATTGTCAGATGGCCCGGTCGAATCGAGGCTGGAAGCATCTGCGACGTGCCAGTCAGCAGTCCCGATTTTTATCCGACGATGTTGGACATGGCAGGATTGGATTTGCTGCCTGAACAACATTGTGATGGTGAGAGCATATTGCCATTGCTTAAAGGCGGCAACACAATGAAACGGGAGGCTATTTTCTGGCATTATCCCCATTATGGCAATCAAGGCGGCACTCCCGGTTCATCAGTACGATGCGGCGACTATAAACTGATCGAATTTTTCGAGGACGGACGGCTTGAACTCTACAATCTGCGCGCTTGTCGAAGCGCATCCTGATGTCGCCAAACGCCTGCACAACTTACTCGTACAATGGCGCGAACAGGTCGAGGCCAACATCCCGCAGCCGAATTCGAATTATGTGCCCTGGCAATAAGAACTGGGGCGATTGGAAGGAAAGAATGTACCTGGATGCCGCCGAATTTTTGGACGCCTTCAAGGCGTGGAAAGCGTTGTAGAGCAGAGCTCGGACTCTCATAGTAGCTCATCGTCGCGGTTAGACAATTGATGAAAATGAATAATATGAGTCACACACACGATATTGAGAACGGGCATCCCACGGTAACGCTTTCAGAATGAGAGAAAGAAGGCAAAATGGCTTTCAGATTTGATCGAAGAAGGCCTGTGAATGACGACAATCAGGCTTAAAGTGCTCACGAAAAAAGCAGTGACATTTTACGGAAAAAACAAATCGTATTCACGTGAATACGGGAGAGAGATTGGAGGGATTGACCACGAGGTATGGACAATATGGAGCGATGTAAGCCACCAGAGGTGAGCACGATGAGGGGTAGAAGAAGAGAAGAGGAAAGCATATAAATTACCCTAATATACAAGAGAGTAAACAGCTGTGATCACAATCAACTATTGACAAAACTCTTAATGAAAATATACTGAAAATATGATGGATAAGAATACACGCATGTTGTGTATGAACCCCTTGAAAGAAAAGGAATTGATGACATGATCACCAGTCAACACGTTTACCACTTTATCGAGCAGTGATTCGTCAACATGCACAGTCAATCATCAATAACACCTTGATGGATGCTGAGGAGGCAGTCCATAATTTGCAACTTGTACTTGCAGCCTATGAATCAGCCCAACACCGAGGAGCTGTGCAAAAGATTGCCTGAAATTTTCATCAATCCGAAACTATCATCCGTCAACATCCAGCTTATGTTTGATAACTAAAAGAGAGGAAGCGTTATTATGGACTTACAACTCAAAGAAAGAATCGTGTTAGTTACAGGTGGCAGTATTGGAATTGGCTATGCCGTGGTTGAAGCCTTTGCACGTGAAGGAGCACATGTTATCGCTTGTGCGAGGGATGAGAAACGCCTGAGTACGGCGATGAAAACGTTACAAGAGCAATATCCTCTGTCAAAAATTTTTGCCAAACAGGCAGATGTCTCGAAGCTGGAAGACATTGAAGCGCTGGTACAGTTTGT
>PDWJ01005246.1_pt1 | contig 10766 bp, 8 predicted proteins | sample 1430881 | NCBI WGS metagenome assembly PDWJ01 (sample SAMN01162460, study PRJNA174530) | Oral metagenome, whole genome shotgun sequencing project. | biome: Marine environment; feature: Marine mammal; material: Swab sample of the gingival sulcus; isolation source: swab sample of gingival sulcus... | reverse complement strand
CTGAACATGGATGCTTGTGGATCAATCTCGCCGCGCATTGGTAGACCTCAGTCGAAGATTTACGCTATTGTACTTCATATAGGCTTTTTCAACAGGCTGATAGTCAAAAGGGCCGTTTTTGGGGGAAATATGCAGGCCCGGTACCAGCAACCTGAGGGCGTCGGCAATATCGGTAAAAGCGCCGTCGCGAATCTGCTCCGCGCTGATAATCTCCAACTGATTCCCGTATTGCTCAAGCATCTGCGGTATGGTTTCTTCAAGCTGGGTGCCGTAAACCGTGACTTCTTCCAGTTCGGTATCAGCGGCTGCCACAGGCATTGAATTCGACAAACAAGCTGTTGCCAAGGTCAATGTTAAGGCGGTGTAGTGTTTCATGGTTAACTCCTTTTTAAGCATTCGCGACTTACTCATGCCAGTCGCAACGATGAAAAAAGGAGGAACACAAAGAGCGGCGCAACACAGACGCTTACCGCACTTTACCTCAATCGCGAAGACAAGAGCATTCATCTCTGGCAGGTATTCGGACTCAGGAGCATCGAGCCAAAGGCTCGGCCTAACCCGGATAATTCACCAGTACGCCGGCTACTCTGCTATTGTTCATTTAATATCAATGAGTTATGCCATGAGTAGCGGTAAAAATACATGTACAGTTAGCACCTAAATGGTTTTTCGAAAAAAATGACTTCGAATCTTGCCCAAAATCATTCAAACCGTAGCTACCGCTACGCTGTTCATGATGTTTGAGCAACCTTCTTTGTCCTTTTGTCCGAAAATTCCATTTACTGATGAAATATCCGGCCTAAATCAACGGCTTCCCATTTTTACAATAAAAACAGTGCCTGCGTTGCTATCGGATAGGGCCTGCCCCCCGCTGTATCGGGTAGAGCCTGCCCCGCTTTTCGGGTAGAGCTTGCCCCGCTTTTCGGGTAGAGCCTGCCCCGCTGTATCGGGCAGAGCATGATAGCTGCGCGTGTCGACGTCGTTCTCCAATACCGCTGCGCGTCAGTTCCGGAATCTAACCGGATTCCCTTTTCAATCGCCCGTTCGCACGGGCCATCACCAGAGCGAGGCTAGACTACCGGACTGAGAAACACTCTGCAAGCAGCTTATCGCCAGCTACAGCCCTCTTTTTGCCTCACTGTTTATTGCCACACTGTGTCACTGTCGCACTACTGCACCACGGATTCACCCTGTTTATTGGCAGATAATTTTTTGGCCTCCGCGGCATTGCCGTCAAACAGGCGTTTCAAACTAACGTCGGGGTCTTGCCAGGGGCCCTCGACGTGATACACCATACTGGCGATTTTATCAATTTGATCGCCAAATACCTGCCCCGCCAAAAACAGCCCCGCCGCCAACGGCCAGGCACCGGAAGCCGCAGCCACCAGCGGGAGATTGTTGGTCACCGGCAAAACAACGCCCAATTCTGCGTCCATCGTTTGCGCAAGCACATTGGCGTTGCCGCGCAAATTGAAACGACTGGAGCGGCCGTTCACATCCACATAATTTATCGATACATTATTTTGGGAAAGGGCAATATCGCCGCTGATATTGTCAAACACAATACCGGATTTCACCAGCGGCGAGATATCCAGACTCAAGCGCGAAACAAATTCCGCCAGATTCAAAATACCAATAACCCGCAGTGTGTTTGAGGTTGCAGTACTGGCTTTGAGAAAACGCCCCTCGCCAACACTTAATTGCAGACTACCTCGCGCATCTATCAGGCCCACGTTCTGCGGCGCACCAGGCCAGGTCATATCAATACTAAATTCGCCGTTTTTAGTTTCAATAACACGCTGATAGCCCCGCTCAGCCAAGACATCGCCAAGATTGGAAAAATGCAATTGACCATCAAAGCGCGTCCAGGCGAACTCACCCCTGCGCCACAGCAAACGTCCGGGAGCGTCTGATTTCAATTCAAGGCCCGAAACAAGACCCACAATGTTACTGGCGTCAATCTGCTCTTTTTGCACGGCCAAATCAAAACGCAAACTACCCAGCATTGCGCCTTTATTCGATAATTGTTTCACAGTGACCGCCATGGGCGGCCAGGCTCTATCCGTATTGATTATGTCGTCGACGGTATCCCCACTCTCAAAAAGTGCCAGATCAAGCCGGGGAATCTGTATCTGCAGGCCCTCTCCATCTGGATTTGGAAGCAATGAAAACTTCGCCAAACCATTGCTGGCCTGAATTTGCCAGGACTGGGCATTTTGATGAGCGCTTAACCGCACTTGGGTAAATTCCCGACCGAGTAATTGTAATTTTCCAACGTTGAGCTTATCCACTGCCAGCAGTTTGACATTCGGCTGGTCACTGCCCGTTAAGAAATATCGCCACACTGTGTCTTGCCACTGCTCGACGTTTAACTCCTCAACCGAGCCGTTTAACACATACTGGCCTGATTCAACACTTGCTGGTTCCTCGCCGATACCAATGCTTGCGCTTTTCAGCTCGTGGCCCTGTACCGCAATATCCGCCAATAATGTCGAACCTAAAACCACGCGCGCCGTTCGAATATCACCATCTAAAGGCACGCGAACCTGTAAGGAGCTTTTCTCCTGTTTGTTTTTGCCCCAGGGTTTTGGCACATCCAGCGCCACACCGCGTAAGTTACTGCTGATATATAAAAGCGGTGCTTCACCCTTGGCTAAGGATACCCGCCCCTTTAATGCAGCGGTGCCGCTGGCAAGCTTTAGCGGCTTGGCCTGTAACCACTGCCGCACTCGCTTCATCGCCACATCGGTACGGAAGCGAATGTCCAACTCAGCATTTTCTACGCTGTGTTGCTTAAGCGAAATTGACAGGGGTTTGCCCCATAGTTTTGCCTTCAGTTTCCTCGATGAAAAACCTCTGGCAGTCGAATAACGCAACGCACCGCTGCCATCTGTCAAGCTGAGGCCGGCTGCGCCCAGGCTTAAGCCTAAATCTTCAAATTCGGTGCGCACCTTCACCACAGGCGGTGTATTTGTGTTTGCAAGATTGAGGACTAAATCCAGATCCCCCAACACCTGACCGCTGGCTTGCCAATCAAGTAAAGCACCGCTGCTCAGTTTTTTCAGGGGCGAACGGTTAATCAGTTTCAGTCCATCTGCGGCGGGACCCTCCGCCTTGGCGACGACACCCAAGGTCACTTGCCGCTTGTTATCCCTGTACACCTCCGCATTAACCTGGTGTAAGGCAAGGTCATACAGACGCCCCCGCTCCCCCCAGATGCTGGCGCGCTCGTCATCGACAAAGACCAGCCCCGCAAAATCCTCAAGCGGCGGCCATTGCGGATCAAACTGCAGGGCAAGGTCTTTGGCATCAACAAACAACTGTATCGTGCGCCTGTCGTTAGCGCGCGCACGCAAACTACCACGCCACAAAAACCCCGCATCCAGCACTTTGGCAGCGGCATTATCAGCCACCGCCCGATCTATCCAACTGCGTAAATCAGCGGGTAACACATGGGGCACAAATTTTTTGCGGTAGCGCGGATGACTGTCTTTTAAGCCAACCAGCAGTCCCATTTTCGGCCCCTCAGGAGTGTGGTGGAAGGGTAGGTTCAAGTCCAACACAGCCCGCGCCGCACCCTCTTCGCCAGTCGTCTCTATCAAGCCCGAATGCAGTAGCAGACGCTCTGCACTCCACCCCAGGCGAATAGTGGCGAGCACAGTGTCAAACAGCAAAGGATGGTGGTAAGCCACGGGTACGCGCAGGGCAAAGTCCTCGGTGTCCACCAACACATCAGCCTGCCCGCGATGGTCACCACGGATATAGCCGCTTACCCCGCTTAGACCCACGCCGTAATCCCAGGGATCCACCGCCAACGCGTTGAAACGCGCACTGCCCGACCAGGTCTTGGCGGGCTCGCGATAATCAGCGACCGCCAGCTCCAGCTCACTGACGAAACCCCGCGGTCGCAAGGTAGTGATCAAGTCAGCGGCGGCCTCGGGTAGAGCATCGCTGGCCAATAAGAAATGCGTCGCTTGATCCACATGCAGGGCCTGAGCACGCAATTGCACATTCTGGCCCTGTACCTGCACCTGTAACGCGGGCAATTGCCACGACACCGAGTCATCGCTGGCGTTAAAATCATTCATCCACAGCCGAAACACACCGTCGCGCTGTTGCAGGCGCGCTTTAAACGACAAATCATCCAGGGCCAGGTGCCAGGGGTGGGTCGTTTTGCCCTTCAGGTTTAAACGATCAACTTTAGCGGTCACGGTCACGCGCGGCTCACCTTTGCGCCAGCGCAGCCAAGAATCGATACTGGCCGTACCGGTGACCGCGCCCACACCGTAGGTCAGCGCTTCGGGCAGGTATTCCAGCAGTGTTTCCAGCTCGCCGGTATCAAAGCGACTGAATAACTGACCGTCGAAATTGTCGAGATCTCGCGGGTCGCCCACACCGCTGCCCGCCACTTGTATTTCAGTGCCCGAATTCAACACATTGATAAGCCCCCGCAGATTACGCTTACCCCCGTTGGTACTAAAACGAAGATTTAAACGTAAATCACGGCGCTGGCTATTGGCTTTGGTTAATAACAGGGAATTATCGATCAAGCTGACGTGCTTCAAGGCCAGCAGGAAATCCAATAGCTGATCGCCCAGCTCGCCCTCGCCCGCCGGCAAACCGGGAAATACCAGACGTCCCGATGCTTCCATGTGCGCTTTCAGTGCCAACTGCTCCAGCGTGGCCTCTGAAATTTTAGGCGCCAGACTCAGCAAGCTCGCCAGCACATCCACCTTGACACTACCGCGACTGAGCGCCACAGGTGTGCTCTCGGCGTTTTTTCCGCGCACCGTAAGCCCCTCAAAGACCAGCACTGGCGAAAAAAACTGCCAATCTCCACGCACACCCTCTGCGTCGATCACAAAAGGTAGACGCTGATTGAGCTGCGTAATAATTGAATGCTGCCACGGCGACAGGTTCGCCATCGCATAGCGACCCGCTCCCACATAGACAGCCAATAACAACAGCGCGGTAATCAGCAGCGCCCAGCACAGGCGTCCCAGTCGGTGCAGCAGGGAGCGTGCATCAGCCTCTACGGTCACACAGTCACTCCCGCAACGTGCGGGCCGCTGTCGCAAGTGACTTCCCCGCATCTTGTCATGGTTAAACCTCTTTGCGCCAGTTATAGCAGCACAATATCAAACTGTTCCTGAGTATACAGGGGCTCGACCCGAAATTTTAGGGTCTTGCCGATGCTCTCCTCCAGATCGGCGACGCAGGCGGAAGCCTCATCGTGCAAATAGTCCACCACCGCCTGCGAGGCCAGCACCATTAAGGAATGATTTTCCCAGCTATGACCCTCGCGCTGAATTTCCCTGAAAATGTCATAGCACACCGTTTCGCAGGATCTTACCACGCCGCGCCCGGCACAAGTTGGACAGGTCTCACACAGAGAATGCTGCAAGCTATCGCGACTGCGCTTGCGGGTCATTTCCACCAGGCCAAGGTCGGATACACCGGAAATGCTGTGGCGCACGCTGTCGTTCTGCATGGCGCGATTGAGTGCCCGCTGCACCTGGCGCTGGTGCTCAACATCGCACATATCGATGAAGTCGACAATGATGATGCCGCCCAGATTTCTCAAGCGAACCTGCCGTGCCAGCGCCACCGCCGCTTCCAGATTGGTTTTAAACACGGTTTCTTCCAGATTGCGGCCGCGCACAAAAGAGCCGGTGTTGACATCGATCATGGTCATTGCCTCGCCCTGGTCGAACACCAGATAACCGCCGGATTTTAAGGGCACAGTGCGTTCAAGCGCACGCGCAATATCCGCTTCCACATTGTGCTGCTCAAACAGCGGGCGGGCATCGGTATACAAGCGCACAAGCGATGCTATCTCCGGCACGTAATCCTCACAGAACGCCTTGAGCGTATCGTACAACGCCGAATTGTCCACCAGCACTTGAGTGGCGTCCTCCCGCGCCATATCGCGTAATACGCGCTGCCCCAGGGCGAGATCTTCGTACAACAGTCGCGGTCCCGTGGCAAGTTTTACACGGCGCTGCAGCGCCGCCCAGAGTCGCTTTAAAAACCTTAAATCGGCAGCGAAGGCGGCGCTGTCCATACCCTCGGCCACCGTGCGCACAATAAAACCATGCGTTTGCTCCATCGGCTCATGCGTCAAAGCCTCGTCCAAACCCTGCAGCAAACGCTCGCGCTCGGCCTCATCCTCTATACGTTGCGATACCCCTCGACGGGAATTGTTTGGCACAAACACCATGTAGCGCGCGGGCAAGGTCAGCTCCGTGGTCACCCTCGCACCCTTGCTACCCACCGGTGCGCGCACGATCTGCACCACCAGTTTTTTACCCTCGGCCAGATACTCCGAGATCAACGGCGCTTCCCCATTGCCCTTTTTGCGCGCTGCGGATAAATCCGACACATGCAAAAATGCGCTGCGTTCAAGACCGATATTGATAAAGGCCGCTTCCATACCAGGCAGTACGCGTTCAACCTTGCCCAGATAGATATTGCCCACCAATGAGCGCCCTGCACTGCGCTCAACCAGCACCTCTTGCACCAAACCGTTTTCCAGCAGCGCGACGCGGGTTTCGGTAAGCGTCTGGTTAATCAGAATCTCGCTGCCACTACTCACGCTGTACCTCCGCTTAAACGTGTCGCAATGCCCGCGGCATTTAGCAGGCTGTTGGTCTGCGCAAGGGGTAGTCCCACCACATTGCTGTAACTACCCTCTATGCGCTCGACGAACACACCGGCCAGACCCTGGATGGCGTAGCCACCCGCCTTGTCCCAGGGCTCGTCCGTAGCGAGATAGGCACTGATCTGCGCCTCGCTAAGCGGCGCAAATTTCACCCGTGTCTCGGCTATATCCTGAAACGACACGCCGTCGCAACGCAAATACACCGCACTGAAGACGCTGTGCCAGCCATCACTTAAGCGCGTGAGCATGGCGCGGGCGGCGTCCTCATCAGCTGGCTTGCCCAGAATAAGCCCCCCAGACACCACCGCAGTATCGGACGCCAACACCCGCTGCGCCTGGATGGCCTGGGCTTTTTCTCTGGCCATACGCAGTACATACTCGCCTGGGTGCTCATCCGCGTTCGGGGTTTCGTCGATATCCGCCGCTTGCACCTCAAACTCGGCCAGGATCTGCGCTAACAGGGCTTTGCGCCGCGGTGAAGCCGAGGCCAGAATCAGTGGTTTCACCCTCATGATTACTCCACCTTAAAGCGTCTGCGCACCCGGCGCAGCAGCGAAAACAGCCAGGGCCACAACACAGTGCTGGTAATTGCCGGCAGAAGAAAGCGCAAGTCCGGCGCACCTCTACCGGCCAGGCTTTGCACCCACTGTCCACAAAACTGATACAAGGCCACCAGCAGCAACACCACTCCCGCCTGTTGCCACAGAGCAAACAAGCGAAAGCGCTGGTACAACAGCAGCGCGATATAGGTCGTCAACACCAGCGCCAGCGCGTTCTGGCCGAGCACCGCGCCGTACAGCACATCCGCATAAAGCCCAAGCAGCAAAGCCGTGGTGAGCCCAACGCGATGGGGGATCGCCACCACCCAGTACACCACCACCAACATCAGAAACGGCGGTCGCCACCAGCTCAGCACCGTTGGCAAAGGAACAATTTGCAAGAAAGCGGCAAGGGCAAAGCTCAGCAGTACCACCCAATAGGCGTGGGCGCGCGGCTTCATTGCTGCTCTACACCGGAGAACACCAACAACACATAGCGGCCGCGATCCAGCGCCGCCATGGGGGCAGCCAGAACTTTGGCGAATGCCTGGCCGGGGCTGCGCTCCACCATCGACACCACGGCGACTGGATAGCCCTTGGGAAAACGACCGCCGAGGCCGGATGTCACCAACACATCACCCTCGTGAATATCCGTGGTGGCGGGAATATGGTGCAGTTCCAGCACATCCAGCCGCCCCACACCTTCGGCGACACCGCGCACGGCATTGCGATTAACTTGCACCGGTACCGCATGGGTGGCATCGCTAACGAGCAGCGCTCTGGCCTGGTTTTCAGACACTCGCAACACCTGCCCCACCAGCCCCTTATCATCGATCAGAGGTTGGCCAGGGTAGGCACCGTCCGCCGCACCGCGGTTGATAATGATCTCATGGCGCGCAGGATCCGGCGTCACGCCAATCACTTCCCCTACCAGAATATCGTCCTGCAACAGGGCACCGGAGTTAAGCAGGGCGCGCAAACGGGTGTTTTCCGTGCGCAGGGACACCATCTGCAGGGATCGCCCCTGCAACACCAGGTTTTCCCTGCGCAGGCGTTGATTTTGTTCAATTAACTGATCGCGGGACTGAAAATACCCCTGGCTGCCAGACACCAACCGCGCGGGTAAATCGGCCAAATAAATAAAGGGTTGCACCGCTGCGGTGAGCACCGAGCGGGTTTTGTCGAGGCGTGCGTCGAACAGGTCAAACGCGATAAAGGCGATCGCCACCGCAAGCACCAGTACCAAACGCAGGTGAACAGAGGTTTGCTTGACAAATAGGGGCTTTATGGCAACACCTCGGCGTCAGTGCTGTCTTCAGTCGCTGGAGAGCAGACCAATCATACGTCTATCCATACGCTCAAGCGCCATACCGCCACCGCGCGCCACACAGGTCAGCGGGTCTTCCGCTACGACCACCGGCAGACCGGTTTCTTCGGCGATCAGCTTGTCGATATCGCGCAGCAAGGCACCACCGCCGGTGAGCACGATGCCCGACTCGGCAATATCTGCTGCGAGTTCCGGTGGTGACTGCTCCAAGGCGCCCTTGACTGCCTGCACGATGGCCTGCAGGGTATCTTCCATGGCCTTGAGCACTTCATCACTGTTTAAGGTAAAACTCCTGGGTACGCCCTCGGCCAGATTACGACCGCGCACATCAATTTCGCGCAGTTCACTCTCTTTGCAGGCGCAGCCCACTTCCTGTTTGATACGTTCAGCGGTGGAATCGCCAATCAAACTGCCGTAATGTCGGCGCACGTGGGCGACAATCGCCTCATCAAAACGATCACCGCCAATGCGTACGGAATCACTGTACACCACGCCGTTTAGAGAAATAATCGCGATTTCGGTGGTGCCACCACCGATATCCACTACCATACAGCCTCGGGCTTCCTCAACTTCAAGACCGGCACCTATCGCCGCGGCCATGGGTTCTTCTATCAAGCGCACTTCCCGCGCACCCGCGCCGCGGGCGGACTCCTCAATTGCGCGGCGCTCTACCTGGGTTGATTTGCAGGGTACGCAAACCAGTACACGAGGGCTTGGGCGAATAAAACGCGAATCGTGCACCTTGGAAATAAAGTGCTGCAACATTTTCTCAGTTACTTCAAAATCGGCGATAACGCCGTCTTTGAGAGGGCGAATGGCCACGATATTGCCGGGCACCCGCCCCAGCATGCGTTTGGCCTCGGTACCCACCGCCTCGATGGTTTTTTGACCGTTGTGGGTGCGAATTGCCACCACCGAGGGCTCATCCAGAACAATGCCCTGATTGGGCACGTAAATCACAGTGTTGGCGGTTCCCAGATCAATCGAAAGATCATTGGAAAACATTCCGCGCAGTTTTTTCAACATGAAATCTATTACCTTGCAATACGATTGGACGAGCCTGAGCGTTGCGTCTTGGCCGACTCTTTCTTCATCGACCAGTCCGCGACACCAGCACGCGATCATTGCCTATCTTCAAAATCCAGCAACTGTACCAATCACGGGGATTTTGAGCAAGGCGCAAATGTGTTAAGTTTGCCCTCGCGACGCGGCAGCAGCGCTTTATTCGCCTGCCCCGCCCAGCCAAACAGGATGACCTGACTATCACGAACCTAAGGACAACTATGGCCATTTCAGAAGAAACCATCGCCGATATTGCCGATCTGGCAAAAATCCGTATCGATGCCAGCCAGACCCACGAGGTCAACGAGCGCCTCAACGCCATTTTGGGTATGGTTGAGCAATTACAAGCGGTGGACACCACAGCGGTGGAACCTCTGGCCAACCCACTGGACGCGCACCAGCCCCTGCGCGCCGACGAGGTTACCGAAACCAATCGGCGCGAGGCCTACCAGGCCATCGCCCCCGCGGTAGAAGACGGCCTCTACCTCGTACCCAAAGTGATTGACTAAACGCCACCCAAACTTTAGAGAGCGACCATGTATCATTTATCTCTCGTCGAGCTTGCCAACGGGCTGGCAAACGGCGATTTTTCCAGTGTTGAGCTGACCCGGCATTTCCTTGAACGCATCGACCGCTACGACGGCGAGCTGGGCAGTTTTATCACTACCTGCCCGGAACAGGCTCTGGCACAGGCCAAAGCCGCCGATGCACGCCTGCAAGATGGCAGCGCCCAACGACTGACCGGCATTCCCATCGCGCAAAAAGACATCTTTTGTACCCGAGGGGTGCGCACCAGCTGCGCATCGAAAATGCTGGACAACTTCATACCGCCCTACGATGCCACGGTGGTATCGCGCCTGAACGAAGCCGGCATGGTGATGCTGGGCAAAACCAACATGGACGAGTTCGCCATGGGCTCATCCAACGAAACCAGCTTTTACGGGGTGTGTAAAAATCCCTGGGATACCACTAAAGTGCCCGGCGGTTCATCCGGCGGCTCCGCCGCTGCGGTCGCCGCGCGCCTCGCACCCGCAGCTACCGGCACCGACACCGGCGGTTCGATCCGCCAGCCGGCAGCGCTCTGCGGCATTACCGGCCTGAAACCCACCTATGGCCGTATTTCCCGCCTCGGCATGGTGGCCTTTGCCTCAAGTCTCGATCAAGCCGGCCCCATGGC
>PDWJ01005245.1_pt1 | contig 10766 bp, 13 predicted proteins | sample 1430881 | NCBI WGS metagenome assembly PDWJ01 (sample SAMN01162460, study PRJNA174530) | Oral metagenome, whole genome shotgun sequencing project. | biome: Marine environment; feature: Marine mammal; material: Swab sample of the gingival sulcus; isolation source: swab sample of gingival sulcus... | reverse complement strand
TTTGGAATTTCACCCTGTTTTGCTTAAAACTTTAGGAGAAGCAAATCTTATTAAGAAAGTGGATGAATCTACGCTGTCAAAGCTGTTTAGAATAGACAAAGTTATTATTGCAAAAGGCAAAGCGGATTTCGGCAATCAAAAGGAAGACGGAGCGGTAAACCCGCAAAGTATTTGGGGCAATTCTGTTGTGCTTTGTTATACGGATTCCGCTTGGGATTCACCTTGCTGCGGAAAAACTGTTTCGGTTAAATACCGTGAATCAGGCGGAACCGGCTATGTAGTGCGTACATGGGAAGAAGAGGACGGCGGTGTCTTAGGCGGGGAATATGTCCAAGTAGCTCATGATGTTGCGGAATTGGTGGTCTGCAAAGAGCTTATTTATACCATAAAGGATGTCCTTTAAGGATTGTTATAGGAGGTTTTTATGAAAAAATTATTAGTTGTTTTTTTAAGTCTTGTATGCATCGGCATCAGTGCCGGTTTTGCAGCGGACATATTTTGGCAACGCCAAAACAACAACGAAAAGGAGCGTGGTATGGCATATTGTACCATTGAAGATTTACAAAACACTTATGGAGCTGACCGTATTACTGCATGGAGTGGAGCTGATGGCGTGCGTGCAGAAAAAGCAATAGAAGATGCAAGTGCTGAAATTGACGGCTATCTTTTATCGGGCGGCTATACAGTCCCGCTTGCAGGAAAGCCTGAGACAATAAAAAAATATTGTATTGATATTGCTTCAGCTTCTTTAATAATCAGCACAGGACTTTTAGAAAATGATCCGGGCGGAAAGGCTGTGGTTGACCAAGCGGAACGGGCAAGAAAATACTTAGACAAAGTTGCGATGGGAAAATATAAGATACCCGGCTACAGCAATCAGGACAACGAAGTAAGTGAGCCTGATAAGGGAAACATACAAGCCGCTTGTATGACAAGAATGGATTGGCAGGGATATTAGCATGAGCGGAGCTGCCATTGAAGTGCGGTTAGATGAAAAAGAGTACCGCGAAATAATCAACGCCTTACATCGTAGTGCAAGTGCAAATCTAAAACGCATTGCACACGCAGCAGGGCTTGCTTTAGAAGCTGTTACGGCTGAGGCTTTTAAAAAGCAGCAAGACCCTGTAAGCGGTGCAAAATGGACGGAGTTAAAAGATCCGCGCGGGCCGTTAGCGAAACGGCCGGGGTCAAAAACTCCTATTCTGACAGACAGAGGAACACTGAAACGCTCGGTAACTTTTGAAGCTTTTGGAGACGGCTCGGTTATTATCGGCTCAAATCTTATCTATGCGGCGACCCATCAGTATGGGGTAACAACAAAACCCCATACGATAAAAGCTCGTCATGCAAAAGCATTGCATTTCAATGGCATTTTTCGAAAAAGTGTCAAGCATCCCGGCTCCGAGATTGTTGCCCGTCCTTTTCTTGGGGTACCGAACAATTTTCAAGAGCGGTTTTTTCAAGACCCTGCAATTCAGCAATTGCTCGGCATTGATTAGGACAAGGTTTTAACGATATGGAAGGATTGATAACAGCGGCAAAAGATGTACTGACCTCTTGCATTATTGCAGCAATTCCAAATGCGACAGTGGTTAGAAGCCGTGCTGAAGAGAATAAGCAGGTGATGGCTAGAAAATGGCCGCTTGTCTCGCTTATTACACAACGAGGCAGCCTTGATGACCGCACGGCAAAACTTATCCGCTATGTTGATGAAAAAACAAATGAAAGAAAGCAAAGGCGGGTGCGCGGGACAAGAATTGTGCCTATTTTGATAAGCGTATGGAGTTGCGGCGAAAAAGAAACTGATGAGGCGTTTAGCAAGATTGTGCCGCGAATCCCTAGAAAATGGGAATATGATGACTTTAGAGGCAGTATCCTTATCAATAGCGAAGAGCATTCAGATTTTGCAGACAATGTATCGAATGTTTATTGCTCAATATTGGAAGTGCAATTTCAAGTTGAAGTTGCAGGTGATGCAGAACTTGTACCTTCTTTCGACACTGTTACCGGTAGTCCTGAGATGGAAAAAGTATAAAAATAAGGAGTCTTTTTATGGAAAAGAATACAAAAAAAGAAACGGGTAGTTTTTTGACTATTGAAGAGCATGCTCAAAATGCTGAAATTTCCGGTTCTGTTTTTGCAGCAGTCATGCAATCTCAAGGCTGGGCAACAGGTAAGAAAGTAGAAAAAAATGAGTTTGAAAAGGCTGTACAAGCCTTTTTAAATGCCCCTATAGGAGGTTAAAAAATGGGTTTACCGAATATCAATAACACTATTAAAGATGGGGCGATGGGCGTTGCTGGGGCTTCTGCTTGTGGTATTTTTGCTGCCGTGGGAGTTGGGGCGATTCCATCAAAGGGAATAGTAACCTTTACGGATAAAAGCGATGTTGAAGAAAAAATAGGAGACGGGCCGCTTAGGGACTTGATTGTCAGCACGCTTTCTGTTGCAAAAACAACCATTTATGCAGTTTCTGTTGAAGGAAGCATTGCTGGAAAAATAAGCGGCGTTGTGCAGGGAGCGGCAAACAAAGGAAGCGGGAAAATAGGCGTTAGCGGCAATCCCCGTAATGAATACGATATCCGCATTGATATTGTTTCAGGCGGCTCTTTGAACGAGGGTACATTTAGAGTAACTATCGACAATCTTGCAGGCAAGATAATCACCATTCCTGACGGCGAGGGGAAATATGAAATAAGCGGCACAGGGCTTACGCTTCAATTTTCTCCGATGGACAGGGGCTTCGAAAGCGGGGATTATTTTACCTTTAGCACAACAGCACCGCAAGCAACAAACGGCGACATTCTGGAAGCTGTTGACACTATTATCGATGCAAAAAAAGCAATTGAGTGGATTGCAGTTGCAGGTGTTTCAAACGCAGCCCTTTGGGCGGCTCTTGCGGCGGCTGCTCAAGGAGCTGAAGCGATATATCAATATTTGTTTTTTGTTGCTCAAGCTCGGTATAAAAAAGAGGGCGAAAGCATTGATGAGTATGTTAATGCCCTTACAGGCGAGGAGCGAGGCGTTACAACTTCTACAAGATTGCAAGTTGTTGCAGGCTGGGTGGAAGAGGCGGACTCTAACGGACAGGTTGATGTTCGCGGTGCGATTGGAGTGTATTGCGGAATGCTTGCAGGCAGGAAAGAACACGAGGGGCCGGACGCTGTTAAGTTTGGCAGTGTAAAGGCTGCAACGGCAATTAAGCCCGATGGCTTAAATGACGGGCATATTGAAGCGTTGAAAAATGCAGGATATGTAACGGTTAGAAAGATCATTGGGCTTAAAGGAATATACATCACATCCGGACAAATGATGAGCGATGAAGGAAGCGACTATGATTTGGTGGAACGCCGCCGCATTATGGACAAGGCTTGCCGTGAAATTAGGGTTGCTCAACTTCCTTTCTTAAACGATACGGTGAAAGTTGGAGCGGACGGCTCGCCTGAAGGTTTGGAAATGTTTATTGCACAAGGAGAAGCACCGCTTAGAACGATGAAGACAAATGAGCAGATTTCACACGGCTTCATCGTTATTCCTGAAGGTCAAAATATTTTATCGACTAAAACGCTGAAAACAAAAATCCGAATTGTGCCGCTGGGTAAGTTGAGCTATATCGAAAACGAAATTGCTTATCATAACCCTGCACTGGCTAAATAAGGAGGTGAGCTATGATTAACGGATTAGTTTATGATTTTGAATCGATAAAATTGATGCTTCCGACCGGTTTAATTCTTGGATGCGAAAGCATTGAATACGGCGATGAAAAAGCAGACGAGGTTATTACCGGTACAAACGGGCTTCCGCTTGGTATTGGACGGGGCGAATGGAAGGGAAATTGTAAGATTGAATTGCAAAGATTTGAGTATGACAAGCTCAATCTTTTTTCTGCCGGTTTTGGCGGCTTTTACAATATGCCGCCTATTCCTGTTGTTGCAAGTTACGGCAATGCAGGGCAAGTGCCGGTAACAGATACGCTGTTGGTACACTTTACCAAACGGGATTTTAAAGGGTCAAAAGGAGACACAAGTTTGAATGTGTCAATTGAAGGGCCGCAGGCAATGCCCATGAATTCTGACGGTATAACAGCCTTTGTACCGTTTTTATAAAACCCATACGGGTAAAAATTTTTATAGGAGTAATGATAAACCTTCGGCTGTCGGTTACAGCCTTTAGGTTTATCTTGCGAGTTTGCCTTTCGGCAAACATCGTTTATTAAATTAAGTTTTTGCGTTGCAAAAACTCAAAGCTAAAAAGTTTTTTTCGGGATTTTAAAATCCCTTCAAAAAATTTTTATAGGAGAAATTATGAAATTGGAAAAAACAACACTTGAAGAATTGAAAACAAAACATCCTGAAGGGATATATGAAGGATGTATCACATTCAACAAAAATGATGAAGGACTGGAGACGGTTGAATTCATTTATCGAAAACCTGTAATAGCTGATATGGAAGCGTACTCAAAAGCGGCTCAGCGAAATCCTATTACAGCGAATTTAAATCTTATTCATTCGCTTATTGTCAATCCTGAACCGGTGGAAGTTATCGGGAAACTCAAAGATTATCCTGCGGCTTACAGCAGGTTTGTGGATGATGTTATCAGCCCTTTTTTTGGAGCAAATGTAGCGGTAAAAAGCCGGAAGCTGTAAGTACGCTTACTAAAGTCCGCCTATTTATTAGGCGGTTTCTTGGGGAAGATGTATCGGAGCTTGATGCGGAAGTTTTGATGGAAAAGTACGAGGAAGCTCGTATTATGCGGGATTTTGAAGTTTCAGTATATAGAGAGGCAATTGTAAAGGCTTTTGGCGGTAAGTAATGGCAAATTTTGTAACATCGATAACACTACAATTTAAAGATGCATTTACTAGCGGTTTTGCCAATGCAAAAAACAGCATGGCAGGCATGAAAGATGCTTTAGGCGAAATAAACCGTGATAAAGATATGTTTGACTTGGCAGGAGATTTATCGATGATGTCAGGCAGGTTTGACGAATTGTCCGGTAAAATTACCTCAATGATAGACCAGCCCTCGGTACTTGCTGCCAGCTTTGAAACTTCAATGAAAAATATCCAAGCAATAACCGGTATGTCTTCAGCTGAAATCAGCGAACTGGGGGAAGAGCTTAACCGAATAGGCGGTAAAGCTGCTGCCGGGCCGCTGGCTGTTGCTGAAGCATATAATGATGTTGCCGGAGGTATCACCAATGTTGAAGCTCAAATGCCGGTTATGATGAACGCTGTTTCCCTTGCGGAAGCAGGGCAAGCAGACTTGGCAACCGCTACAAACGGCTTAGTAAAAATAATGAACTCTTACGGTTTTTCTGTCAGCAAAGCCGCTACAGAAGAGGAACGCAAAGCTGATATTTCACAAAAAGCGGCATGGGCATCAGATGTTATGACGCAGGCAGTTGGTATGGGTGTCGGCAGTATGGAAGAGTTTATATCAGCTATGTCTCCTATATCAGGGCTTGCTTCATCAGTTGGAATCGGCTTTGACGAAATCGGCTCTACAATGGCGTATATGACCGCCACTACTGACACAGCGGCAACGGCAGGTACAAAACTACAGTCTTTTATGATTGCTTTGCAAAAGCCCGGTAAGGAGCTTTCCGCAGCCTTGCAAGCTGTGGGTATTTCTTCCGGTTCTGCAATGTTAGAGCAATACGGACTTGCAGAATCAGCTCGGATTGTTAAAGAAGCCTTTGACGGAAATCAAGACGCAATGGTTGCTGCAATGGGCAGGGCTGAAGCAATGCAGGCTGTTATTGCTTTAACGGGAGATTCCTACTCTGATTTTGCCGGTCAATTTGGCGAAACGATGGAAGGTATTACTGCAACATCACAAGCGATACAGGTGGAGGCTTATGAAAGTAAACTTGCTCGTTTAACGGCGGCAAGCGATGCCTTAAAGCTACAAATGGGAGACGATATAAATGCTATAAAAGGCTTTTTTGTTGATATGCACACAGGCTTTTTAAACAATGTTGTCTCTCCTGTGATGTCTTCTCCTGTTGGCGGTGCGTTTCAGCGGATTGCGGCTTTTTCTGCAGTTGCTGCAAGTGGGGTTTTGCAGTTGGGCAGTGGAGTTTTAAACACTGCTTCGCAATTGGTAACGCTTACAACAACAATAAATAGTGCTGGAGGTATTGCTCAACTGTTTAGTGCTACGCTTGGAACGCTTAAAAATGCTCTTTTTGGGATTTTATCTCCAATTGTGAGCTTAATTGCTCCGCTTTGGGCTAAGATTACGGCGGCCTTTACGGCAACCGCCGCACAATCCGGCTATGCGGCGGCTCTTTGGGCAACGGCAGGGGCTATGTGGGCGGTCTTGTGGCCGATCCTTGCGATTGTTGCAGCAGGAGCTTTGATTATCAAAATTTTTAGTGAGATTGCCGGTAGCTGGGATGTTGTTACGGCGGCTTTTAGAAATGATGGAATTCTTGCAGGGCTGTTGCAGATAGGAAAGGTTATATTGTCGGCTCTTATAGCTCCGATACAAGGCTTTCTTTCTCTTTTGGCAAAAATACCCGGTGTTGACTATTTACTAAACCCTGCCGTTGATAAGCTGCAAGAACTTAGAGACAACTTAACAGGAAAAAACTTGCAAAAGATGGGGACAGATGCGGCTGTTACCGTAAAAAATGAAACAAGCACAGAATTTACCGGTCTTGATACAGGAGAATTGAGTGCTAATATGCAAGGGTTACAAAAACAAATCGCTGCAAAACCTATCGCAGGAACTTCCCGCAATGCAGCCGGTGTACAAGATGACGGAGGAGCTGCCCTTTTAGCAGAACACATGGCAGCAGCAAAACGGAAAGGAATATCCTCAAATAGTTTTTCAACCGAAATTTCCGATGCGTTTATGAATAAAAACAGTTTGGGCAGTTTAGATTTCAGCACGGCTTCTAAAGCAGTTGATGGGCTTTCTATGCCCGGGTTACCGGCTTTTGAAGCAGGGTTTGAAGCTATGAATGGTCAGTTTAAAGAGGTTATGCCGCAAAAAGAGGCTGTACAGGTCAAACCGTTTAGTGAAACGAAAAAGGACAGTATACCTACAAACCAAACAGTCAAAATAGAAAATGTGTATGTTCAAGCTGAGGACTGTAAAACACTGTTTGATTTTATGCGGCAATTAGAATTTGCCGTGCAAGGAGAAGCTGTATGAGATTACCGGACTTTTCTTTTCCGAGCAATTCGCATCCTGCTATTCTTGCACGGGCAGCAGAATTTGAAAGATACATTGAAAAAGTATCGGAAGAAAACTTTATTAAAATGGGAATAGTCGGAGACGGTCAGCCTGTTTGGATTCCCGGTATTGTAGAAAGCATTGCAGTAAGTGATTCGCTTCTTGTAGATAGCATAAATACAAAAGGGACATCAGGAAGCACAAAAATAATATCCGGCTGGGCTGACTCTGACATAACAATTCAGCTTATTTTGATTGACCTTCCTCGCTACAGCTCTGATTCTATTGTTCCGGACATAACGAGGTTTGACTGTTTAAAAGAAATACGGAAAAGGTTTAAGGCACAAAAGGACGGAACACCTTGCGTTTATACCTTGCAACATCCGCATATTCAAGCGTGGGGATTAAAAGATTTTATTTTTAATGATTTAAAATCAAGTGAAACACGGGGAAAGCGGATTATTCATTGTACGCTTGAGTTTGATGAATTTGATAGCGTTAGCCGTAAAAGTCAAGATAGGCAATTGCTGTCATCAGGACAGCTGCCTTTTGAAAAATCTTCAAGTAGAGCTTCTGCAAAACCTACAAGGAGCGTAAAGCCTCTTGTGGCAGATGATAAGAGGGCTGGTCTTGGAAAACTGGAGGCAAAATATGCCAAGCAATAAAATCCTTGAACGCTCGTTATTGACGGTTGAGATAAACGGAACGCAAAGCGATAAAAGAGCGGCTGCTTTTTCGTTAATTACACAAAAAGGTTTTCCTTCAGTTATGGCAAAGCTTTATTATCCAGCTCCCTCAAAAGAGGGTAAGAAAGGCGATAAAATAAGCGTTTGGCTTACGAAAAAGGAAAAAAAAGACTTGTATTTTACAGGCACAGTTGTAAAGGCTGAAAACATTGATAATTATCGGCTGCTTTTTTTAGCGGACGGATTTCACGCAGTAAGTACAACTCACTTTTTAGCGGCGTATCGAAAAGAAAAGGCTGCGGTAATTATTGACGATATGCTGGCTGCCGCAGGAATTGAAAATAAAAAAATAAAGGTGGAAGACATAGAGCTTGCTCGTTTTTCTACACAAAACCTTACGGTTAAAAGGATTTTGGATATTTTGGTAGATGCTTTAAAAGCTCATAGCGTTAAAAATGCAGTTTATTTTTTTGATGAGGAAAATTGTTTTCATTTTGGCGAAGAGGCTGATGTTAGAAAAAAAAGCGATATAAAATTTACAAGTGGAAAAGACATATTTTCAAAAGGCAGCGATTGGATAGAAACGCTTCCGGCTCCTATTCGCCACAGTATGTTGATAAGCGTTGACGGCGTTTCTATGGAAACAATTAGAACAGAATTGACGGTTAAAGAAAAGCATTCACGGCTTATTATTCACATAAAATCGGCTAAATAAGGGGAGAAAATGAAGACTGGACTTGAGTTTATAGAAGCTTTAAAAAATGCTCTTTTTCCTAATATGGCAGCTCCTTGTTTGGCAAAGGTTATAAAAATATATGAAGGAGCTGGAGCTAATAAATACGCTTGTGATGTTCAAGTGCTTACGGCTGGCTCGTTGGAGGAAACTGACCAAATTATTGCAGAAGTGCCAATTTCGCCGATTTGGGCAGGCAAGAAAAAAAGAGGAATATATGCAATTCCTGAAGAGGGGCAAATTGTTATTGTCTCTTTTATCGGCTGGAATGAGAGCTTTCCTTTTATCGATGGGATTTGGGCAGATGAGTATGAAGCAGATGAATTTAAGGCTGGGCAGTTTGTTATTACTGACGGAGACGGTTTAAAAATTATCGCCGACAGCAATGAGAAAAAAATAACAATTGATACAGGCAAGGCACAGGTTATTGTAAACGGCGATAAAATAGCCATTAAGAACGGTTCAAAGAGCCTTTTTAGCGTGTTTGATACGCATTTACAAAACCTAATAGGAATGACTACGACAGGCTCGCCAGCAAAACACATTGTTGACCCTGCAAGTATTCAAAAGTTTATGCAAGATAAGCAAGACTTAGCCTTGCTTTTGGAAGATTGATAAGCCTAAAGGCTTATCTTTGAGTTTGCCTTTCGGCAAACATCGTTTTGAGGAGTAAAGGGATGCTGCAAGATAAAATGTTAGAGGCTGAGTTACTTTCTATTTTTAACGAGATGGAGGGTGCTGCTGAAAATCAGCCTAAAACAAAAGAATGGTATGCACAAAAAATTGCACAGGCGATTACAAACCAGATAAAACAAGCTGAAATTCCACCTGGGGTTGTTGTGGTAGAAGTTGCAGGAAGTGCAAAAGGGATTCCTAATCCTGTCGGAATAAAGGTTGTGTAGTATGGAGAGCGGAACAGATTTTTTATTGCAGAATGATGACATTGTTTTTACAGCGGACGGCGATGTTGAAGTGATTTCTGGCGTGGCGATGATTGCCCAAGACATAGACCAAGCATTAAAGGCTACAAAGGGTTCGGTTTATTGGGATAAAGAAACAGGAAGCACCATGCCCCTTTTTTTAAATGATAGTAATAGCGATGCGGCAAGCATCATTGCAGAGCTTGAGCGGGTTGCAATGGACGATATGCGGGTTGACCCTGATAGCGTTTATGCTTACCAAAGCGAAGAAGGCAAGTTTATACTTGAATTTACGGCTATTGGAAGCGTAACGAGTAAAGTATTGGAATATGATTTGTATAAGAAATAAATAAAAGGAATAAAAAATGCAAGAGAGCTGGATAGACCAAACGGAAGAAACAATAAGAGAAGATATTGTGGCAATAGCCAAAGAACACACCGGATTAAGCAATTTTAAATCGACAGGAGTGCTTAGAGGATTTATCGAAGTAATTGTAAGTGTGGTCTATTTTATCTATAAGACGGCAATCAATCCCATTTATGAAAACGCAACGCTTGATAAAGCGACCGGGATTTTTCTTTCCTTTTGGGGTTTGGCTCTTGGCGTTGTACGCAAAAGCGATAACAAGGCAAGCGGTAATTTTACAGGGAAGTCTTACGGCTCAGGCGTGGTTACCGCTGGAACTTGGATAGTTGTTGAGGGTACTGAGCTTAGGTTTAAGGTACTAGAAAAAGTTACATTCACGGCAGATTCAAGTTTTGCAATTCCTGTTCAAGCTGAATTTTCAGGAAGCGATTATAACATCGGAGCAAGGCTGCCTTTAAGAAGTACCAGAGTAATACGGGGGCTTGATTCGGTTGAAGCCGGAAAAGGCTGGCAAAAAGAGCTTGGAGAAAATAACGAAAGCGATGAGCATTATAGGAAGCGGATAAAAAATCGCTGGAGAAGTCAAACACTGGGAGATACAAAAATAACCTATAAATATTATGCGGAAGAAGTAAGCGGAGTGAGAGAGGCAAAAATAATACGCACGCCTCGAGGGGCAGGAAGCACTGACATCATTATTGTTTCAATTACAGGCTTGCCTACTGAAGAGCTTTTAGAGAATGTTAGAGCAAACTTAAAACAGCATGAGCTTATGGCGTTTGATGTGCAGGTTAAGCCTCCTGAAGTAACTACTATAAAAGTTCTTATTGAATACACAGGCGAAGAGCAGGCAGCAGATATAGAAATGGTTGCAA
>PDWJ01005244.1_pt1 | contig 10766 bp, 11 predicted proteins | sample 1430881 | NCBI WGS metagenome assembly PDWJ01 (sample SAMN01162460, study PRJNA174530) | Oral metagenome, whole genome shotgun sequencing project. | biome: Marine environment; feature: Marine mammal; material: Swab sample of the gingival sulcus; isolation source: swab sample of gingival sulcus... | reverse complement strand
GAATGCAAGCACTGGGGGGCAAAACAGAAGTGGCAGAGCTTGTGCATTATTTTAAGGACACCTATCCGCGCCGTAAAGCGATGATTGATGAGCTGAAAACGCTTGAGTCAAGATAAGAAAATTAACAATAATAAGAAAATGGACAAAAATGAACCACAGCTAATAAACATCTTTGTTATTTTCAAAACTGGTAATGGCAAAGTAAATATTGATGTTTACTTTAAAGACGATAAGCTGTAGCTAACGCAAAAGCTACTAAGCGTCTTATTTGAAAAAGGCAGAAGTACAATAACCGAACATTTAAAAAATATCTTTGCGGAAAATGAATTAGATGAAAATTCAGTATGTCGGAATTTCCGACATACTGCCGAGGACGGCAAAACCTACTCAACAAAATACTATAATTTGAGGGCGATTACTGCCGTTGGTTACCGTGTCAACTCACAAAGAGCCACACAATTCAGGCAGTGGGCAACGGAAGTACTACACGAATACATTGTCAAAGGCTTCGCCATGGACGATGAACGTCTGAAAAATATACAACATTTCGGCAAAGATTAGTTTTGATGAAATGTTGGAACGCATCCGTGAAATTCGCCTGAGTGAACGCCATTTTTATTCAAAAATTACCGATGTTTATGCCTTATCTGCAGATTACAATGTTAATTCAGAAACAATGAAAAACTTTTTTGCCAATGTGCAAAATAAGCTGCATTGGGCGAAGTAAGGTAAAACTGCTTGATTGGGCGAGTGAAAAAGAAAGATACATCGACTATATCCAATCTGGCAAGCCAACGCAAAATGCTTACATTGAACGATTTAACCGCACCGTGCGCGAGGAGTGTTTGGATTTATACTGGTTTGAGTCAGTAAGCCAAGCTGAAAATATTGTAACTGAATGGATGTGGCTGTACAATAATGAACGACTACATTTTGCCGTGGGAAAAATACCACAGCGAAAAGTGTTAGAGTTCTCTACTTAAAATCACTCCTAAAAATGGGAGGATTACTCCCGACCTTAATCGAGGGTATCTATTTTGATTTTTTACTAGGCCATCAATCATAAAAAAGCAAAAAATGAAACCTAAAAATATCATCATATTACGACATGGACAATCTGAAGCAAATATTGACAAAGGACTTTATGAATTTAATCCTGATCATTTAATGAAACTAACTGAAGAAGGTAGAAAAGAATGTATTGCATGTGGAAAAAAATTAAAGACAATCCTAGACAATAAAAGAATAACCGTTTGGAATTCTCCCTATTTGAGGACAAGGCAAACAACTGATATTGTTCTATCTCAAATAGAAAATTCTGAAATAAGGATAAAAGAAGACCCTAGGCTAAGAGAACAAGAATGGGGAAATTTTTATACATTAAATCAAGCAAAACGAGAGAATGAGGAACGCAAAAGACATAGCTATTTCTTTTATAGAATAAAAGAAGGAGAATCAGGTGCAGATGTCTATGATCGAATTTCGACATTTCTGGAAACATTACATAGAGATTTCAAAACAGATGATTGGACGGAAATAATTTTGATCAGTACCCATGGAATCACTGCATTAATTTTCTTAATGCGTTTTTTTCATTGGAATTACGAAGACTATGAGACGGCAGATAGATTTCTAAATTGTGATTATGTAATTTTAGAACTAGATTCAGAGAATAATAAATACTTAATATCGCAGGATGGACGAAAAAGGTAGTGTTTAAAAACCTGTGTCATTCGGTACAACTACTTAAAATGGGAATGGCATGAAGAAGTTGAGATGTAGAGAAACTGTTCAAAATTCAGTGTCAGTGAATTTTTCACAAGGCTATTATATCATCCAGTCGCCCAGGGAAGTGAATAGATAACTGCATAATTGTCTGCCCCCAGTTGGAAATCGGCATCGTCCATTTTTTTACTGGCTTGTTAAATGCCGATACATAAGTAGCGTAAAATGCTATAAATAGAAACAAATTTATAGGAATTGTTTTGTAGAATGGGGCTGTTATATACATTCTATATCAAGTGCCGTAAAAAAATATGAGACATTTAAGCAAAAATAAGTATCATAGACTAGCCGCGAAATTTCATGAGTTATTCAATCAGGAATTGAGTGATAATGAAATCAATAACAAAACTGGTGGCATAATAGGTGATGAATCATTAGAGTTGGGAGCATATATCTGGCTTAATGACCAAAATGCGATTGAGTATTACGTCAGTTGGTCGCCCCACTATCGTGGAGATAGCCATGGAATAATATATAAGGATGGTAAGTATCAGCATTTAGCTACGTTACCGCAAATCGGAGAAGTAACAGAATCGGAGCTTGAGTTACGATCCGAGTTAGAAAGAAAGGGGCTAATTTAATTGCTAAACTACCGCGAATTTTTATGAAAAAAGTTTAACATTGCTCAGTTGGGACTGGTTTTTCGCTAGCACTGCAAACTAACCCAGTAGGCAGATGTTAGCCTCTAAAAATTACAGATATTTTCAAACAATTTATTAATAGAAAAGGAGAACTACAATGGTAATTTGGTCAGGACTAGGTTTTTTAATTGCAATTATCGGGCTTGGTGCATTAATTGGTACTGAAGTGATTTCAGAAAATCTTACTGGAAATGAAAGCTTTTACCAAAATAATTCGTGGGTAATATTTTTAGGTATGCTTGTAGCTGCAGGCATCACTTATCTATTAAACAAAACAATATTGGCTCCAAAATCTCGAGCTGTCATTGATAAAGAGACAGGTCAAGAAATAATTCTGAAGAAAGAACACTCTTTGTTCTTCATTCCTTCAAAATGGTGGCCCGCCATATACGTTATAATCGGTATAGTTTTTGTCATCAAAGATTTTTTTCCAGGCTAACAAAGCAATTAAAAAAATATCCACAAAAAAATTGGGGACTGGACTCGATGGTGCTCACCTTTTATTACGACGTTAGGCAATAATACGAAATCAATCATCTAGGAAGAAGTAAAAATATGAAAATCTAGACCTCTGCTGATACATTGAATTTACAATGTATGTCACGGAGGCTAGATTATGACTACAAAAGCACAACGAGAAATTAATCACAAACTCAAAGTATTCGAACACGCCAATAATAGTGGTAATGTTTCATTCATTTGTCGTTATTTTGGTATTTCACGTGATACCTTTTGCCGTTGGAAAAAGAACTTTAGAAACAAGGGGGAAAAGGGTTTAATTAACAGTAAACCATGTCCTGAAAATCCAAAGCTTAGGTATAGAAGTTCAGACTTAATGTTTATTATGAGCAATCCATTTCAATTAATTGAATTTATTATGTTTTTTAGGAGAATATTCTCAAGTCAAGTAGCCCCCAATAAATCTGGGGATTCACAGATTAGTTGCAATTAATAGTAATATTTCCTATTGAACTACCTGATATGCTTGCGTTATTAAAATTATTGTTACATTTTGATGACTCTTTTTCTTCTAAGGATTCGGTAACTATATCTCTACGATTTTTATCATCTTCTTTACTAGGAAAATTAGCTTGTTGTAATTCAGCAGAAAAGGTTGTTGTCACCATTTCAGGAACTGTCGCGGGTATATCAACCAATCTGCCGTTAGGATTAAAATAAAAATCTCCATCAATCGAAACTTCATACCAAGGTGATTGCTTCCCTGCGGTATCTTTTTTGACTTTTGCACGAACTTTTTTCAGCATTAATTCAATAGGTAATTTGGGCTTAACCATATAATTTACTAAACTAACAGTGTAAGGACTGTTTTTCCCCATACCATCCATTGCAACTTTACCCGGGGCGGTTGCGTAGGAAATTAATATACCTTCTGCACTTGAAATTCTTGCCAGACCTCTTTCAGTACTGCGAGAGAAACCTTTAAATGGTGTACTACGACAAGCATCTAAAAAAAACAAATTTAGACCACTTCCGCTATTCTCCATAGTTTCTATAACATAACCAGCATTAACCGTTTTGAATTTTAATTGGTCAGCACTGATCACTTTGTCCATGGCATCAATTGGAATTAGGTAATTGTTTCCATTATGCTGAATGCCGTGTCCAGAGAAATAGAATAATCCTACACTATTTTTATTTAACTTTTTACCAAAAGCCATCACGGCATTTTCCATTTGTTGTTGATTAGCATTAGTTAAATACATAACTTCGAAATCAAGTTGTTTAAGTGTATTTGCAACCAAACTAGCGTCATTGACGGGGTTATTTAGCGGTTTCACCTTATAATTGGCATTTCCAATAACTAATGCAATGCGTTGTTTTGCTAGCGCAAAATTTGCAAATGAGCCAAATATAATACCTACTGTCAAAAAATAAATTGCTTTTTTCATTTTAATATCTACTTAAAATTTAATTTCTTTGGTTAGTAAATCGACATTAGCACAAAAACTGTCTTGTGGGATTTTTCCTTCTATTTTCCAACGCTTGATAATACTATCTTTATCGTTTCTGTTTAGTAGCCCTATTGAAATTGCATAGCGTCCATTTTTAACTTGATAAATATTTGCAAAGCGTTTATCCGAAACTTTTTGCTGCAAATATAATTTTGCATCAAGTAAGTTAGTCCTGGAAGCGACAAGTAAAGCGCATTTATCAGCAGAAAAAAGTAACGAGAGAGGTTTACTTTCTGTAGTAACAGGAGATTTTCTTTTTTGTTGCTGGGTTTTATCCGATTGTTCTGACGTTTTTTGCTGATTAGCCATTGAAAATGTAGTAGCATGCGGAGGATTTGTCCTATCAAAATTAGAATAGGTAATCACAGGTTCATCATTTGGTTTAGATAAATCAATAAGCATTTGTCTAACCAATTTCTTTTGTGTTAAACATATACCTTGCTTCTCATCATGATATTCTATTTTTATGCTGGAAGTAGCAACAACGTATTGTCCTTCTATCGTCTCGTATATATTAGCAAATAATCTATTTTTCATTTTATTGATAACATAATTCTTAGCTTCATCAAAGCTGGAAAAATTAGCATCTACCAAAGCACAGCGATTGTTTAAAAAGAACGGTCCCATATTATTTAAAGATTCACTTCGAAAAGCTGTTTTTTGGTTGTGAATTTCATGTAAAGTTTCCATATCACCTAATGCGTCCTTAGTACTCATATTTTGCAGAAATGTAGTGCCAATTAGTTTGGCTTTATCTTCGAATTGTGGCTCTCCACCATAAATTTGATAAACCTTTTCACTTGATATTGGTTTTAGCATAGCTGCTACCCAGCCACCACTATAGGTTCCAGAAACTGCATCAATTAAATAATACCCCCAAAGCCTAAGCCTCATACAATTAAAATCGAAATTTACTCCTTTTGTATCAGAAAAGTTAACTTCCATACCTCCATAAATACTACCTAATTCAGGATAGTTAGGAACAGCAAAATAAAAATTTTCAGGACTTACTGCTCGATTATCACATGTATCGTATGGTGAGATATCAAGATAGACAATCTTTTGCTCGTGTTCACTAATAAAGTCTTGGAAATTAACTATATTTTCAAAACCACTTTCAACAAATTCACTGAAAGTTTCATGCTGTATATATCCTTTAAATCTAGGAACTTTTGGTTTATCATTGACACACTTGATATTAATTTCGTTGATTGTTGTATTATTGATTATCGCATTTTTAAAATTATCAGAACACTGATCTGCTTTAGCCAAATAAGCACATACTGTCATCGTCAACAGCAAGGTTTTAATTAATATTATTAATTTCATTATCTAATCTCGTTTTAGCTATTAATCATTCATTATTCTTACAAATGTTAATCAATTATACGTTTTTATGGATTGCCGTCCAGCATCACGATTAACAACTTACTATCTAAGATTTCAAAAGTTTTTTGTAAACCAAGAAAGGAATTGCCAAAAACAGAATTTCAGAAGAAATAAAACCTATCGTATATGACATTTTCATTGCATTATGGGTAATAGTTTTTATTACCATAAAATATATTTCATAATTGTTTACTATAGTAGGATGAAAATCCGTCAGTTCCTTGTAAATAAAAATCACAACAAATGGTTTGATTAGCTGTAATAATATAAACAATAATACTGTAATGATCATTGCTTTACCTTCTGATATTTTTTTACTCATTATTTCCTCCTGTTATCTGGGATTTATTGTTGCTGTTCCCAATGACCCCTATCTTTAGCTAACTCAATAGTTAACCGTTTAAAATTGGCATCATATTACTCACATAATTTTCCGGCATATTTTTTCAGCAAGGTCTCTCCGTTAACCTGAATTTCTACCCGGCGGCGGCGCGGGTCATCAACATTGTCATCATTGAGCACTTGTATATCTCGGCTGAGAAATGCTTTAGCTCGGCCAAAATCCAAGGGGATATTTTCCCCCGCCCATGCCACTTTGATAGCATCAATGCTTAGGTTGGTATCGGCAAGTATGCTATCCCGAATTGCATATGCGCGCTTTTTGGATAGTTCGCAATTGTATTGACGGCTTCCTTTTAGGCTGGCATGACCGACAATCACAAGTTGACGGGTCGTGTTGGCTTTAGCGATAGACAGTGCTTTTTTATATTCTTTATCGTTTGTTAACGCTACACTATCATACTCAAAACCAATAATCGTTTTCATCACCGTTGGGGCAAGGGTGCTGCGATACTTGACATAACGTACTTGCGCACTATCTTCTGCGGCCCGTTGTTGGCGAAATGCAATGCTACGATTATTGTCAACAGCATCTAGGACATGATATTGATGAATATCGCTAAGGAAACCGTCAAATTCAGATTGAGCCACATATTGATTGATATAGCCATTAGTCACATCATCCAGATAACCATTTAATAGCTCATCTGTCCACACCAATTGCTTATCTTCTGAAATAGGATTAAGCACAAAATAAAATGTCGAAAGTAACCATTGTCTTCGTTTTGAACCGACGTATTTCATCAACGCATTAATGCGCTGCTTGTGTGGTTGCAGTCGTGTTAATTGGGTGGTATCAAATTGGGCAATTTCTCCCGCAGGTACAGTAATGGTGTACAATCTTTCTGCTTCGGTACGTAACAGCGAATTGCTTAGTTTTTCTGCAACAGTATTACTATCCCCTTTAAAACAAAATTCTTCCTGAGTTTTTTCAATTAACTCAAGTTGTTTTAGGGTATTGCCGTCTTTGGCATTGATTGCTTGCAGCATTTTTTCACACACCGGATCTTCATGTATGGCGTCAATAGTAACCGCATGGCAATGTAGACTGACCAATATTGTGGATAGTAGAATAATACGTTTCATACTTTCTCCTATTTACATCTATTTAATTGATTGATTTCTCCAGCGAGCACAATCTGATTTGGCGTTGCCGTTTTCACAATCGCAAAGGCAAAAGGACGATTTACAGTAAAATTAGGTAGTATCTGGATACTTCTCGAGGTTATTGTAGCTGTTGTCACTGCTGAGGCTTTGGCACCAGCTTCATCCGCTGTTAATTTGATTACCTGTTGGAATTGTTCAACAAATAATGGGGTTTCTGAAATTTTGCTTAAATTCGCTTTATCTTTGTCAAAAATATCTTTAATTCCAAGTTTTTCCATCGCTGGAATCAAGTGATGTTTGGCTTGCACATCAAATTTAGGCAGCCTGACCATCACGGTTTTTGACTTACTATCAAGCAATTTTTTGATGTTATTGCCATTGCCGGCATACAACCATTTTGAGGCATCAGCAACAGAGTTGGTTTGTTTATCGCTGAGTTTAATCACCATGCTATAACCGTCACTAAAAGGAATAGCAGCGGCATTATCCAGTAATTTAACAGTAATATCACCACGCATCATTGGTAGCTTTACTGCTGTTGCTTTACCTTGACACAATGCGGTGAATTCGGTTTGTTCGGTTTTTTCCGGTTTAAACGGTGTTTGCCATTTTCCCACAAACGCCATCACATTGGATACAATCAACTTGGTATTAGGTGAGATTTTGTCAATTGCCTGGTTGATGGCACCATCGGTTTTTTTGCTTACTTGCTTGTTTAGTTCGTCTAGACCAGAGGCCGTGGAAAAATGGGGTAGCGCATCAAGATATGATTTTTTGATTATTTTTTTATCCAAAATATACATCAGGTTGGCATTTTTATATACGGCATCATTCGTTATCGCTGTGCGCTTTGCGGGGATAAACGGCATAATCTGCTTTTTGCTTTCACCTTCTGCACCTTTGGCTATCGCCGAAAGTAATTCCGTAATGCCTGTTTCACTAATCATCAGATCCTTATCACTGCGCATGACACCGAGCAATTGATGAAGGCGTGAAAATGACGACTGATTGGTGGGCAATTCTTCATTAATTGTTTCTGCTGTTTCCTTGGCTTTTGTCGTATCGGCTGTCATTTCCTTTGACTGTATTTTTGTCGGTGCTTCAGATACGGTTGATGTTTGCTTACGCTGTTCTATTTTGTCTTCTACAATAGGTGTTTTTTCGCTGTAGTCAACATCCGCCATACAGCTTGATGTCATCAATGATAAAGCCAAGGCAGTGATGATAGGTTTTACATTTTGCATTTTTTACTCCAATTAATATGATTTCGCCTGATATTTCAGGGTGCTGACCGACCATGGGCTCAGCTGACCATCTTTGCCGATAACGCGGTCACGACGGTTAATTGCCGTATAGAAAAAGCCTTCATCAGCTTGAGTGGTTTCAACAAATTGTTGAGCAATGCGTTGATAATTGGCTTTTTCTTCGGGCGATAAGACAACGGCAATCAGTTCGTTGATTTTTTTATTGTCCATAATTAAACCCAGCGGGAAAATAAACGGCTGATCGGCCGAAATTTCACCACTGTATTGATTGGGAAATTGGTCATCAATAATCGGATTAGGAAAATATTGTTGTAATTTGCCGTCTTCACCCAATTCATAAAGTAATAACCAACCCGGCTTATCGCTGGTGACCTTAATCGTATATTGTTGACAGCTCGGATCATTGACATCCGGGCAATAGGTTAGTTGATCAGTCTGTTGTCCTGTCTGACTATCGACCCAATTGACTTGTACATGATGTGGGTTTTGCTCAGTCAACACCTGTTCGGCGACCGCTTGAGGAGAAGTTACCGGTTGGTACGAAAAGATACTGCTGCCTAAGCGTTCTGTTTTAATCTCAAGCTGTGGATTTTTATCAAATCCTGATTGCCTGTCAACATAGGCGAGCAATTCTGAATAACTGATATCATTGTCGTGATTATCATCAGCCGCACCGTTAATCCCTTCAACAAACGCGGTGGTAAATACACCACCCTGAGGCGTATCTACCGCTCTTTGCGAAGAAGTCACCGCACTCCAGAAAGTATGGTTGGGATATATATCCTTGTTTCGCAGCGGGATAGATGTACCCATTGTTAATTGTGTCGTCAGTAGCGGTGGATTTTGCAACTTGCCGTTCAGATAACGGCTCATTGCATAGATACCGCTTTTAAATTGTTGTGAAAAATTGATTGAACGATTGGCCGTTCCCGAATGACAAGCATCAAAAACTACAGTCAAATAACGCTGTGCCAGTTTGTCTGTCCAGGTTTTAATCTCATCATCAAGAATATGATTAGCCGTTAGCAAATAAGGCATAGCGGCATGCGATTGTTCAGCAGTTATGGTTAACATATCAACATCATAAGGGAAAATCGTTTCATCGGCTTTTACCCCAATCTGGGCATCAATGGTCTGTTCATCACCACTGATATCGGGTATAAATCCACCATGCCCGGAAAAATACAACCATACTTTATCGCCCTTTTCTGTCTGCTTTATCAACCAATTATTGACGGCATAACGGATATTCTTTGCTGTTGCCTGACTATCTTTTAGTATCAAAATTTGCTCAGGTAAAAAGCCAAAACGTTGTATAAGCATATTGCGTATATTGTCAACATCACGGCCGGCACCATATAAATTCAGCCCATTCAGATAATACTTATTGACGCCAATTAACAGCGCCCGCTTGCCCTTGGGCACATCATTGGGAATAATTACCGGGCTAATGCCTTCCCTGACAATTTGCAGTTGATCCGCATCACTGCCTATTTGCGATTGAATCCAGTCAAGATAGTCGGCAACGCGAGTATAGACCGCAGGTTCTCCCGTTTTTGCACACTGTTTTTTACCGTAGCTGATTACGCCGTATTGCACCGCGTTACCGTAGATACCGCGAAATAATGGCCCGCCACTGTCACCGTCACAGCTGTCTTTACCACCCGCGAGTTCACCCACACAAAGCTGGTTATCAGCAAAGTTTTGATAATGCTGTTGACAATGTTTAGGGTCAACCACTGCCAAATCGGTCACATGGAGGCGATTGGCACCGTACTCTGCCAGATTGTCGGTTTTACCCCACCCTGATACCTTTAAGCGGTGATTAATCTGTTTGTCCCACAGCGTGTCCTTATCGGGCAAGCTGATTGAGTCGATATTGATTGCCGGCTTTGTTAATTGTAACAAGGCAATATCATGGCGAAAGGTTTGCACGTTATACTGCGGGTAAGTAATAATTTGTTTAACCCGATACGGATAAGTCAGTTGCGCGCGGTTAAGCGAGGCCAAATCCACCGCTAAATCAGCCGGTTTGGCGTGGCCTGATTTTTCTCTGATTAAGCAGTGAGCAGCCGTTAATACCCACTGCGGAGCAATTAAACTGCCCCCGCAGGAAAAGGTACCCCCCGAGGTTTTGATGGTGTATTTTGCTTGCCAAGGGTATAGTCCACCCTCAATTCCATCTTCGACCCCAACGCCACCAATAA
>PDWJ01007231.1_pt1 | contig 10772 bp, 16 predicted proteins | sample 1430881 | NCBI WGS metagenome assembly PDWJ01 (sample SAMN01162460, study PRJNA174530) | Oral metagenome, whole genome shotgun sequencing project. | biome: Marine environment; feature: Marine mammal; material: Swab sample of the gingival sulcus; isolation source: swab sample of gingival sulcus... | reverse complement strand
TGCGAGGCCTGTTCGGAGTTGAACAGGAGCATGGTATCACAAGCCTGAACGCTTACCGAGCAATAAAGATGTAAGGACACAAACCGAATGCCTGAAATTCCAATTAAAGATATTGATTCCACACAAACAAACTGCATAATACAAGGTATTATGTATTGCCGCCCTTATGTAGACTTATTAGAAAAATTTAATGCCCTTTTTTTTGCGAACGTCTATAAAACCGCCAGTTTGAAATATCCTGAAGGGATTACCAACATCCTCATAGAAAATGGTTTCAAAGGCAGCCCAGGCTATGATGAGATGATGACTGAAATAATTCCAAAAAAAGCTCAGAAAGCGGCAATTGCCGGAGATATTTTGAAATATCTCTACATATTGGACTATGACAATAAAGAAAATCCCAGCCTTTATAAAGCCCGTCAAAAAGTAATTTTTTCTTACAAAAGGGCCGTAAAGGAAAACAAAGCCCGGGGGGTAGGGTTTAGCGAAAAATTTTTAAAAGATGCTTGGAGGGAAAACAAATCCATTGCTCCCCTTTGGGCCGCTGCCCGGTGTTTACCTGACAAGATAACCCCATTCCACGGTTTGATACTTTTACCTCCAAGGAAAGTTACTCCTAAAGAGTCCTTTCAAGATTCTGCTTTTTTTATGCGCATCTTTCTGGGTATGACTGAAAGCTTCTCAAATTTCGGTGAAAAACTAATGCTATACAACAAGGCTACAAAAAAACAAGAACCCTTATTTCAGCCTGGTGAAGTTTGGAGAGTGCCAGAGCGACTCAGAGACAAACTCCCCATCGGAAAATTACATTTCACTAAATAGCAAAAATCCCACAAAATAATAGGGGTACAGGCCCCGTACCCCTACAGACAAAATTCCTCACCTCCCATATCTTTAGTCCACGGCATTGCAAGAAAGCACACCACAAAACTTAAGGTGAATTATTTATGGGAGGACTCATATGTCAACGAAGGATCGATTTCTCAGAAAACCTGAAATAATCAAACGTACCGGCGTTTCGGATACAACACTTTGGCGGTGGGAAAAAGCTGGTCTTTTCCCTAAAAGGATTCAGCTTGGCCCCAACGTATCAGGATGGCTAGAATCCGAATTTGACGCATGGAAAGCAGCAAGAGTTCAGGCAAGGAACGAATCATAACCTAAAAAAGGACGCCCCCTGGTGGCGACCAGAGGGCAAAGTAGGGGATAAATTTTTCATGAAAAACAATACCACAAGTGCCTTCAAATTTGAAGCTAAAAGTGTCATTGACGCTATTCAACAAGCAAGATGGGTATCAGGTTATGGCGGATACCATACTGCAAGGCCCGATGCAAAGAACCCCAAGCCATACGGGCGTGTCACTTATAACGGCATTATTGATATGGTTAAGAACCCCTGCGAAGCCCCAAAGGAACAGGCGCAATGGGCGATATTCAGCACCACAAACGGCCCTCAGGCCAGGGTTCACCAATTTCAAAGAGAAAACGGTCAATATTTAGTTCTATGGGGAGATTTAGATCAGACAGAGAATCTAACCTTTCTGGATATAGTCAACCGTGTAAACGCAGCCTTTCCTCAATGCTGCCATGTCATTTACACCACAAAATCGGCGACAAAGGATAATCCCAAAGCACGTATTTTGTTGCCACTGGCAGAGAACATACCAGGTCATGAGTATGAAATGTTTGCACGGATTTTTAATAACCGCCTGGAAGCATCCGGCCTGCCTCCTGACAGAGCCACAGAAAGGACGGGGCAGTTGTGCTATCTGCCCAACCGTGGGGCGTATTACAATTTCCAGATCAATGACGGATCGCTTATAGACCCGTACACAGAATTTAAAAATGAACTCATAGCAGATCAAGCACGGCTAAAAGAAGAGCGGAAGGATAGGGAACGGCGGCACCAGGAGGCAATCAAAAGAACTCAGGAAAGAATCGACACCGGCCAAACAGACCCAATAGAGGCTTTCAGGCAAGCATACCCGGTTGATCTGGCATTGGAGCGTTACGGCTATCAACGGCATGGAAAAAAATATCTGTCTCCTTTATCCGAAAGCGGCAAGCCTGGTGTGACGATTCTTGATAATAAATGGTGTTCCCATCATTCCAGCGATGCAGTTATAGGCCAGTCAAAAGACGGAAGCGTCTGGGGAGATAGCTTTGACCTGTTTGTTTATTATGAGCATGGCGGGGATTTTAGCCAGGCTGTTCAGTGTGCCGGAGACCTGTTCACCGTCATAGATCAGGCCACCGGCGAGAGAATAAGCATTACCAAAGCGAACCAACGGGCGTACATGAGACAGCAGGACACGCAAAATCAAACATCTGGGGAAGATGCTGGACAACCTTCAACTGAAAATGATGATTGGAACGATCCAGTTCCATTAGATGACAATACCCCTCCTGATATGGATCAGAATATTCTAACCGGGCCGTTGGGGGATATGGCAAGGGCTGTATCCGCTGAAACCGAAACCCCAATAGAGCTAGGCGTGGGGATTGGATTATCTGTCCTTGCTACAGCTTGCCAGGGGAAGATAACCATACAGGTAAAACCAGGATACCGGGAGCCCTTAAATATATGGGTGGTGGTGGCGCTTGATCCTGCCAATAGAAAGACGTCTGTCTTGTCCAAAATGACCGCACCTTTATCATTGTGGGAGCGTGAACAACACAAGCAAATGGAACCACAGGTGAAAGAGGCACAAAGTAGAAGACAAAACCAGGAATCCCGGATCAAATCCTTGCGGGCAAAATATGGCAAGGCTAAGTCAGATGAATTAAAAGAGATAGAAGCTGAGATTTTTGACATTGAGAATAACTTTGAAGAAATCCCGGCACTTCCAAAGGTATGGGCGCAGGATGTAACGCCAGAACATTTAGGCACACTAATGGCCCGGCATAACGAACAGATGAGCATCCTTTCGGCAGAGGGTGGAATCTTTGATATTGCAGCAGGAAGATATTCAAATGGTGTTCCTAACCTGGATTTATTTTTGCAGGGCCATGCTGGTGATTCTGTCCGGGTGGATCGTGGCAGCAGGGAATCTGTCTTCCTGGATCATCCGGCCTTGACCTTTGGCCTGTCTCCACAGCCTGGTGTCCTTAGAGGGTTGGCAAATAAACCCGGCTTTAGATCAAGGGGATTACTGGCAAGGTTTATGTATCTATTGCCTATATCAAATCTTGGCTATCGCACCTTAGAAACAACGCAAGTGCCTGAACCCATTAAAGCCAATTATCACAACCTGATTTTTCAGTTGCTGAACATCGAGACCAAAAAAAATGAGCATGGAGAGATGGAACCCCATGTGCTGACCTTATCCAAAGCAGCCTATAAAGAGTGGGCAGATTTTTATATGGCCGTTGAAAAAGAGCTGCGAGATGATGGACGCTTTGAACATATCAGAGATTGGGCCGGAAAATTACCCGGCGCTGCTGCCAGAATAGTAGGTTTGCTACATTGCGAGGCCCGCCCACTTGCCCCCTGGACAATTGACGTACATTTGAAAACCATGGAAACAGCATTAGACCTTGTAACAAAATTTGCTGACCATGCTCTTATTGCATTCGATTTAATGGGGGCGGATAAGTCTCTTGATGGTGCAAGAAAAGTATGGCGATGGGTTAAAAAAAACAGGTTCGTAGAGTTCACCAAAAGGGACTGTTTCAAGGCCCTGGAATCAACATTTCACAGGGTTGTAAATATAGAAGACCCATTAAAAGCCCTTGAAGAGCGCAACTACATACGGGCTAATACCGAAAAAACAGGTGGCAGACCTTCTATCAAATATGCCGTCAACCCCAAAATTACACAAGGATGGTTCTGATGGGTTGGCGTGAAAATATGGGAATTTTAGATTCCATACCACAAGGACAAAACCCCCAAAAGAGACAAAAGCCCCAAGAAGGAACCCCTTTTGTCCCTTCTGTCCTTTTTGTCCCTAAGAACCAAAAACTAAAAAATACTTCACCACCACCTGATTTATCCAAAATTGATCTGGCTTACCATCGAGAATACACAGACCTGTGGTATCGGGCATGGCGGTTGGCTGACTATGTGGACGGTGGCGAAACCGTAGCACCATATAAGGATAGGATTGCAAAAATGCCGGAGCTAAATGAGATGGTTGAGCGCATGAGTATCCTTGAACGCATGGCTAAACAAGAGGAACCCATAAGTTGAGAATCTCCCCGCAAAATTGCGGAGAGTAAATATTTCTTCCTGGTATTCAAGGATCAGGGAAACAGTAAAATTTTTAGAAAGGAGTTTTTACACATGGATGAAAAATTGGTTCGACTGACAGAAAAATCATTCTGGGAGCCTGAAGCGGAGCAGCATCTTCATGGATTGATTTATTTCACTAGTGAATGTTGTACGGATGAGTTCAGGCTGAATCCCGAATTACCTAATCATGAGTTGGGATTCGTTCTGGAAGAATTGTCTGAAAATGTTTTTTTTGACCCCATGTATTTGTACATGGATGCAGAAAATATTTTGTGCCGGAGGATACTGGAGCAGATAGACAAGGCGTTCAAGCAACTGGGAGATTACAACGATTTTGACGCATGGGAAGTTAAAAAGGCCCTTGCAGATGCTATACCTCCTAAAATCACAAGCAGGATTGTATCAGGCCCGGATTACTGGAACCCTGAGGTCTAACAAATACGGAGGGAAAATATGAAAAGAGATTTTGAATGGTATTTGGAAATAGGCATGTACACGATGGCAGCCCTGACTTTTGTCGCTGGAGTGTTTGAAATCCTGATAAAACGCTTTGGGTAAAAAAATAGCCAGTTTTTGAGCATTCAGCCAAAAGCCGGAGAAAAGTATATTTAAGCCAAAAAATACAAGAGATTACAAGAGATTGTTATGAAACAAAACGGGAACAAAAACAAACACTTATCAGGCAGGCAGATCAAGGCAATTCCTATCATTTTGCAGGCAGACAACTATTCGGAGGCAGCCCGGCAGATAGGAGTAAAACGAGAATCTATTTACCGTTGGTTGAAGGACGAACAATTCAAAGAGGAATTGAATATTGCTAGGCGTAGAATGGTGAAAGACTCTTTCCTGAAAATTCAGAGAGCGGCTAACGATGCTATAGATAGATTGATCAAAGTTTGCCGGGATGATGAAGCACCACCAAATGTACAGGTTTCTGCGGCAAATTCCATCCTTAACCATGTTTTCAAGAGCTTTGAACTTGAGGATGTGGAAAGCAGGCTGGAAACTTTAGAAATCAGCATAAAGCACAAAAAAGGGGCACCATGAAGCCCGGATTTATTACACCGAGGATGCAAGAAATATGAAAGGATACAAGTCAAGAATAAAGGCGCTGGAAGTTTATCTGGAACCGCCTGAACAGACCCACCGGATTTTAATTTATGGTCAAGACCCAAAGACCTGGGGCAGAGTAAAAGGCCACCGTGCCACGAGGTTTTTTGATGGCAACAATGAAGATATTGCAACTAGGCAGAAAAATGAAGAGTTCGAGGATTTCCTTGAACGTGGTTTTTCTTTGGCCTGGGAAAACGCAATCAACCCGGCTGAGGTGCTATTTTGTTTTGTAAATGGCACAGAATAAAGGGAGGACAAAATGAGTTTGAAAAGCAGGATAGAAAGATTGGAAAAAATGATTAAGCCGGAAAGAAAGCTGAAATTCCCTGATATTTTGATTTGTTCCGCTGAGGATATTCAGGCTACTGAAATTATATGGAAAGAGGGCCGTATAACACGAGAGCAGGGAGAAGCCTTTGGCGCTTTTCGGAAACGTGGATTTGACACCATGAGAGGGCAAGGATTGCCACTTTCACCTGGTGCATTGATTGGTATATGCGACGGAAATAAATAGGGAGGTGGATATGATCGAGATTTCAATTCCTGGAAACCCAATAGCCAAGAAACGGCCAAGATTCGTGAAAAGGGGCAATTTTGCCCGGACATATAACGAACAGCAGACCGAGGAAGGCAAGTTCATTGCCAACGTGCTACAGCAAATTGAAGGACATGAACCATATACGGGGCCTGTTCAAATGGAATGTGTGTTTTGTTTCAAGCGCCCCAAGTATCATTATGGAACGGGGAAAAATTCTGCTTCCCTGAAATCATCTGCCCCAGAGTTCCCGATTAAAAAGCCGGACATTGATAATTGTGAAAAATTCGTCCTGGATTGCCTGAATGATATTGTTTTTCAGGATGACGCTTTAGTGGTAAAAACGACAGCCAGCAAGATTTATGGAGAAAGTCCCTATACGGAAATACGAATAAACAAGATACCCATATCATAAACAGTTTCATAGGGTTTTGAAAACATTAAGGCTTAATTGTCCCCATACAGGATAATTGAGCCTTTTTTGCATAGCGCACCGCAAAAATGCAGAGTCCTTAATTTTAGCCAAGCTTTGTGGTGGAGGAGCAGAACAAAGAGATTGGTTAAAATGTACATTTTTCCACAATAAAAGATGTCCCCAAATCTGGGGGAATGTTTAAATCAAAAGATGTCTTCAAATTTAAGGTGAAAACTGTCTTTCTATTTTAACTTACTGGTTTTATTTAATTTGATAGTTTTATCAATTTAATAGTTTTATTAAATTGGACTTGATGCCGGGGTATAAACTGTAACGCATTGATTCTACTTCATTCCATAATTCTGTGGAGCGAGCAAAGCAGCATCCATTATTAAATGCTGATAGCCCCAGATAAGCCCCCAAAAAATGATCGTAAAACTATCCCTAAGAGGGGGGGGTAACGATTCGTTCCCCCTGGGAAAATTAAAAGTCCAGTTGGTTTGGACTGCACCCCATAGCAGCAGCTATTTTTTTGATGGTTGTTCTTCTTGGCTTTCCAGCCTTTTCCATTTGTGCATAGGTAGCCTGTGCTATACCAACACGATTAGCCACTTCTGCCTGTGTCAAACCCAGGTATTCCCTCCATGCCTGCATGGGAGTCAGGTTTTTATCAAACACCAAAGAGACCACTTCATTTGGAACCAACTCTTTTTCTTTGTCTTGGCTTTGCAACCACTGTACATAGGGTAGAACCACAAAAGCAGGATTCCCATTTGGATCATGTATGATTTGAGGATTAGTTGTATGTGCGTTCATTGCGTTTCTTTACCTCCTGGATTTCAACGATATGAATAGCCCCATCAAATTCAAAGAAAACACGATAGTCACCCACTTTTATACGATAACTATATTTATGATTTGTCAGGCTTTTTACATTCCTGCAATTTGGCATATTTTCTAATTCATCTACAGCATTACGGATTCTCTTGTTGTCCTGCTGGTTGATTTTACGAAGTTGCCGCAACGCTTTTATTGTCCATTTAATAGCATTCATAGGTAAAATAATATAGGTTTTAATAGGCTAAGTCAATGAGCAAAAATAGTCCCAGGAGGCTGAACGATTTGTTAACCCTGCCATACCGTTTTGATAGTTCAGATTTTTAAAGGGGGCTATAATCCTTTTTAGAATTGTAGATCAGGTTTTTAAAGAGCGGGAACCTTTCTATTTAGAATTGTAGTTCACAAAATGAAGATTTGTTTAAAGTGGTTGATTCTCAACTTTAGAATACGTCTTGCCAATTACCCTTGGTGAGGGTAATAAGAATAATCTCAATTTCAAGGGGTGTCTGGGAGACGGGCCCCTGTACGAATTGGCAATGGATATGCCAGATATCCCTGGGGGGAGAACAGATTGACACATGCCTAAAATACGAGAAGAAGATATTGAAAGAGGATGGCACTTAGGAGGCAAGTTCGCATTCGTCCCAATTAACCTTGATAAGGCTGACGAAGACATGAAATATGCTGTAGCTTCTTGCAATAGATGCGGAACAGAATGGAAGATTGAAAATCCAGAATCCGGTGATTTTTCAAATCTTGAATGCCCCCATTGTGGCAAAAAAGATGCAGAAGATACGGGAATCAGGATGGATTAACCATGGATGAATTGTTACCGGGAGAAACTTACGTATTAAATTGTGAATTGGGTATGCCTGATTACAGCAAGCCATATGACCAATTAAAATATGCCATAGCGGAGTGCAACAGGTGTGGCAGGATGTGGAAAATGGAAGGCAAAGGCCCAAAAGACACATCACAACTTGAATGCCCCCAATGTGGCAAAGGGTATGCTAAAATGACAAACAACAGAAGAGATTGATAAAATGCCTAAAATACCAATTGAGCAATACCCCCTTCCAGTGCCACATAAACTTGTAGCCCAGTTTGTAGCCCATCCCGTTTTACAATAAAAAAAGGCTTCCGATAAAATCGTCGAAAGCCTTTATTTATTATGGTCGGGACGGCAAGATTTGAACTTTACCATCAAAAACAGGGTTGTGTCAAGATATTTTTATTTCCCAAATTCACCGCCTGATTTTTTACATACCTTTCCAAACCCATGGAGCTACAAATTTTTGGGATTAAGGGCAAAAATAACACTGGAAATTTAAACCTAAAAATTTAACAAAAAAATGCGCTTGAGGCGACAATTTTCTTGACAAACACTCAATGGTTTACTTGCGTTCACCTCTTTAGCACACACCTGACATTTGTCTTAATGCCTTTTCTCAATCGCTCACTACCGTTTTACAGTTCCAGGCCTGATTGCTGACCTGTTCGTGGCACACTTGGACGAAGCCGCTGCGCGGAGAAAGCAAACACCACCCTTTTCTTTTTCCCTTATTAAAGTGTTTAAGAGCAGCAGATTATCAGACATACTAATATAAAATTTTGAAATTGATTAATATACTTTTAAAACCAATCAATTTATCATCTTGATTTAAAAAAAATCTGGCAATGGCTACTGTAACAGGTTAATATACTGCCTATGATTAAATCATTACAATTTTGGCATCACTAAAGGTAAATATTATAAGCTGAAGTCAAGGAGAGGTGCCCCAAAAGCGATTATTGCCATAGCTCACAGAATAGCCAAAGCTATTTACAGCATCATTAAAAACGGAGATATATATAAAGACCTTGGAGAAGAATATTTAATCAAACCCAACAAGCAGAGGCTTTTGAAAAATTTCGCAAGAAGGGCAGAATGGGAAAAATTTTATTGATTGAATATTAATAAATTGTAACACCAATCAAAGTGTTTTGGATTGCATCCATAAAACAGACGGAATACTATTCCCTTTTTACGGAACGGTGTTTCATATAAAACAGCCACGGGCTGACTGGGTATGGAATCCTCCAGATCCGCCCACAACCAAGAATAAAAGTAATTTTATAACTTATAGATACTTTCATATAAAAAAACCGCTGATTCTCCGAACCAACATTCTGCTGAAAGGATTGACAAAAACCATGGATCTAAAAGACAGTATTAGAAGTGTTCCTAACTGGCCCATTGATGGTGTGATTTTCAGGGATCTGACCACTCTCATGCAAGACCCTGCCTCCTTTGCCCATTCCTGTGATCAATTGTATCAACGATACAAGGATATGAATATCCACAAGGTGGCAGCCATAGACGCAAGGGGGTTTGTGTTTGGGGCGGTTCTTGCCTATAAGCTTGAGGTGGGGTTTGTGCCCATCCGGAAAAAAGGCAAACTTCCCTGTGAAACCCTGGAGGCAAGTTATAGCCTGGAGTACGGCCAGGCGATTATGGAAATCCATAAGGATGCCCTGGAGCCCAATGAGAGGGTGGTGCTTGTGGATGATCTCATTGCCACAGGGGGCAGTATCAATGCCGCCGTTTCTCTGCTGAAACAGCTTGGGGTAGATCTGGTGGAATGCGCTTGTATCGTTGAGCTGCCGGACTTGAACGCCAGAGCAAAACTGCCGCCGGACTGTAAGGTCTTTTCCCTGGTTACGTTTGAGGGAGAATAATTTTTTTTGAATCTGAATCCCTGAGGTCCTCAGGGCTGATGCATCGTCGGGTCAGGAATTCCTGCCTGGGAAAATCCTTTTTTTCCATGGAGGTAGGAATCACAAAACCCGCAGGATCTTCCCGCTGCAGAAAATCCTCCTGTTACAAAAATTTCATATATCCGGGACATGGCTTGATTCCCATTGGTTTTTGCCCTTACAGGGGACGTACCTCAAATTGCTGTCCGCCCACACTTGCCTCATACATCAGCCCTCCTTTGGTGTGAATAAAAACCGCCACACCCTTGAAATACCGGGCCTTTGCCTGTACTCCTGTGGCTGGCCCTGCACTTGCAGAAGCCGTTGCGCCATCGCTTCCGGCCCTTGCCTGGACTCCGGCGGTAATGACAACGGCAGAAAGGTCTGCGTCAAATTCAAATCCGGTTTGGATAAATTCCCCGTAGGCCCGTTTGTCCTGGAAAAAAATGATCTCGGAGAATATTTGTCCTCCCAGTTGAAATCCGAGACTGACCTTGTTCAGAAGAACCCTGGCCTGGGGGATGCCGCCTTTGTAGAGCATTCCCTTGCCGTGGGCGGCTCCCACGACAAATCCTGCTTTGCCAATGGTGGGAAAAATCGCATATCCGTATGAATTTTTGAAAAATTCAGATGTCTCAGCAGATTTTTGAAATACGGAAAGAGTCTGGGCATAATCTGCGGTATCTGCCCATGCAGCATTGCATAGAAGTAAAAGACTGTAAAAAATCATTCCCAATTGTTTCATGACAGATTCCCCCTGGATAAATATTCTGGATGCAGAATAATCAATATCATAACCTATTCCCTACTTACAAGGATGATTCTCCCCTGATTCACCATCAGAATGCCACCTGCGGCGTTAGCTGCGGCAGCATCCCCCTACGACGTATGCCGAATACGAC